>Ga0233437_1002982_pt1 | contig 23600 bp, 18 predicted proteins | sample SI_122_August201_FD_182714 | JGI IMG/M metagenome (GOLD analysis project Ga0233437, IMG submission 182714) | Seawater microbial communities from Saanich Inlet, British Columbia, Canada - SI_122_August2016_200_MG | ecosystem: Environmental > Aquatic > Marine > Inlet | place: Canada: British...
AAAAACCTACACCTGAATACCTGATAGTTACAAGTGAAAATAATTGAAAATTGAGGAATTTTAATGATTTTTAGAGGAAAAATACACAAGTTGGGTTAAGCTGGGAAGTTTTAATGAAACAACGTTTGTTCGATCCTTTGGGGATGTCTTCTGCTGGATTTGGAGCACCTGGTACACCCAAACAAATAGATCAGCCTTGGGGGCATGAAAAGGTCTGGTATTGGTATAAATGGAAATCTGATCAATCTGATAATCCGGAAGCATTGGGTCCTGCCGGCATGGTTCACTGCAGCATTGAAGATTGGGCCAAATTTCTTTCGCTTCAATTAACGGAAGAAAATTCTATTATAGATAAAAAATATTTGAATAAATTAATTGAACCTGTTGGTAGCCACTTCTACGCCGGTGGCTGGGGTGTTGCAGAAAATGACTGGGCTAAAGGAACCATGCTTTCTCATAGCGGGAGTAACGGAGTTTGGTATACCACAGTTGTGGTCACACCTAAATTAGATAGAGCTTTTATTGTGGCCACTAATTCACGGGACTTCGGTGTTACAGCTGATATATGTAGGGAAATGACTAACGAGCTTATTATTATGGAGTTGAATATCAGAAAAAAATAATTTAAAGCTCTTAAAAACCTATGAAAAAAGGAGATGGGAAATATGAAAAAAAGAGAAATTGGAATAATTTTGAATCAGTATTGTGTAAAACCTGAATACATTCTTTGGATTTTAATGATTTTCTACACAATAGGCAATAAAATTTTCTCATATCTTTAAATTTAAAATTATTATATTTGTAGCTATAAGAATTTGTAATTAAATATTAAGAAAGATAATTGTAGAATAGAAAATAGTGCAAATCAAGAAAAATAGTACAAGAAATGCGGCACGCACCATAGCCGCAGCCCGTTATGCGAAAAAATGAGACATAAAACTACAAAAAATACGAATATGATAAGAAAATCAATAATTGCATTGACTTTAACAATATTTTTATTCAATGCCTGCACTGAGAATTACAATTCAACAGAGTACTTGAATAAAGTTCTGAAAAATCTTGAAAAAATTGAATCTGCCACTTACATATTGTATGGCGAAAGTTGGAATCACGGAGACACTGCATATTCATTTGCATTTACGAATTATGTGGAATCATATAGAAATTTGGAAGATACAACTATTGGAGCGAGTTGGGCTAAGTTTGATACCAAAGATAAAGCAAAATTGAGTTTTGCGTATGATGGAAAAATGCGGATTTTGATATATGATGATTTAAAAAGATTGGTTATAGACAGTTTTAAAGTAAGGAAACTGCCATATAGACCAGCAAGCCCTCCGTTTTATAATTACACGGAAAGCATAATTCGGTATATACTTGAGAACAATGATAGCACATCTGTAGAGCAAAAAGATATGGGAGCAGAAATTTACCTTAAGCTTACAATTTATGAGGATAGACAGGTGGAATTTTTTGGTAAAGCTCATTATACTCCAAAAAATCCTTACACATTTGACCCCACATCTATCTATGAATTATGGATTAATAAGCAAACAAACTTGCCTTATAGAGTTAGAAGAGAAATGTCTCATGATATATATGTTCGCTCAGTTTCTGATTCTGAGTTCAATAAATTAAATATTGAAAAATTTGTGGCTTCTGATTATTTCCCTAAAGACTATGAGGTAAGGCAATATGGACAAATAGAAAAAAAAAGACAACCTAATGCATTGATTGGCAAAAAAGCACCTAACTGGACTTTGCTAACAGCTGATAAACAAAACATTTCCTTGACTGACTTGAAAAGTAAAGTATTAATGTTACAATTTACAAGTGTAAGTTGTGGCCCATGCAAAGCTTCAATCCCATTTCTAAAAGAGTTACCTTCTAATTATAAAAAAGAAGATTTTGATTTTGTGGCAATTGAAAGTACAAGTAGAAATACAAATGTCCTAAAGAACTACATGAATCGAAATGACTTTGAATACAAATTCTTACTATCAAAGAAAGAAGTGTTGCAGAGATATTCTATTAATTCTTTTCCTGTATTCTTTATTCTCGACGAAAACCGAGTGATTAAGAATGTGATAAATGGTTATGGAAAGGGGACTACAGATAAAGAGGTAAAAAACTTAATAAACAAATTGATTTGACTAATTTCATCGCATAATAAATAAGACTCTAAGCGTTTTGCAATACCTGTTCCGCAATAGCGGAAACCGAGCGAGAGTCTATGTTGAACTACATCCTGGCTATGTACTTATCGGCGGTTTTTAAACCCGTATTTTGCATAGTAACAGAAACATTTTGAATATTTTTTGTTTACAAAACGCAGAGAAATAGAATTAAATTGCACAATAATGGGTTAGTTCCATCAACTAAACTCCGAAGGCCTTTGGAATTAATATATTTTGAAGGTTGTTTAAATCAACAAGATGCAACAAGAAGGGAGAAGTATCTAAAATCAGGAAATGGAAAGATATATTTACGAAACAGATTGAAAATATTCCATAACAATCCAACGGGGTAAATAAAAAGTCCTTTAGACAATTTGAATATATAAATATTTTATATAGATTTGCATAAAAAAATCATGAATATTTACATAAAAATAAATAAATTGCTACTAATTAGCAAATTAATAAAAAACACTACAATAGGTAAATGCGAAATAACGCTTATAGTGTAGTAATTATTTACAAGTTAGGCAAAATAAGATAATGATGAAAAAAATAATATTATTCTTTTTAATTGCAATACCTTCAATCTTATTTTCTCAGAACGAATGTAAAGTTACTTATATCTCCAATGAAGGGTTTTTAATTGAACTTGACGGAAAAAGAGTATTGATTGATGCCTTGTTCGATAAAATTGACGGTAATTGGTGTGACTCACCATCTGATAGCACAATTGAATTGATGAAAAAATCGGAACATCCATTTGATAATATTGATATAGTTGCTATTACTCATAAACATAGAGACCACTTTAATGAAAGTATTGTAGTTAGCCATTTATTAACTAACCCAAAAGGGGTAGTTATTTGTCCAAAACAGGTTGATGAAATTCTATCCAAGAACTCTAACTATGAAAAATTTAGTGATAGAATTATTTCATTGACACCCCAGATGTATTGCGACACAAATATTGTTGTTTCAACTATTTCCGTTAGAATATTACGCCTTGAACATAGCCACTATATGGAAGAAGATAGCATTAGTGGTAGTAAAGTAAACCGACATCGAAACATCGAAAATCTTGGATATTTGATTACTATTAATGGCATCACGATTTTTCATTGTGGAGATACAAATCCTTTAAACGAAAAGGAATATTCTACTTTCTCTTTGAATAATGAAGAAATTGATATTGCTTTTTTAGAAAGGTTATTTTTTTCAGTTGGGGAAACAGGAACGAAAATTATAAATAGCCACATAAAACCGGAGAATATTATAGTAATGCATATTAATCCGAGCAATAAGAGCTTATTTGCAAACCATTTTAAACAAGAAAAAAATATCAAAATATTTAAGAATAAAATGGAATCGATTATTATAAAAATTGATGATTAATATACTTTGCCTAATAAATAGGACTCTGAGCGGTCTGCAAAGCCTGTTCCGCAATAGCGGAAACCCAGCCAGGCTATGTTGAACTACATCCCGGCTATGTACTTATCGACGGTTTTTAAACCCGTATTATGCATAATAACAGAAATATTTTGAATATTTTTTGTTTACAAAACGCAGAGAAATTTTAATGCATAAAACGGGTTTAATGTTTTACCTGGAAATTTTGGGAAGGGAAAAAGAGAAATTGAAATAATTTTTAATCAGTATTGTGTAAAACATGAATACATTCTTTGGATTTTACTTCTGCTATTTACAACACATTATGCAATAGTATTTTCTCATATCTTTAAATCTAAAATTATTATATTTGCAGATATAAGAATTTGTAATTAAATATTAATGAAACACTTTATTAAAGCTATCCTGAAGGGATTTAGTTCAACAATAAATAAACGCCATTAAAACAGGCGTTTATTCAAACCGTTGGCATTCATTGTGGGAAGACCAGCCACATTCAGGCACATTTGGTTTTTTCAAACACAAATGCCAAAACTAACAACCAAATGAATTTAATTTTTAAAACACAGCCATATGTTTAGCAGTGAAACCTACACAAAAAGACAAAAAGAATTATTAAATCAAATAAATTCAGGTATCATCCTGCTTCCCGGAAACGAAGAAAGCCCGATGAACTATACCGATAACCCGTATCGTTTTAGGCAAGACAGTACATTTTTATACTATTTTGGAATAATCAGACCCGGATTAGTCTCCTTGTTAGATACGACTAAGGGTGAAGTAACAATTTACGGCGACGATTACACGGTTGAAGATTTCGTGTGGATGGGAAAGCAACCCACCATCAGGGAACAGGCTTCATTGTGCGGTGTTGGAAAAACAGGAAGCATCAACGATTTAATTAACAGGGTAAAACAGGCAACAAAAAGTAAAGAGGCTATCCACTTTCTGCCACAATACCGGCACCATAACATCTTGAAACTGATGAATATTACAGGGTTTACTGCACAAGAAATTGAAAATAATGCTTCGATAGAACTAATTAAAGCGGTGGTTTCGCAACGTAACTATAAAACAGGAGAAGAAATTGTGGAAATTGAAAAAGGTGTTGACACCACAGTTGACATGCATATTGAAGCCATGAAAATGCTTAAGCCCGGAATGAGTGAATTGGAGGTAGTCGTGAAAATTGAAAAAATTGCACGTGCCACCGGTGGTGATATTTCGTTCCCGACTATCGCCACGATAAACGGGCAAACTCTGCATAATCATTATCATGGTAACGTTGTTAAAGAAGGGCAACTATTTTTACTCGACTGCGGGGCGGAAACACCCATGGGCTATGCCGGCGACCTTTCAAGCACCTTCCCTGTTGGTAAAACATTCAGCAGTTTGCAAAAAGATATTTATTCGCTGGTACTTAAATCGCATTATGCCTGTGTTGATACCCTGAAACCTGGTGTTACTTTTAAAGAGGTTCATCGTGCTGCCTGCCTTACCATTGCGACTGGCTTAAAAAGTATGGGCCTTATGAAAGGCGATACAGAAAGTGCAGTAAATGCCGGGGCTCATGCCCTATTTTTTCCTTGTGGAACAGGTCACATGATGGGGCTCGATATCCACGATATGGAAAACCTCGGTGAAGAATATGTTGGCTACGACGGAAAACCCAAAAGCACACAATTTGGTATAAAATCTTTACGTCTGGGCAGGGCAATGGAGCCCGGATTTGTGGTTACCATTGAGCCCGGAATATATTTTATCCCGGAACTTACCGACCAGTGGAGGGCACAAAACAAGTTTATGGAATTTCTTAATTACGATGAAATTGATAAATTCAGAAACTTTGGCGGCATAAGAAATGAAGAGGATTACCTCATTACTCCTAATGGCAAACGGCTTCTCGGTAGCAAGAAGAAACCTATGCTTATTGAAGAGGTTGAGGCATTGAGGAAATAAGACAGCAATATCTTTATAAAATTATCTGGAATATCATCTATTATAAAACGGAACAAATGAAAAAAACAATCACAAAAAAAGTACCGATACAAATTTTTACTTTAATTATCTTCCTTTTCTCAATAGTACACGGCCAAAGTCAGGAGGGTATGTTGACACTCGAAGACATTTATCAAAACCACAGCTATTCTACAAAAAGGTTTGGACCGGTTAAATGGTATAAAAACGGTGTGGGATACACTTCGCTTGAACAGTCAGCAGATAGTAAAGGTGAAGACATTAAACTGTACCAAACAAAATCGGGCGAAAAAGAAATTCTGGTTTCGGCCTCCCGTTTAATACCTCAGAATAAAGACAAACCACTTTGGATAAACAACTACCAATTTTCGAAAGACGGTAACTACTTGATGGTTTTTACCAATACCCAAAGAGTTTGGAGGTATCATACTCGTGGCGATTATTGGGTTTTAAATATCAATACCGGGAAACTAACACAAATAGGCCTTGATTTACCGCCTTCTTCTTTGATGTTTGCCAAATTCTCTCCCGACAGCAAACAAATTGCTTATGTTTCGGAAAAGAATATTTATGTTGAAGATGTTGCAGGCGGGAACATTGTACAACTGACCCATGATGGCGGAGGAAACATTATTAACGGGACAACCGATTGGGCCTATGAAGAAGAGTTTGGCCTGCGCGATGCTTTCAGGTGGAGCAACGACAGTGAAAAAATTGCCTTCTGGCAAATTAACACCGAAGGGGTAGGCATTTTCACCCTGATAAATAACCTTGACTCAGTTTATGCCCGGACAACCCCTTTTGCTTATCCAAAAGTCGGGACTACTAATCCGGAGGCAAAAATCGGGGTGATTAATTTAAAGGATAAGCAGATTATCTGGATGAAAATAGAGGGCGATAAAAGAAATAATTATCTCCCCCGAATGGAATGGACAACCAATGCTGATGAACTGGTAATTCAGCAAATTAACCGCAAGCAAAATATCGACCGGATAATCCTGGCCAATGCTGTTAGCGGAGCAACAAAAGTAATTTTTACCGAAGAAACCGCATCATGGACAGAGGCTATTGATGATTTAACATGGATAAACAGCGGAAAGGAATTTACCTGGAAAAGCGATAATACAGGATGGTTGCATCTCTATCTGGTTTCATCAGACGGGAAAAATATGCGGCAGATTACCAAAGGCGATTTTGAGGTTATCCAATCCCTTGGTATTGATGAAAAAACCGGATATGTCTATTTTATGGCCTCACCCGAAAAACCCACACAACGCTATCTGTACAAAACAAAAATTAATGGAAAAGGGCACCCGGAAAGACTTTCTCCCGAAAATGAAACAGGGCATCATTATTACAATATTTCCCCTGATAAAAAATATGCCATCCATACTTTCTCAAACCATGACACTCCTCCTGTTATTGATATAGTCAGGTTAAAAGACCATAAATTGATCAGGACACTGGAAGACAACAATGCATTGAAACAGAAATTTGCAAACCTCAACATTCAGTTGAAAGAGTTTTTCAGAATACCCATAGAAGACAGCCTGTTACTTGACGCCTACATAGTTAAGCCCCCCGATTTCGACCCCAATAAAAAGTACCCCGTGATTTTTTATGTTTACGGCGAACCGGCAGGAACAACGGTTCAGGACAGATGGTCGGGAAGTGATTTGTGGGATTATTTTCTTTCGCAGCAAGGATACATTGTAATAAGTGTTGACAATCGCGGCACGAAAGTCCCAAGAGGAAGGGAGTGGAAAGAAAGTATTTACAAAAAAATAGGTTTCGTAGCATCCTTTGACCAGGCAGCAGCAGCGAGATACATCATGCAGAAATGGAATTTTATTGACAAAGACAGGATTGGTATCTGGGGATGGAGTGGCGGTGGTTCCATGACCCTGAATTGCATGTTCCGCTTTCCTGAAATATATAAAACCGGTGTTGCCATTGCTTTTATAAGCAACCAAAAATTTTATGATTCCTTTTACCAGGAAAGGTATATGGGGCAGGTTGAAGACAATGAATATGGTTACAAAGAAGGCAGTCCTCTAACACATTCCGGTGGATTAGAGGGAAATTTGCTTTTGATTTACGGTTCGGGAGACGACAATTGCCATTATCAAAACTTAGAGGTACTGGTTGATAAATTAATAAAAGAAAACAAATACTTTACCATGATAGAATATCCCATGCGAACCCACGCCATCAGGGAGAGAGAAGGAACAACGCTTCATCTAAGAACTTCAATGTATAAGTACTTTTTGCAAAACCTGCCGGCAGGCGGAAAATAACAGAAAATCAAAACAATTGAACTATTTGAGAAGTATTCACAGCAATAATTTTTTAATCTAAGGGATGAAATCAGCACATGCACCAAGTATCTTTAATGATGTAATTGGCCCTGTAATGCGGGGTCCCTCCAGTTCGCATACTGCTGCAGCATATCGCATTGGAAGCATAATCAGGCAAGCAGGCAACCTAAATTTCACTACAGTAATTGTGAAGTTTGACAAAAGCAGTTCACTGGCCACTACTTATCTTGGGCAAGGCTCGGCAATGGGAATGGCTGGTGGCCTGCTCGGTTTGGAAATGACAGATCCTGAAATTGTAAACTATGAAAAGCATTTGGAAAACAGCAATTTCACAATAGAATACATCATAACTGATATTGATGACAAACACCCGAATGCTTACCAAATCAGTGTTCAATATCCAGATAGGGAAGACCTGAATATACTGGCCATTTCAACCGGTGGCGGTATGTTTGAAATATTGGAATGGAACAAGTTTAAAGTTTCCTTAAAAGGGGATTTTTTTGAAATCTTTTTGTTTTTTCAAAATGTTAATGCAAAAGCGATTTCTGAGATTGAGCAAATTTTTAACACAAATCTTTCGGATTTCAAATTATATAAATCACAAGATATAAATGAAAACCTGCTGGTAAACATTAAATCTGGCCGCAGTTTGAGCAAAGAAATTGAAAACATCCCCGGTCTGTGCGAAAATACAAACCAGAAATTTGAATTAATTCCGGTGATGCCTGTTCCATCTGTTTCTGAAATAAGCCTTCCTTTTACTACTGTGGATGAAATGCTGGAATTGGCATCAAACAAACACCTTTCTTTGTCGGATTTGGCCGTTATGTACGAAAATGCCCGTACCGGACTGAGTACCGGTTCAATCCTGAAGAAAATGGAAGAAATTGTTCTTATCATAAAAAATTCTATTGATGAAGGACTAAAAGGCACTCACTATAAAGACCGGATACTTGGAACTCAGTCAACACTGATTGAGTCTGCAGAAAAAAAAGGTCTCATTCAAAAAACAATCAATAGCAACATCATTGCTTACACCAGTGCTATTATGGAAGTAAAAAGTTCGATGGGGCTTATTGTTGCCACACCTACCGCCGGGAGTTGTGGTGTTGTGGGAGGGGCTTTGTTTGGTTCGCTTCAAGAGCAGGAATTTAACTTGAAACAAATGGCCAGAGCTTTTCTTGCCGCAGGAATTACAGGTGTTTTTATTGCAAGCAAATACACTTTCTCAGCCGAAGAAGGTGGTTGTCAAGTGGAAACAGGTTCAGGTGCAGCCATGGCAGCTGCCGGACTGATTGAGCTAAACGGAGGCTCCGCAAAACAGGCAATAGAGGCGGCATCTATGGCTTTGCAAAACGAACTGGGTTTGGTTTGCGATCCTGTTGCAGTACGGGTTGAAGTGCCTTGTTTAGGAAAAAATATTATGGCTGCAACTAATGCCTTCAATTCGTGTATTATGGCATTGGCTGGCTACAATCCCGTAATACCTTACAATGAAGTAATCGATGCCATGAAATCGGTGGGAGAAGCCTTGCCTTCGACATTATGTTGTACCGGACTGGGAGGACTTGCACAAACACCAACAGGAAAGTGTTTGTATCAGAAATTTAATGATCATTAAAATTTGTTACCCTATTAAGGATTTACAATTAAGTATCATCTTTCCGGTCATTTGCAAAGTGCCCGAATCCTTACTCAGGATAAACCAAAGTATCATCGCCATTCATTTTTACGAGGTATCCCTGAGTAGGTGCACAGTTTCCGATACCGTTAACCCAATTAGGCCCGATTTTTCAGGGTGTTACTATTGGAACCAGCCACCAGCAAGGGATTTCATTTATAACAAATGGAGTATTGGAGTGATGGAATAATGGGAGAGCGTAATAATATCAGGCAATTAACATTTTCAATATTCCACTACTCTATTACTCCAAATAAACATTTTATACATATCATTTGGCTTATGATTTTATCAAAATATCAAAATTACTGAGTTCTGAAAATACTAATTAATTGTCAGAACAATTGGAGAAAGTGACCTGTCAATCCCATCGGGGTCACGGGCAACAATATTTTCAAAAACTATATTTTGCCCCCTGTTTGTTCGGTTAATTTGTTCTATCATTTCATCCGTAAAATAGGAATTGTTTGAATTAAAGTGATAAACTCTAAAACCTTTCTGGATTGTCATTGTAAAGGAACTAATCACAAAAGAGTGATCGAATTCAAAGTCAGCAGGCATTTTTGGGGATAATGTCCCGGCAGCAATCATAATTTCCCGGTTGATTACACCTGAATTTTTATTTGCAATTGCCGCAATGGGATCAGGAAGCTTTTTGACTCTAAATTTTTTTGATCCTAATTCCCTTTTAACACCATTTATATTGGCTGAAATGATGATAATTGCCTCTGAGAAACCAGTGGGAATATTGACTATCCAATCATCGTTGAAAGGATCAAGTTTTAAACTACCACAGGAAATAGAAGTCGTCAGATTTTCTTTAGGTATTCCGGAAATAGAAATAGAAACAGGATTATCAACACCAATATAAAACACATTCATTTTTTTGGCTGATATAGTATAAGAAGGTTTAGAGACAACGTATTCACTATTAAAATGATAATCGTTTACAAAACCGGTACCTGTTTTCGCTCTAACAAATCCTGCGTATTTTTTTATTCCTTCCGATCTGGCAGGAAAATTAATAATTATTTTTCCAGGTTTACTATCAAGTAATGTAGCTTGTATATATTGTGTTACAGGCAGATAGTCAGCACCTTGCAAAAGATAAACTTCAGGACTTTGAGTTGTGTCATAAGCAGCTACGATTATTTCGGCCTTATATTCGTCGCCAATAAAAACAAAATTACTTTTTGGAAGAACCTTCGCTTCTATTCTGTCAAACTTAAAGTCACCCTGCCCAATTGATTTATGCAATAAATTAACAACATCATATTCTGCATTATAAACATCTGAAATGATTTTATTTAAAATAGGAATATCTGCGACAAGAATCGTATTGTAAAAATAATGTGTCTCCCAGTTTTGCTCTTTACCATCTGCATTATAATAAGGGCCTTCGGTCGTAAGTCCGAGGTTTACATTATCTAAGTTTTTCGGATCAACCAATTTGAGCAATTTTTGACGATACTCATTTATTTTATCTTTAAATTCTTTTGCAATACCATCGGAGCCATCATCCGAATTTCCCAAAAAATAATTTGTGGGTATAGTGTAATTGTCTTTCTTCTGTATTTCTTTAACGGAGATTTTTTTTGCAGAATCAATAGATATGCCTTCAGTTTTTGAGATTAATCCATATCGAACGTTATCAATATATTTAACCATCTCATGAGAAAGTAATTTTGCCTCTTTTGCTTTTTCCCAGAATGGCAGTACTTTAATCTGGTTCAGCTGATAATTTTTTTCAAAATTTGAATAAATATCTTGCAATTTTTGTGAAAGATTTTCATTTGACTCTAATATATTTTCATCCACAACAACAAAGGCATTAATTACATCTTTGGAAACATTTAATGCTAATAAAGCCAACAAAACTAAGTACATCATACCTATCATTTTTTGCCTTGGTGTTTCTCTGATTGCTGCCATTTGTCTCTGACTGTTTGTTATATAATAATATCAACTATTGAGTAATTGTGTATTGTACATATATTGTAGTTATACCGGATAGTAGTTTTGAATAGTCTGTTATAATAAATGAGAAGGTGATTCGGTGGCCTTCGTTCCTTCCGGAGCCTGTATAACTAGTACCAATATTATCAATTAATACGCGGGGTATATGAGTAACAGTTATTTTTCCGGTAGGTGTTCCCGGTTTGCCCTTGCTCATCCCCATATAAGGGCTGGCTTCTATTTGCATCTCCATTCCTTCAGGAATACTACCTGAAGCTATTTCAACCGTAATTGAGAAGGTTGGATCAGACGGATGGACTAAAGTTGTATAATTAAGCCATTGTGAATCGTCAGTAATAATGTTTTTTGGTAAACCTGCATTGAATGAAGGAGTCAAATCCATGTATATTGGATTTATATTTGTTACTGAAATACTGTTTTGTGCATTTGATACACAACTTATTGAGAGCAATAATATCCAGAAAATTATTTTTAGTTTGTTCATTATGATAATATTTTTTTGTTATAAAATTATAATTTTTTTTGAAATTTTATCCTGCGTGATTTTTTCTTTATAATAACATTAATTTTTTTTACTTGCTCTGGAGCCAGTGTTATATTAAATTCGTCGGTTACCAGCTTGTATCCTTTTGGAATACCTCTGTCGTACACAATTACTTTCCATTGTCCTGGCCTTAGATCTTCAAAATTGAATGTCCCGTCATTTTTAGTGAATACCCTATATATTTCATTTCTATTATTGGCTTCAATGATCAGGTTTTTCAATTCTTCTTTTACCGGAATAAAACCTTTCTTATCCTTATTTTCATCATCCTCAATAACAATAGTGCCGGTTATTTTCCCGGATTTTGTTAAGGAAACTTCAAAAAAATACTTTTGCCCCGGGATAATTTCTATTTTATAAGGCCCCGGTGTTTCAGCAATAGAATTTAGTCCTGATTTTGAATTGTCCATGAATAAAAAATGCGTTCCTGTTTTAACAAAAGGAAAGTCAAATTCTCCATTTTTATCAGTAATAGCAATATTGCCGGCGAGAGTAAATAAAATTCCTTCAACATTCTCCACACCGTTGTTTATTACTTTACCCTGAAGGTTTCCAATATCTTCCCTTCTCGAAACCGGAATATTTAAAGTGTAAGTGTAATTTAAACTTGCGGCCAGTTGCGTATTGTTAATGGAGCTTTTTCTGAGGTTATAATTTACACCTACTCCAATTTCATGCTTTCTATTTACGTTGTAGTTAGCTTTAAAAGCAAGTAAGCTTCTGTTTCTATAATAATCTATCAACTCATAATCGTTTTGGTATTGAAATACAATTGTCATCTTCTTTTTCCAACTGGCATTAATCGTACCACCATAGAACAACCTTGTAAAATCGTCGGTAAGGTATTGTTGACCTCCCATATAACTTACAAAACTACTTACAAATAAATTTTTATTGATTTTATATTGTAGCGTTAAATTAGCATTTAATACATTAGTTAATTCACCTTCTTTCAGTTGTAATAGATTTTTTGTTTTGCCCACAGCTCCATAAATTTTTATTCCAAATCGTTTTACTTTACTATTAAGGGTGATTCGTACTGTATTTTCCTTATAATTAAATTGTTTTGGTGTCCCCATATCTTCTCTTCCGCATATGTTTATCCCAATGCTTATACTATGCTTATAATTAAGTCTATAGCTTGCCGAAAAATTTAGATTGTCACTAAAAGGGGCATTTGCATACATTGTATCTAAGGCAAAATTGAAATGGTTAAAATTGTAATTAACAGATAGGTTTATTTTACGCAAAATAATTGTACTTATGCCTGATGATATGTACCGCGAATTTGATAAATAACCCGGGAAATCTTTATCTGCCATTGTGTAGTTGAAGAATAACTTGTATCGGGAATAGTTGATTTTGAATGCTGTTGAGTATGCTTTGGTCATTTTCCCATTTGCCATTCCTGTAGCATACTCAAGCTTAATATTACCCCATGAAAAGGGAGTAGCTTCTCCTGAAATTGTAATGAGTTGAGCTGTACTGTCTGCTACAAACGCTTTGTTAAGATAACCTGCATTTATCCGCAACTTTTTACTTGAAAAATAACTGCCGAATACTGAAAATACCCGTTCAATATCAGGATAAAATCGAGGATAATTTATAAAAGATCCAACACTTAGTTTTTTAAATTTATGTTTATATTCAACACCCCTGCCATTTCTTGACCCTTCAGTTAAATCGGTGAGTCTGTAACTATTATCACCAATTACTACTTTTGAATGCATTGAAGAATATTTTACATAATACTCATCAGTTTGTCCTAAAATTGGATTTCCTTGCCGGTTGGGCCCGCGAAAACGAAAGTCAGTTACTCTCTTTTTTCTTTTGGATAACACACCGGCACCTTTTATGTCGAACATAGCACCGTATTTTCTATCACCAAGTTGATTGTCTGTAACAAGAAGTCCTGATATTTTAACGGGAATACGGTTATAGGAATCAAATTTAGTTTTACCGGAAGGAATTACATCAAAAATATATGAAGTAGTGCTTTTTGTTTCAGGGCTTTCAATAATCGACGCTGTAAGGCTTACACTGTTTCGTGTATAATGTATTATATCTTTCACAGTAGTAATGAAAACACTAGTAAATATCAAAGAATCAGAAGTTAAAGTAAATTTTCTGATTTCCTGTTCATTTCTGTTTATAATCGCAGCTTGAATATTTGCCTCTACATTTGACAAATTTTGTATCAAAAATTTCACACTCAGCGTATCTCCGGAAAATACATATTCAGGAGCTTTCATTATTTTTGTTAGAATCTCATATCTTGGTTTTACATAAACAGGAATTTTAACCGTCCCAATTTTGATATTTTCTGATTTTTGATATGCATCAATGTCAATAGTATAGTCACCTACCTTAGTTGACTCCTGAATATAAAAGCTAAAAATTTTTAATTTTTTACTAGCCTTCTCAACAATAACAGATGTATAATCTGTAATTTGACTCCAGCCTTTGGGTGTGTTAATTTTAAGGTGGAACTCTTTTGCGGTTTCGGAATTATTGATCAACATAATAACTATATTAGAAGTAGAACCCGGTGTTAGTTCTATCTTATTTTTATTAATCAATTGTATCTCCAAATCGCCATTGCCGGCAAGAACTGCAAATGAAATTAACAGGTATGATGTAAATATTGAACCACTTTTCCACATTTACATACTTTCTTTATTTGTAACGAGTGCCTGATCCCAAAAGTTTTCGGGAGGAGTGCCTAAAATGCCTAATCACGATACGTATCGGGATAGTTTCTTAATAATTGCTGTAAAAATGATAACTATTTCAGATGTTTCGGCCAATATTGAATTATTTTTCTTAGAATCAACCCAGTCTAAATTAACTAATCTGTATGCATTTTAACACCGATAACTATACGAGGTTAGGCACTTATAACTTTAGTTCACTTTAAGTACTTTAGTTACTCTAAAAATATAGTGTATATTCTAAGCCGAAAACATCTTCATCCTCTCCTGCTGCAATTATTAACGTCTGATATGTTTTCTCCCCTTCGATTCCTTCCAGATTAAACCTATAACGTGCTGAAGTTGTCGGGAAAAGTCCTTTTTTAGGCGCTTTTATTACTTTAACAGATTCGCCTGCTTCATCAAACAATTCAATGGATACATCGGGTACTATATAATGCTCACCGGTGTTTACAATGTCAATAGCTAAAAACAACTGGTCACCTTCAGTTATTAGTGTTGGATCTAAAAATTCTAATTCACCAATACCTTTATCCGCAATTTCAGTAATTATCTGTATAGCATACCGTGTTACCGTTTTAATATTTAATTGTCCCGGTTCATCCGGGTCGATGGGAATAATCCCTTCAACCATTAATACACTCCAATAAGTGCCTTTAATAGTATCGCTTTGGGGTATTGAAATTTCATATTGAATGTAAATGGTTTCATTCCCCTTTACTATTACAGTTTTAGGGCTATATTGCATCCATTTGGCATTTGAACGATTATGGGTAACAGGTTCGTCATAAAAAGTAAAATCTTCAAAATTGTATAGCAAATCAGTTTGATAGATTCTTACTTCCTGGTCAAGGTCATCGCTATTCTGTATTTTAATTTCACCTTTATAAACATCACCTTGCATTCCCTTGTGTATATGTTTTAAACTCCCTACTACTTCAATTGAAGCTATTGAAAGCAAGGGTAAAACACTTAAAAAAATACATGTAAAAAAAAGTTTGATTGTTTTCATATTATTATCTTTTTATTGGTTATTAATCAAAATTACAAAAATTTAATTTATAATAAAAATAATAGATGGCTATTTTAATACTTTTATTAGCTTCTACTTTGTTTATAATAGCTGGAAATCTATCAATGAAATTCAAAATATTCATTACGTTTAAATTATTTCGAGTGCCAAAAATAAGGGGGTATTATCCCCCGATTTATAAACTTTTATTTTAATAAATTAATCCTATTATGTTCATGTGTATTTCCACCAAATTATTTTACACAAAATTAGATTATTAAGTAGTGTTTGATACAATATGATATTTATGGTGTGTTTGTAATTGTTAAAACAACGGTTGCAGTAGAACCAGTTGTAGCCACAATACTTCCATACTCGCCTACGGCACCAGCATCCCATGTATATGAAAATACGTATCCATCAGAGCTTGCAGTACCGGTAAAGCAACTTCCGATAGTAGTTACCAAAGTTACTGCCCCTGCGGCATTTTCAAGTGCAATAGTTGAAGTACCAGTTCCTAATGTTCCTCCCTGGTTTCCATTGGAGGGTATAGCAGTATCTACTGTTAAAGCGGTTCCGGAGGGTACACCGGTAATTGAAGCTGTAATTGTACGAGTTTCTGCTGCACTAACGATAGAAGAAACCTGTCCATAACCAGTACCAGTACCTCCGGTAATTTGAGCACCTGCTTCTGTAGTAGTAAGTTCTAAAGAAATAGAACCGGCATCAGTATCCAGAAGGCAAACTTCAGGAATACCCATATCTAATGAATGGTTAGATGTCTCACTGTCTTGTGCACTTACGTTCATGGTCAGCATGAAAAATGCTACCATCATTCCAATAATTAATTTTAAGTTTTTCATAATAATTTAAATTTAGTTATTAATATTTTTTCTACAAAAATAAATTGATTTTAAAAGAATAATATAGGTAACTTGCTGAAATTTGGTTCATAAAAACTGAAATTTAGTTCATAAAAACTGATATGTAATCTAAGCAAATTCGCCTCCCGAATATTTCATCCATATTACTACCTGCAAATGTTTACTGTTAATTACCATCATGAGCTGTAATTGTAAATACTACTATTATATTATAAGTATCAGATTCAATTAGTCCATAGTTTGTTGCCGGATTGTCAGGCCCCCATGTAAATGTCATCTGGTATCCATCATTATAACCGGTGCCGGTATAGCAAGTTGCGATTCCTGTAACTAAATCCTGATCTATTGCTGAAAGTATAATGGGTGTGGCTACAGGAGTTCCTAAAACTCCACCGCTATTTGTTGTGGTACAGGGCGCAGAACCTAAAGTTAAGCTTGTTCCAGTGGGTACAGATCCACTGGAAATCCGGGCAGTAATTTCACGGTTTGTACCGCCGGGTACAATAGAAGATATTTTTACAAACAAATCGGAGTTTGAGGTAGAAGCAACAGCTTCTCCGGCTATTGAAGTAATAAGTGATAAAGAAACAGGGGCATAATTAGTTTCTATCAGACAAAAATCTTGTATTTGTAAGGTAACATTATCTCCGGCTGTCCAAACCTGTGTCCATGCATTTGTGGTTAGCAGTAAACTCCCCACAAGCATAAAAAATATTAATCTTAATTTCTTCATAATAAAATTATTCAGTAGATGTAATAGTATAAGTAACTGCAATAGCGTTACCATTTTCGTAATTAAGACTATAATTGTAACTATCAGGATTTTCCCAGGTATAGGTAAGTTGATGGCCCTTGTAAATCCCTCTGCCTGTATAACAACTTCCTATATTGGTAATTATATTCTGAGGAAACGTAGAAAGGATTATTTGTCCTATACTAGTTCCTATTATACCATCGCCGGCACCTACATCGTTACCAATTAAAACATTTAATGAAACATCTGCGGGTAAACTACCTGAACTTATATGAACAGTAATATAATTTGTTAAGTCATCTATTACAATAGAAGAGTAATTTAACCATGTATTGTCACTTGTTGTCGGTGTAATGATTTGTTCTACCTGATTAGGGGTTGAATAAGAATAACTATATGTTATCGTTTGACTACCATCTACTACGAAATCAATAAGAGCAATAGCAGGAATTTTTAAAGTAATTGACATTTCTGCTTTGTTGTTATTTTGAGCAGGAACAATTGTTGAAAATGAAAAAAATAATACAACCAAAGAAATTAATAATACAATTTTTTTAAAAACAAACATTTGGCAACAAATTTTCAAGTTTGGTGTAAAATTAAATGAGATTTTAACTTATAAAATAAGCATCTTGCTGAAATTGGGGTTAGAAATGCTGATTTTTAGGTTCAGAAAAACTGATTAGGTCATTATTTTCTTTACTTTTTTTAAATAAACCTTATATCCTTCTTCTTCACAATGAGCGCAATTAGTGTGTTTTTCTGTAAAATAATAGTTGCATTTTGGACATCTATATTGATAGACATGATAATAAAATCGTTTTTTTGTTTTGATTAAAAAAGTAATTCCGGTTACCGGTGTTAAGAAAAAACTTACCAAAAAAAGTTGAGTAAAACTTAAATGGGAATTTTTTGCTTTGCTTGCAATAACAATGGATAAAGCTATGTAAAGTAAAAATGCTATTAATATTTCGATCATAGTGAGAAAATCTTTTTAAGGAATGCTATTATTATTTAGAATTTTCTTCTAATTCCGAAAATTTTCAGGATACAGAATTTGATTTTTTGCACAAGCAAAAAGTATCCTGTCAAATTTATATTCATCAACTCCATTGTCCATAACCATACGCAATTTATACAACATTTCATAAACCGGCTCATATTCCGGATAGCCTAATTGTTTCTGTAATTCTGATGCTGAAAATGTTTTCTTTGAAGAGGTAAGTATATGTATTGTAATAAACCAGTATTTTATGGGTAACTTCGAATTCTCCATTACAGTACCGCTTTTAATACTTATCCGGTTTCCGCATTGTTTACACTCAAACTGAACTTTGCCGGCTAACCAGTTATGTTTATTATGACCACATTTTTTGCATATAACGCCAGACTTTTCCCTTATGGCTTTAAAATATTCGAGACAATCATTTTCTTCCGAAAATCTTCTTATGAAATTCAACAAATTCATAATATTTTAATAAAAAATAATTGAAACAAAGGTAATACCAATGCTATATAAAAACAATAGGCAAAGCACTGAAATTGGATGTTCAAAATGCTGATTTTTAGGTTCAGAAAAACTGATAACCGAAGATGGAAGGTGGAAGACAGAAGGCGGAAGACAGAAGACGGAAGACCGAAGACCGAAAACAGAAGACCGAAACCTGGAACCCGAAACCCGAAACCTGCCTGTCTACCATAGCTTTAGTGAAGGAGGAAAACCCGAAACCCCTTACTCTAAAGAAATGATTCCCTTTTTCAGTGCATATTTTACCAGATCTGTAGTTGTTTTCAGTTCTAATTTTTCAAGTATATTTTGTTTATGTGTACCAACTGTTTTAACGCTAATAAATAGCAGCTCCGAAATCTCACGACTTGTTTTTCCTTCAGCAAATAATTTCAGTATTTCCGATTCTCTTTCAGATAGCTTAGGGTCATTATTCGGAATTTTTTCTTCCTTTCCTAAATAGTCATGTATTATTACTTCGGTAATTTTATCACTCAAATATTTCTTTCCGGAATAAACGGCATTGATTGCTTCAATCAATTGATTGTAAGTGCAACTTTTTAATAAATATCCTGAGGCTCCAGCTTCTAACATTCCTTTAATAAAGTGTTTGTCTGAATACATTGAAATTGCTATAACTTTTATGTCAGAAAGTTCTTTTTTTAAAATTTCGGTTGCTTCAACTCCATTCATTACAGGCATACCAATGTCCATTATTATAATATCAGGATTAAATTTTCTTGCTTTTTTTATGGCTTCCTTACCATTTTCGGCCTGAGCAATAACTTCAATTTCAGAAGAGTCGGATAATAAATTAATCAATCCTTCACGAAATAATTGATGATCATCCACAATAAGAATTTTTATTGACATATTTAAAAATATTTTAGATTGGAATAATTACTGTTGCTTTAGTTCCTTCTTCTTTTTCGGATTCAATATCAAGTTGTCCCTGAATAGAATCCAGGCGTTCGTTGATGCTAAACAGACCAAATCCTCCTAGTTTGGTTAATTTAGCTTTCGGCTGATAATTAAATCCTTGTCCATTATCGATTACTGAAAAATAAAAATACTTTTGGTTTTTTCTTATTTTTACTTTAATTAAGTCAGCATTAGCATGTTTAATAATATTAATCAGCAGTTCACAAATTATTCGATATAATAAAATACGGGTATCATTATTGATATTCAAGCTGTTTTCGCTGCTTTTAAAATTTGTAATAATTCCAATTTTTTCTTCAATTTGTTCTAATCTCCATTTAATTGCGGGGATTAATCCAAGTTCATATAAAATTGGCGGACTAAGATTATAAGTTAATGATCTTGATTCTGTAATAGCTGCATGAATTAATTCTGATGATTCCCTGATAATTCTTTCCACCCTGTCTGGAAGTTTAATATTTGACAGAGATGATAATTTTATACGCGCAATTGAAAGCGTTTGTCCCAAAGCATCATGTAAGTTTACAGCAATTTTTCTACGTTCTTTTTCTTCAGCACTGGTCAATTCAGAATTAAGAGTTTTTAATTTTTTCTGATAGGCTAAAATTTCATTTTCAGCTATCTTTCTATCTGTAATATCCTTAGTGATTATTATTAATTCGATAGGTTCACCCTTATCGTTTTTTATTAAAGATGCACTTAATTCACCGTTAAACTCAGTCCCATCATTTTTAATAAACCTGAATTCCACATCTTTTATCATATTTTCTTTTAAAACTATAGCCATAGTTTTCCTGCCTGTATCACGTTGTTCCGGAACTAAAGCCCTAATTGCATCTTTTCCAATTATTTCGGATTGATTATCAAATCCAAAAATTTCTAAAGTTCTGGGTGATACATAAGTAATTTCTCCTTTTAAATTGATTGTTGTTACGGCATCGGGTAATGTTTCTGTCATTATTCGATATTTTTCACTTTCCTTTTTAAGGTTATCTTCAGCTTGCTTTATTCGTAACATAACTTTCACTTGTGTAGATAACTCGGCAGGACTGATAGGTTTAGTAATAAATGCATCAGCTCCAATAGTTAAGCCTTTTATTATGCTTTCAGAATCATTTACAATAGCAGAATTTAATATAATTGGGATGTGTCGGGTGACTTTATCCTCTTTAAGTATTTTACAAGCCTCGAAACCATCCATTTCTGGCATATATATATCAAGTAAGATTGTATCGGGTAATTCTTCTTTTGCAATTTTAATACCTTCTTCGCCTGATTGAGCAATTAAAACATTACAATCTGAAATATGTTGGTTTAATGTTTTTTTTATCAATATCAGATTAAGTTTCGTGTCGTCAATTACTAATATTTTTTTCATTGCTTTTCGTTACTTTTTTTATTTTAAAGAGACGAGGGATAGATTAAAGTATCATCGCCATTCATTTTTATAAGGTATCCTTCACCGGGCATTGCATCACCCAGGCCGTTAACCCAATTAGGCCCAATCTTTCTTAATGTTTGTCCTTGCGAATTTCTGATAAAATCAAGATTGTCGTTTAAAATGCTTTCAAAAGCATCCAATGCATCCATGGGATAATCAGGAAAATAACTGATAAACTGAAAGCCAAATTCAAGATCAATAGGGGTTTCCGGGTTAATTGCCAATCCCTCGATCACGAATGAGTCTTCACCGAACATTTTAAAAAGATAACCTTCCTCCACTTCCCAGTTTCCGATATTATTAATCCAATTCGGGCCAATTTTTCTTATCATTTCTCCGTTTGAATTTCTGACAAAATCAAGATTATCGTTTAAAATATCACTTAATAAAATTAACATATCAGGTTCATCAGGTATGAGATTTGATGAAACAAACTGAAATCCTGCTTCTAAAAACACATCTTGAGTTTGCGAGGGATTATTTTCAATTGTGAAGGCATTTTCGGCCACGAGCAAACCATCCTCCGTATTATATACATTCATATCCCATAGCCCTGTTGGAGCTGAATCAGGTAAGGAAAACTCCGCCTCTATCAATTGATCGTTTACAATATTGATCTCTAAAGGATAAATTGTTTCGGAAGCTTGTGATAACCAAATGTCATCAGCAGAGCAAAGTGTGAAATTCGTATTATCTCCACTTATTGAAATTGTAAGTAATTCTCCCTGCAATCCGCTTGAAGGTTCGACTGAAGTGATTTCAGGATTTGCCTCGAAAACCAATCCGAGGTTATCGACAAATAATTTTGAACCTGCAACCGGATTTAGTTGAGCCGATGACAGTATTAAAATATTCATGGTATCGGGTTCCTCGCCTGAGAAATAAATAATATCGGATGTAAATTCAGTCCATGATGAAACCGAATTAGTTACAATTTTTGCACCGTAACCGATTGTGTCGGGATTGCCACCCGGATTATGCTTTAATAATAGTATTGCCATCATTGCCTGATCGCCTGAATTAGGGGAATATTTAAAATTACCTGTGAATTGAGCCGGCCTTTCGGTAAAAGGTACACCACCTGTGATAGAATATTCCTGAGTTGCAATATTGACCTCAAAATCTCCAAGTGTCAAAAAACCGGGAATTGTTCCCACAAAAATAATATTTTTTGATTCCAGTTTGGCTGAATAATTTCCGCTGTAGCTGTCGGTAGATTTACTAACGGTAATTACACCTAATGATGCCGTAAAAGGGTTTGGTGTATTCCAATCAACCGGTTCTTCATAATTGCTTATTGTTTCCCAATATTCAAAGTCATTATTTGGAATTTGGTTTTGAGCAAAAATATGGCTTTGAAAAACAAGAATAAAAAGTAGAAATGCAATTCGAACGATAATTTTTTTCATGATATTTTTTTTAAGTTTTTAAAATATTTTGCAAGTTATGTATTTTTTTAAAATAATGGCATTTTTCGGGACATGTTAATTTTTTTGGGATTTTTAATATATGATATTGTTATAAGGTTTGTTGAACTGGAAATAACTCGATTTTATGAGAGTTATTCTATTTCAACAAACCCAAGTAAACAAAGGAGTTAAAATGGTTTATTAATTTTTTTATTCTTAATTTGTTACTAAAAACTTTTATAGAATTTCGTGTTTAATAATTTTGCTCCCCATAAATTTAACCTGCCCCCATTTTTCATTTCTCGGTTTACACTTTGTGAATCTTTGTGTTTTCTTTGTGTTTTCTTTGTGTAACTTTGTGGTATAGCTATTACACGGAGTTACACAAAGAAAACACAAAGCCACACAGAGAGAAAGTGTAAACTACTTTTTATTGATTTTGAAAAATGCCAAAATAATTCATAGTTTTTTTTCAATCATAAATACCAGAGTCTAAGACCCCGAAGTTTATAATAAATTGACAATTTGAATGTGATTTAGTTTTATGCAAATTATGGGGTCTTAGACCCTTTCTGCCTTTTTGACACTAATTACACTGATTTACACTAATATAATTCGTGATAATTAGTGTAATTCGTGTCTTTTATAAGTTTATGGACAGACACTTCTATGTTGCAATCAAAATTTTATTTTCAAAAGTTATTAACAATTTTATTTTACATGTTGAGTTTCAGTTTTTATTAACCCAACTTGTAAATTTTACTTCGAACACTAAACGAGCTTAAAAAAAAATATTTTCCAAATGTCTATATATCAGGCTGGTGTAAAATTGCATAAAATTTATAAA
>Ga0233437_1002983_pt1 | contig 23560 bp, 17 predicted proteins | sample SI_122_August201_FD_182714 | JGI IMG/M metagenome (GOLD analysis project Ga0233437, IMG submission 182714) | Seawater microbial communities from Saanich Inlet, British Columbia, Canada - SI_122_August2016_200_MG | ecosystem: Environmental > Aquatic > Marine > Inlet | place: Canada: British...
GTTGCCTTTTACCAGATGATGGCACCGTTCTACCCCAACATGTCCGTGGCACCGGACTGGCTGCTGGGCATCCTGTTCGGGCTTGGGGGAATGGTGGGGATGTACCTGGGGGCCCGTTGCCAGAAGTTCGTTCCGGCAAGGGCCATCAAATGGATGTTGGCCGGAATAATTCTGCTCACGGCCGGTAAATACGTTTTGGGTTTTTTCGTTTGATTGCAAGGATACAGGTCTTTCACCTATTTTTCTGAAGCGGTTGTGCGTGCATCCGCACTTTTCGCGGTATTCAGATGCAAGAGAAGTATTCGGCGTACTTCTTCAATAGTCAGGGGGTGACCCTGGCAGGAGTGACCGCTTTTCACAATGAGTTCAGATTCCACATAATCCACGTGAGCGCTTTTGTATTCGACCACGCCGTCATCCCCTTGGGTGGGGTCCCCCTCGCCCTGGACTGAAATAATGGAATGCCCCTTGACACCGGGTGCCAGGGGAATTTCTGCGAGGGCCAGGAGCGCGGGATTTTTGGGGCTCATGCTGTCGATGCTGGTACGGTCACTGGTACGCCACTCCTCCGGTACTTCGGCCGCGGCCAGGGCTTTGCCCAGGATAACCGTCTGTTTGACGATGTCCACGGGTAGGTATACCAGCCTGCGGACCAGGTTACGGGTCCAGTCTCCGGCAAGGAAACTGCCCCGGTGGGGCGTTGAAATGAACACCACCCGATCCACAAAAGGGAGGGGTTCAAAGACGGCCCTTTTTCTGATCATATCACGCTGCTCGGGCGTCAGATTGAGCTCTTTCAACCCTTTCCCGGTGACGCCCCTGATGATACGGTCTTGGGTGTCAACGGCGGCCAATTTGGTCAATAGACCTCCCTGGCTGTGCCCGATGATCACCATGTTCTGCACCGGGTTGCCCCGGTCTTCGGTATCCAGTTCAGCCATTGTGCTTGTCAGTATTTTACGAAACTCACGGGCTGATAAATGGAGGGCTTTCCCGCTGTCGTAAAGATAGAACCCAAACTGGCATCGCCGCCTGAGGACTGGATCCGCCATAAGGGTATTGAACATTTCCGCCCACCATACCGGGCTGCTGGCGGTGCCGTGGACAAATATGACGGGGATTTGGGCGGGGTTGTACGGTTTCATGAAATAGAGTCCGGTGGGCATGGCGCTTTTGCCGGAAAAAAAACCCGCGATATCCAGATTCCAGAGGACCGGCTGGTTGAGATTGTAGGCCAGTTGGGCGCTCAGGTCGCTTTCAAGGGGTACGGATTGCCCGTCAATTTCCACCCGTGTTCGGTCAAAAGGCGCGTAGAGTTCCATGCTGCCTTGCAAAGACCCACTTTCCAGTGTTCCAATGCTGCCTGTAATTCGCATGAGCAGGGTGCCGGGTGAGCTGGGTTTGACGGGCAGTTCCGCGGTTTTCCTGCCCACGGCGATTAAGGGGACCCCCAGTCCGGCATCCCGATTCCGGCGACTGAGACCGTAAATATCCAGCCGGTCCGCGGCGACAATTTTTGAGACTTGATCCAGTTTTACCGGAAAATGCCGGGCATTGAGGGATAAATCAATGCTCCCGAAGGGCAACTGCCGGACCCCTGCTTTTAAAACCAGATTCCCTTTCGCATCCGTTAACGCTTTGGCAAGGGCAATGTTGTAAATGTCGCATGCCAGGCGGTAGCGCCGATTGAAGGGATTTGCCGGCTTGTTCCGGGTGTTATTGAAAAGGTAAAAATAGGCATAGATGGCGGCATCCAGGTAGTATTGCCGGTTTTCAGGAAGCGGGCTGTCGTCCAGGTCCCGGAGGGTATACTTTGCCGTGAAATAATTCAGTTCAGCCAGGGTAAAAAGCAGATCCCGACGGTGGTCCGTTTTGATTTTCTTGTGCAGTTCGTTGAGGCACTTCACCGGATCTTCTTTGAAAAATTGCCCCATGTTGTAGCGCTGGAGTACGGTTTTTGATGTGATACTGTAATCTTCGTCTAATAACGCATTGGTGTTGATTTGCTCGTAGGCTTTTCGAAACCCCACATCCCGGGTTCCGATGGCACCACCGCATCCGCTCATCAACAATATCAGCAAGAGCGAGAGACCCAGCATGAACCGCTCAAAATTGTGCCGTCGTCTTTTTTTCATGCACTAACCTCCCATTCCGGGTAGCCCCCGCCGGATCAGTATGGAAAAATCCGGGTTTTGGTCCAGTCCTTTGGCCTGTTTATTGATGATGCTCTTCCGTTTGAGGGTTTCAAAAGGAAGGGACTGATTCAGCAGGCCGTTTTCATAGGCCATTTCGTCCAGTTGGCCATTGAGCAGAATGCGCCGGTCCCATCTTGTTTTTCCGGTGTAGGGGCGTGTATGGCCTCGAATCTGGGTGGTGCAGTTGCCGGTGAGGGCATTGTACCACTCCGGTTGGTTCTTGAGTCGATTGATATAACGTATGTAGTCTAGAAAAATTTCCCGAAAAACCGCCTTTGAGCCATTGAGGCGGTAAAGGTAAACGATTTCGTCTTTCCGATAATTGGTGCGGAGCCGTACCAGATCCCGTTCATCCGCCACCACATAAAACAATTCATACTGGCGAAAAAACCCCTTGATGGTGGAGTAGTCTTCCCCTTTTTCTTTCCGTGTTTCAATGGAGATGCACAGATATTGATTATCTTCGAAGCCAAAACTGATCATGGTATGGGAGATATATTTGATCCCCCAGTTCACCAGGTAGAGGTCGATGGTATCCAGTTTTGAGACATCAAAGGTTTGATCATAATGCTGGGGGGTATAGTCGGTTTCGCTGCGGTAGTCGCAATTGCGGATATTGTGGACCGTTACCCGGTCGCCGTCAATATCGGCATATGGAAGGACCGCCACATCCGCCTGCCAGTCCCGGTCGTTGGAGGATTTCATGGCAAAATATCCCGAAAGAACTATGGCGAACAGGGCGAAAAAAATCGCGTATGACATACCTTTGGGCCGCAGGAAAAACAGAACCGCCAGTTGGATCAGGGCAAAGAGAATGGACAGTACGGGTCTGGCCGGATTCGGCAGACAGGAGAAAAAAATCGCCAGGGCACCCCAGGCGGTCATTGTGCATAGTACCATCCAGAGAAGGATATTGCCGACCACTTTCAACAATAGATGTGTCATGTTTGATTTGCCTTTCCGGTGTTGAATGCCCAAAAGCCAACCTAAGCGAAACATATATAATGGCAATTGCTGAGAAAAAATACAAACAGAAAAATTTGCATAACATGGAATGGGTTACCGTTTCATGATATTCAAGAAAAACGGCCGATCCTGATAAGGAGTCCAATATATCTTGATACGCCCGAAAACCTGAAAGAATCCATGGGGCCTTACCAGTCGTAAAGGATCTCCCAATGACGGCCAAAGGAAGTATCCATCTTGCTGTAGCGATAGGCCAGGGTTTTCCAGGTGCCTGGTCCATTGCTCGTGTCTTCCTTCCAGTACCGCAAAAGTAATAGGGGACAGGCCGCGTTTTTTTTGGTAGAAGCACGGCATTTCTCTCAAAAAATGGTCTGTCAAAAAAACGTGGTCTGTCCCCTATTATACCAAGGCCTGGTCACAGAAGTGGGCGAATCAACCTAAATGTGCCCGAGATGGCAGACTGGATTCAAGAGATTGATCCGGCTATTGAAACAGAAAAACTCAAAACAGGTCTTGACATGACGTCCACTTTAGAGTATCCGTCCATCATGTCCTCAGGCTGGCACATGGACTACAACGCCAATACGCAGATGTGAGATCCTGCCTGGAACAGGGGAAGAAGGGCATGCACGGCGATCATGCACCCGGGGACGCGGAAAAGTTCGGTTTCAAAGACGGACAGATGGTAAAGGTAATGACCGTGGCCGGTGAAGAAAGCGTTGAACTTCAGGTTACGAACTCAACCAGACCAAGCTACATTGTGATGCCGCACGGGTTTGGTCTGGTGTTTCAGGGAAAAACATATGGGGCCAGCGCCAACCGATTGGCCAAGAACACCCATCGGGATAGGATCGCGGGAACCCCCTATTACCGATATATTCGATTCAAGGTCAAGGCTGTCTGAATGTCAGCAAAGGCCTTGCCCATCGTTTTGGTTAGTTAAACAGTTTTCTCTTACTCATAATCTCGCTCTTAATTGAGAGCAAAAAAAGTGGCCGAAACGATCATCAAAGCCTAAGTAAACCTGAGCCTATAACCTGTAGAACGCCTACAAAGTTACCGTTCACGGTTGAAAAAACTGTAAACCGTTAGGAGGATGGATGCCCATGATGGAATTCAAGCGCTCAGTTTGCCCCCACGATTGCCCCGACGCTTGCGGACTCCTTGTAGGGGTGGAAGATGGCCGCGTGCTCTCGGTCGAAGGAGATCCTGAACATCCTTTCACCCGTGGAGCCATCTGCGTGAAGGTCAATCATTATCCTGAGCGCATTTACTCACCGCTTCGGGTCCTCCATCCGTTGAAACGGGTGGGCGCCAAGGGTGCAGGGAAGTTCGAGCGCATCACCTGGGACCAAGCCTTAGACGAAATTGTCCACCAATACATGCAAATCATCTCTGAATCAGGGGGCGAGGCCATACTGCCCTATTCCTATGCAGGGACCGAGGGTCTTGTCCAGTTCCACGCAGGTCACCCCTTTTTCCATAAATTAGGGGCTTCCAAGCTGTTGAGAACCATCTGCAATGCTGCCGCAGAAGCGGGTTTCGCTGCAAGCATGGGGAATATTCCCACGACAGATATCGAAACCAGCGTTAATTCGGACCTGATTATCATCTGGGGCAGCAATACCTTGGTCACCAATGTGCATGCATGGCCCTTTTTCTTAGAGGCCCGTCGGCGAGGCGCCTCCATTGTCGTCATAGATCCCTACAAAAATCGTACTGCAAGAGAGGCAGACCGGCACCTGCAGCTTAAACCAGGAACAGACGCGGCTCTGACCCTGGGCATGATGCACGTCATCATCAAAGAAGGTTTGATTGATAAGGATTTCATTGACAGACACACGATCGGTTTCGAGCAATTAGCCGAGCGGGTGGGAGACTATCCCCCGTCCTGCGTTGAAAACATCACGGGCGTCCCCGCTGCTGAAATAGAGTGGCTGGCACGGGCATACGGGAGAGCGAATGCCCCGTACATACGGACAGGCTGGGGCCCGTCCCGCCAGGTCAAAGGCGGAATGGCCATGAGAACCATTGCCCTGCTGCCCGGATTGGTTGGGGCCACTCACAAAAAGGGCGGGGGCATCACCAGGTGCACCTCTGGGGCTGATGCATTCAATATGGACTCGGTTATGCGTGAGGATCTGGCTCCCGCAGGAGTAAGGAGCATTAATATGGTTCAGTTGGGTCAGGCCCTGACTGCAGTTGATGACCCGCCGGTAAAGGCTCTCCATGTGTACCATAGCAACCCGGCAGTGGTAGCTCCCGATTCAGCGCGGGTTCTTGCAGGTTTTGAGCGTGAGGATTTATTCGTAGTGGTACACGAACATCTGATGACCGAAACAGCAATGTATGCCGATCTTATTCTACCCTCGACCACATTTGTCGAATCCACAGATCTTTATAAAAGCTACGGACATTATTATCTTCAGATGGCGTGCCCGGTTATTGAACCTATGGGTGAAACTCGCTCAACCTTGGCTATTTTTAATGATCTGGCCACCCGGTTCGCCTTTACCGAGGATTGTTTTTTCGAAACAGAGGAAGAGCGTATTCGGAATCTTCTCGCATCAGATTCACCTTACCTGGAGGGGATCACACTGGGTGACTTGCAGGAGGGCCGGCCTATTCGTCTCAATGTGCAGGAGGATATATTTTCGAACGGGTTTGGCACACCTTCCGGCAAAATTGAGTTCTATTCCCGGAGTATGGCCGACCAGGGGCTGGACCCGCTGCCTGACGGAGAACCAAGCACAGACGAGGAAGGAGAGGGCCGGTTTCATCTGCAACTGATCACTCCGCCCCGGCGTCAGTTCCTCAACTCGACTTTTAGCGAGATCGAATATCTTCGCAGTCAGGCCGGTGAGCCGGTAATCATGATCCATCCTGAAGATGCTGCCACGCGAGGTGTAGAGGAAACAATGAGGGTCAGGGTTTTCAACGACCGCGGAGAATGCCACCTCTTTGCTCGCTTGACAGAGGACACAGCGCTCGGTGTGACAGTCATTGAGGGTCTTTACTGGCCCCGTTTCACGCCAAACAACCGCGGGGTCAATCAGTTGACCAGCCAGCGCCTTACCGACATGGGACAGGGTTGTGCTTTTCACTGTAACCTGGTGGAAGTAGAGCCCTCCTTGAAAGACCTGCATTAGGGGCCACTCCTCGCCTACCAAAAAAACCCTGTCCATCCCATCCAAATCCGGTAATAATACTCTTGATAAAGTACCATAATTTGGTTCTATATACAGAAGAAAGTGGCTGAACTTAGAGGCCCTCGATACAAGGGAGATTGAGATGCAGAAAGGGATAAAGGTCCTTACCCGGCGAAGGACTTATAATGCCTTTGTGACAAATGAATCCTTGGAGGACTATTCAATACGCTACGCTGCTAAGTCCTTTAGGAAATGGCCGGAGTGGCTACTCGCGAGTACTGCGCTTGGTGGGATTTCTTTTCTTGCATTGGAGGCTATTGGAGCTCTGCTTATAGTAAACTACGGATTTACAAATGCTGTATGCGCTATCTTGGCAGTCTCCATTATAATTTTCATAACTGGTCTACCGATCACATATTACGCATCAAAATACAATGTCGATATAGACCTTCTTACGCGTGGTGCAGGATTCGGATACATCGGATCAACGATTACGTCGCTCATTTACGCCTCGTTCACATTCATTTTCTTTGCAATAGAAGCTTCCATAATGGCCCAGGCAATAAAAATGTACTTTGGAATACCGCTGCCCTTTGGGTATGTCATCTGTTCAATCATAATCATTCCCTTGGTCTTCTTTGGAGTTACCTTCATCAACAAATTACAGATCTACACTCAGCCCATTTGGATTATTCTGATGGTTCTCCCATACATATTCATTTTTCATAAGGACCCTGAGGCCTTGTCCCAATGGTTTAACTTTGGGGGAAGGTCACCCACAGGTTCCGGTTTCGACCTTATTTTGTTCGGGGCCGCCATGACCCTGACATTTTCCCTTATCGCCCAGATTGGCGAACAAGTGGATTATCTTCGGTTCATCCCTGACAAAACATCATCAAATAAATATAGATGGTGGCTCGCGGTTGTTCTGGCTGGACCAGGCTGGATCATTATCGGTATGCTCAAGCTTCTTGGTGGGGCCTTTTTAGCGTCACTTGTGATTGGAAGCCTCGGCATAGGAATATCCGATGCGATTGAGCCGACACACATGTACTTGAACGCCTACAAATATGTGTTTGAGAACCCGGAAGTTATCTTGGCGATAACTACTCTCTTTGTGGTAGTCTCCCAGATAAAAATAAACGTTACTAACGCATACGCTGGCTCTCTGGCGTGGTCGAATTTTTTCTCGCGCCTTACCCATAGTCATGCGGGTCGAGTAGTATGGCTTGTATTCAATGTTCTGATCGCCCTTCTGCTGATGCAATTTGGACTCCTTTTTACTTTGGAATCTGTTCTTGGGCTGTACGCAAACTTAGCAATAGCTTGGATTGGTGCTATTTTTGCTGACTTGGTAGTCCTAAAGCCCCTCGGAATTAGTCCTTCGTATATCGAGTTCAAGCGCGCCTACTTGTACAATTTCAATCCGGTAGGAGTTGGTGCAATGGTGATCGCATCTATTGTTTCAGTACTCTCCTATTTTGGAACATTCGGATACGCCTATAAGGCTTATTCCGCTCCAATCGCTTTTAGCGTTTCATTTCTCAGCGCCATTGCTATCGCTTATATTACGAAGGGACATTACTATATCGCTAGAGAAAAGGAGAAGGTCGACAAAGCCGATCCGAATGCATCAGTAGAATGCACAATTTGCAGCAAATACTATGAGTATAGAGACATGGTTTTCTGTACTATGTACAAGCAGTGGGTATGTTCATTATGTTGTTGTTTAGAAATTCGTTGCAAAGACTACTGCAAGAGAAAGGCCCCAACAAAAAGATTAGAGGATTTATCCTTTGAGCAGGCAATCGCCTCGCTGAGCCCATGGCAAATTAAAAGGCCAATGAAGAGATTCCTCATTTATTTCTCCTGTATCACATTGGTCTTAGCTCCCATTTTCGCCATTTTTTACTATCACGCTGTATTGTCGGGATTCCCTTTTCCTAAATCTCTTCTTTTTGTGCTGATAAACATATTTGTCTTCGTTTTAGTTGTTCTGGGGGTACTGCTATGGTGTTTGTCCTTGTCCAAGGAACACAGCAAGCTTGTGGAAGAGGAACTTGACCTCTATATCTTTGGTCTTGAGCAAGAAATCAGCGAACATGAGAAAACTGAATCTGCTTTGCGGAGAGAAAAAGTTCGGACTGATGAGGAGCTGAGCAGTCGGAAGCTAATCAGTGAGGAACTCAATCACGCTTTGCGGCAGCAGAAACTAATTTTGGATAACACCAGTATTGGTATTGGATTTGTTAAAAAAGGCAAATGTATGTGGGGCAATAAGCGCTTTATGGAGATGACCAGTATCAAGGAGGATACAAATAGAGAATTGCAAAACCTGATTTATTCCAAAGATGTTGGCATCCATATGCAAGACCCTAAAAGCTCCGGCAACAATATGAAGTCTGGAAATCGATATTGCTCAGAGTTGTTAATTAGGTGCAATGACACAGGGCAAAATATGTGGGTTTTGCTTGTTGCAAGTGCATTGGATCCGGCAAACATCGATGACGGGGTAATTTGTTTGGTGGATGATATCACTGAGCGGAAGAACACATTGGAAGAGCTACGTAAAAGCCAGAACCGATTGCAAAATCTTAATGAGAAGTTAGAAGAGATTGTAGGCAACCGAACAAAAGAGCTCGAGCAGACGTATATATCCTTAAGGCAGGCGGATAAAATGGCTTCCCTGGGCATTCTTGTTTCAGGGATCGCTCATGAAATAAACAACCCGCTCGGGTTCATTGGACCTAATTCCAAGATTCTACAGGAAATGTTAAAGGATATTGTTGATATCATACAACAACACAAGGATAGGTGTAAAGTCTTGGCTGACGACTGCGAAAACTTGACTATTGCAGGGCTGGATTATCCCTTGGCGATGAAAAGTATCCCTAAGATGTTGGCCGGCATTTTGGCAGGTACAGAAAGGATAACAGCGATTGTCACCAATCTCAAAAGCTACTCAAGGCCGATGCCTTTGCAGTTGGGAACGTTTGTTGATTTAAACAGTGCCCTGGACGCATCCTTGGCCTTAGTGAGAAATGCCATCAAGAAGTCAACTGATCGATTTGGCGTGGAGAAGGGGGGGCATCTTCCTGTCATCAAAGGAGATATTAGGGGCATAGAACAAGTCGTTATAAATCTTATCCAAAACGCATGTCAGGCATTAACATCCAGAGATCAGGGCATCTATTTAAGCACTTATGCTGAGGATGGGCTTGTCGCCCTGAAAGTGCGAGATGAGGGTATCGGTATTTCTGAAGAGGACTTGCAACATATTAGAGATCCTTTCTTCACTACCAAGCGGGATCTAGGCGGTACAGGTTTGGGTCTTTCCGTTTCAGCCCGTATTGTGAAAGAGCACAATGGGACGATGAAAATTGATTCGGTCATAGGTAAGGGAACCGTGGCAACTTTGTACTTTCCTGCAAGCAATAGAGTATAAGGAGGAATTAGATGGCTATAAAGCATGTATTCCCATTAGATCCTATTTTAGTTGTTGACGACGAGGTTTCCGCACTCGACAGTTTTGAGATCTCACTTTACTCTGCAGGATTTTCAAATGTCATAACATGTGATGATAGCCGGAAAGTGATGGAGATTCTGAGAGGAAGAAAGGTGGAATTGGTGCTTCTCGACCTGGTTATGCCTTTTGTTTCCGGAGAACAGCTTATCGTTGAAATAAAGAAGGAGTTCCCTGAGATCTGCGTCATCGTTGTGACGGCCGTTGGGGATATCGACACTGTTGTTGAATGCATTCGCAACGGCGCAACGGACTATTTGCTCAAACCTGTGGAAAAGGCCCATCTCAAGAATCGGGTTCTTAAATCTCTCGAAATGAGAGAACTGCAGCAGGAAAATGCTGCTTTGCGAGAACGCCTTTTGAAAGGTGGTATTAAACATGCGGAATTTTTCAGCGAGATAGTCACTCAGAATGTCGAGATGTTATCTATCTTTCAATATTGTGAATCTATAGCCAGAAGCAGCTATCCAGTACTGATTACCGGCAAGACCGGGACGGGCAAAGAGTTGATCGCAAAGGCGATTCATGGAATAAGTGGACGTTCCGGTGAATTGGTGGCTGTCAATATCGCCGCTTTCGACGACACTCTTTTTGCAGACACCCTATTTGGACATGTAAAAGGGGCCTTCACAGGGGCCGAAGAGAGAAGGAAGGGGTTAGTCGAAACAGCCGCTGGGGGGACGTTGTTTCTTGATGAAATCGGTGATTTAAATAATGCATCACAAACAAAACTCCTTCGTCTTCTACAGGAAAGGGAGTATTCACCAGTTGGTTCGGATACTAAAAAAAACGCTAATATCCGAATTATCGCCTCTACCAATAAAGATTTGGAAGAAATGAGAAAAGCGGAAAAATTCAGGGATGATTTGTATTATCGGCTCTTGTCTCATCATGTTCGCCTCCCTCTCCTCAGAGAAAGGCCTGATGATATCAGGCTACTCTTGGATCACTTTCTTGAGGAAGCATCACAGGATATGGGCAAGCCGAGACCCACATATCATCCTGAACTTGCAAATCTGTTGAAATGTTATCATTTTCCGGGAAACGTCCGGGAACTGAAACACCTGGTTGCAGATGCCGTGGCGAAACATACCCAAAAGATGCTTTCATCAAAGACCTTCAAAGATCATATTGAGCTGGAATCGAATAACAAAGTGAAGCATAATAAAGTTCCTCTGCTGGCTTTAAACTTTGAATCTTTCAGGTTTACCCCCGGGGAAATTCCAAAACTGAAAGAAGCCATTACCGATCTGACAAAGGCTCTTATCAGGGCATCCATGAAGAAATCTGGCGGCAACCAGACCATTGCAGCCCGCATACTCGGTATCTCGCAACAATCACTCAGCATCAAGATAGGGAAATTGTTGAAATGAGCTGAAGCGATTGGGGGAGGCGTTTGAGTCGAAAAAATTTTAGTTGCCGGGGTGGTTAAATGGTTTGGAGCTGAGAAAGTGGACCCCCCCGAAATACCGGGAGTAGAAAGGAGTAGAAAGGAGTAGAAATATGTTAAGCCGGATGCCCAAATCCATACTGCTGTCTGTTGTAATTGCCTTTGTCTGGAGCATCGCTTCAGGTGCCGAAAAGCCAACCGGAAAAATCAAGGCTTTTGTCAGTATTCCGCCCCAAGCCTATTTTGTGGAACGTGTTGGTGGACGCCACGTTGATGTGAGCGTATTGTTAGGTCCTGGCCAGTCTCCAGCAACCTACGAGCCGACGACAAGACAGATGTCCGCCCTTGGCCGGTCCCAGGTGTACTTTAGAATCGGTACCCCTTTTGAAAAGGCATTGATCAAAAAGATAACCGGCACCTTCAATAACCTGCGTGTTGTTGATACACGGAAAAACGTAAAACTCCGATATTTCAATAGACCTGATGGATCCCGGTGCCCGGACCCCCACATCTGGCTTGATCCCAAACGCGTGAAGATTCAGGCGGCCACTGTGTGCGAAGCAATGAGCCGCATTGATCCGGCGCACTCGGCCGAATTTGAAGAGAACCTCCAGACGTTCCAGGCCGATCTTGATGAAGTAGACATGGAAATTGCAGAAACACTTGCCCCGCTGAAGGGGGGGGGATTTTACGTTTTTCATCCCGCTTTCGGGTATTTCGGCGATTCCTACGGGCTCAAGCAGGTGCCGGTGGAAATTGAGGGTAAAGAGCCGAGCCCAAGGCAGCTTTCGAAGCTTATCAAAAAAGCTAAAAAAGATGCTGTGAAAGTTATCTTTGTGCAGCCGCAGTTTGCGAAGAAAAACGCTGTGACCGTGGCCAGGGCGGTTGGCGGGGCAGTGGTACCCATGAATCCCCTTGCAAGGGATTATCTCGGAAATCTCAAGGAAATGGCAGCTACAATCAAAACGGCCCTATTGGACCAATAGATCCCATTTGGTGCAGTTTTCTTATGCTGTATTTTTTTAGCCCTTTGAAAATAGCTCCTAATTTCGTTAAATTATTTCTATGGATAATCCCTAACTGAAGCTCCAATGCCAATTGCCGAAGTACAAAAATTTGTCAAATGCCAGCAGGATCAATCGGGGGTACACGAACATTGAAATCAGCGGTTGTTGAGCTTGAAAATGTATGGTTCTCATACGATGGATTATCCGTTCTCGAAGACGTTTGCATCAGAGTTGATGAACGGGATTTTCTTTCCATCGTGGGCCCAAATGCCGGAGGGAAGACCACCCTGCTCAAGGTGATACTTGGTCTGCTCAAACCAACCAAGGGTACAGTCCGGGTATTCGGCCAACCGGCTGCAAAAGCCCGTTCCCGTATTGGTTATATGCCCCAGCATACGTCCCTTGATCCCTTGTTTCCGGTGAATGTCCTGGATGTGGTGCTCATGGGGCGACTGGGCAACGGAAAACGGTTCGGGTACTACGGCAAAGCAGACAGGGAGGCGGCAGTGGATGTTCTGAGAAAGGTGGGGTTGTATGATGTCAGGCTCCGGTCCTTTGCAGCCCTGTCCGGAGGCCAGCGGCAGCGCGTGCTGATCGCACGTGCCCTTGTGTCGGACCCCGAACTCTTGCTCCTTGACGAGCCAACTGCCAACATAGATGGTGCGGTTGAATCAGAATTTTTCGAAATCCTGAGTAGCCTCAACGAAAATATGACAATCGCCCTGGTTACCCATGATCTGGGGTTTGTATCGAGTTATGTCAAAAGGGTGGCGTGCGTTAACCGGCGGGTCAAGGTCCATCCCACGAGTGAGATCTCCGGTGAGATGATCAACGAAATGTATGGGTCCAACGTGCATATGGTACGACATGATCACCGCTGCGCAGAGGAGGGGCATCAATGGCTGAATTCATAGCTGATTTACAGCAGCATTCTTTTCTGCAATACGCGCTCTTGACCGGCATCCTTGCAAGCATTGCCTGTGGCATTATCGGCAGTTATGTGGTCACCAGGCGAATTACATACATCGCAGGCGCGATCGCGCACAGTGTCTTGGCCGGTATGGGTGCGGCCCGGTATTGTGAGATCGTATACCATTGGGAATGGATGCGTCCGTTTTACGGGGCTGTTGCTGCCGCACTCATGGCCGCAGTCATTGTAGGCCTTGTTAGCCTGAAAGCCAAACAACGGGAGGATACGGTCATTAGTGCGGTATGGGCCGTCGGCATGGCCGTGGGTATCCTGTTCATTTTCAAAACGCCAGGCTACAATGAGTACCTGATGAGTTATCTCTTCGGCAACATTCTCATGGTGTCGAGCGGTGATCTATGGTTGATCGCCGGTCTGGATGTTTTGGTGATTGGAGTTGTGTTACTCTTTTACAACCAGTTGCTTGTAGTATGTTTTGACGAAGAATTCGGGCGCCTGCGCGGCATTAAGGTGGACTTTCACTATCTGACACTGCTTTGTCTCACAGCCCTCACAGTAGTCCTGTTGGTAACAGTAGTAGGGATTGTTATGGTAATTGCCCTTCTGACGCTACCCGTGGCGGTGGCAGGGCAATTCTCCAAAAGACTTTGGCACATGATGGCCCTTTCCGTTTTGTTAACAGCACTTTTTACGACGTCCGGCATCGCCGCCAGCTATGGCCCTGACCTACCTGCCGGCCCCACCATCATTGTTCTGGCTGGTTCTGTTTACATCTTGGTGATTGTGGGCTCACGATTTTTTAAGCCAGGTCATTCATGAAGCCACGAGAGAATTACCTCAATAAACTGGAGAGGTCGTTCCCGTGATTAAAAGAAGGAGGATGGATATGGTACCTGAAATCAGAAAAATTCTTTATGCTACGGATCTTTCAAGGAATGCCCGCTACGCGTTTGGACATGCAGCCGGCCTTGCCAATAGGTACGGAGCCGGCCACAGTTCTTACCGTACTGAAAGATACTTACTCCAGCCATGATATGTCTGTAATGGACCTCATTAGAGAAGAAAACTCCTTCACCATCGGAGAAGCGGATAAGCAAGAAATCATGAGGCTCCTTGATGCACGTCTTGAGGACTTTTGTCGAGGCACGAAGAAAGAGTTGCCTTCGTGTCCGTTTTTGGTTGATGAAATTGTTGTAGAATTCGGGGAGCCGATAGACGCAATACTGGCATGGGTTGAAAACTCTGGTTGTGACATTGTGGTTATGGGCGCGCGGCCGAGGCATGATAGTGAATGCGCTGATAGGAAGCACTTCCAGGAGGGTCGTGAGGCGATGTCGAAAACCTGTGCTTGTGGTTCGGCTTCCCGAAGATGTTCAAACATGAGTCTCGGGTTCGTCCCAATGGAACGTTTTCTATAGCTCTTTGCGCAGCCCTTCTGCCAGCGGGGGCTCCAGGAGCCTTCGATAAGTGGCTTTTATGAGTATCGATCCGATGGGCGCTGTGACGACAATACTAAGGACGGCGATTGCAAGAATCAACTCCCCCGAAGGTATGCCCATGGAGAGGGGAATGGCCCCAATGGCGGCCTGCACGGTGGCCTTAGGAACATAAGATAAAACGCAGAAAAGACGCTCCTTTTCGTTGAAATGAGAAGCGATCAGGGATAGGAAAACGCCTATGCTTCTTCCCACTAATCCAATGAAAATGATGGCAAGCCCTACCAACCCTGAGCTGAAGGCCACATCTAAATTGACCTGGGCCCCTATTAGAACGAACAGGATGATCTCCGCAAAAACCCACACCTTGTTGAACTTTGCGGCCAACCTCTTTGCTACCTCCCTGTTTTTCTCTAAGATGATGAAACCTATGGCCATTATCCCTACGAGGCTCGCTATGGGCAGCACCTTCTCCATATTGTACAAGACGATCGCGGATATCATGAATATGAGGACCTTTTTGGTGTCTCTTATCTTGTCGAATCTCCTGAAGAACAGTGCCAGAAGATACCCGAATAGTAACCCTATGGCGATTCCGAGGCCTATTCGCAGAGGAATATTCAGGATAGCGAGCGTTATGTTCTGGGTTTCTCCGAGGGCGATGCCAAGAAAGGCTCCAAAGAAGGTTATCGCAAAGACGTCGTCAATGGACGCACCTGCAAGAATCAGGGTCGGGACCCCTTTTCTCTTTCCGTACCCCGCATCAATGAGATTGAGCATTTGAGGAACGATAACCGCAGGCGACACCGCAGCCAGTATAAAACCCAAAATTCCCGACTCCACGAGAGGGAACTTCAGAATGTACCAGGAAGCGGCAATGACGAAAGACCCTTCCAACAGACAGGGGATGAAGCTCATCTTTGCCGCCGACATTCCGATTTTGTTCAGGGTCTCCTTGTTTATCCCAAGACCGGCTCTTATCAGTATGATTATGAGCGCACCGGTTCTAAGCTCCGATGCTTCCCCGATGAATTCTGTCGAAAGCCATCCAAGGCAATGGGGCCCTAGTATTACTCCGGCGAGAAGCATCCCCAGCAGCTCCGGGAGCCTTAGTCTATAGAAAATTAAAGCAAAAATCAGCGCAACGATGAAAATAATGGCAAATTTCGTCAACATAGAAGATAATCGGGAATGATAGTCTTACATTTTATTTACCAGAAGAAAGTGGCCCACATCTTCGAAGGGACCAACGCAACGCCATCTATACCGACCCAAGGACAGGAAAGAACAGGTGTTTAGATATTTCCTGGATAAGACGCGCCATACTTTCAAGCCCCTGTCCCCGATCTTTCTGTATCTGGTCGAGCTTCTTGGGCCATAAAAGGGCTTAAGCCCAAGAAGCACAGGTAAATAATCATACTAAAAAGGCCTGCGGTGTTGAGGCGCTGTTTTCCACGTTAATGCTTTATCATCCAAGGGGGATACCCTGGATTTGCAGCGCAGTTTGAGTGGTCGTGCCCGTGTGCATGCGGCATTGGCAATGTTCCTGCGAGTGGTTCACCTACGCCTTTCCTCACTACACGAGGTTCAGTTCCCTTCTCCTCCCGGCGCATCAGCTTGTGTCTGGCCCCGGAGAAAACTCTGGAATAAGTGGGGGGTAAGAAAATACGCTTCGCCTTGGGGTTGCCACACATGGGGCAATGTACTGTCTCTTTGTCCACATTCGAATTCACTATTTGTTCAAACTGTCCACAAGTTTCGCAAGAAAAATCGTAAAGGGGCATGCGCTTCCTCCAAATTTTAGAAACATTAAGAAGTTAAACATATTGCGCCACATTCCTGTGGTACAGATAATCCGTGCAGCTTAACGGGATTGTTGAAAAAACACAGCATTGGAGCTCAGTCTTATGTCTGTATGGCTGCGTTTCTTTAAAATCCAAGTGCCTGGAACGATCTTATGGTGGCAGGCATTTATACACCTCCACCAGATAGTGCGACCAAAAAACCTTTTCCCTTCCCTCGTCTCCGCATAATCCAAAGCCCCCTAAAGGCCGGTTTGGGATAGTATCCCGACCTTCAGCGGGCGATGGCAATTGGATAGGCTTCTCTCCAAAGACCTCTTACTATTTCATAACTCCGGTGAGCAGGAGCCATCCAGGAATCCATGCTGTGTAAATTCCCTGGATAAGGGTAAGCCAACCCACAAAGTTGGCGACCTTTTCCCTTTGAAGGGCTAAGAGCACCCAAAACATGAACCACAAAAACGCCCACGATATCCAGTTTATCGCACTCCAGAACGGCCAGAGTTTCCCACCGCATGTGAATAGCTGCCATATCCCAAAGGGCATCGCTGAGATTGCCACAAAAAGACAAAACCACCCCAGCCCACGACCGTCGACGCCGAGGAATCTATTGAGAGCGACCCAAAGATATGTGAACGCAAACAAAAATATCTGCGCTGCAAAAAGCTGATTGCCCTTGATAGCGGCATCTATACAGACGACAACGCCGAGGCCTCCAACAAAAAAATCTATTATTGCCAATTCCCTGTCTTCTATTTTACCGAGAATCCAGAGCCCATTGCAAAAGAGAACCGCTCCAACATAAAAGAGCATAAGGTTACCCCATACCATTGCCACCTCCTGTCTATAGTGTATAGAAGTTGCACCCCATCCATTGAGAAATGTCCGCTCTTTTTCAATGGACAACCCGGGTCTACACTGCATGGTAGGCCCGGGCGGATGAATCCTAACGTTTAGGTGCAGTCAGCCTGTACGCCGCGACCAGCCTTGGTCGGTCCATCACCATTGGGCCTGATGTCAAAATCGAAAATCGCCGTTGGAAGCGCAAGCGTACATACCGCATGGGGTATATCAACGATGCCGCTCACACGGCCTTCGCATGGGCAGCAGCTCAAAAGCAGGTAGGCCTGCTCACCGGTGTACCCAAACTTCTTGAGATATTCGATGCAGTTCAGGACAGCTCGCCGGTAAGCAACTGTTGCATCCATGTAATGCACTTTGCCTTCGAACTCATCAACGGATATCCCTTCAAATACGAGATATTCAGAGTAATGAGGTTCCACAGGGCCCGGCTTGAAGATTGGATTGATGACCCCATACTTTTCCACGCCACCCTTAATGATATCCACCTTGAGATCTGCCCAGGCAGCCGTCTCAACGGCACCACAGAATGAGACTTCACCGTCACCTTGTGAGAAATGAAAATCTCCCAAACCAAGGCCCGCCCCCTTAACGAATACAGGAAAGTAGACCCGGGAACCGCGCGACAAGTTCTTGATGTCACAGTTGCCCCCGTGTTCACGCCCGGGAACCGTCCGTGCGCCGTCTTTCATGATGCGATCGGCTACGGCGCCAGTCGCTTCCCCAGGAAGCGCTTTTTCAGCGGTTGGCAAGGCACACAATGGCGGAACTCTTTCTTGATCTCCGTCAAAGAGTTCTGTCTCCCGCTTCGTCCAAGTGGCCAGCAATTCTGCGGAGGGGAGGGTTCCAATAAGGCCAGGATGGGTAATCCCTGCAAATTTCACATTATCAATGTGGCGGGTCTTGCAGTAGATGCCCTCATAGTCCCATATGACTTTCTTCGCATCAGGGTAATGCTCCACTAAAAATCCGCCCCCATTTTCTTTGGCAAAGACGCCGGTGAAGCCATACTGCCCCTCTGGCCCCGGCATCATTCCGATATCGGCGATATCAACCACCAAGAGATCGCCTGGTTCGGCACCTTCCACGTAAAATGGTCCAGCCAGATAGTGGACCTGTTCCAGCTCGACGTCACGAACATCGTTGGCGCTGTCATTGTTTCCTATCTGCCCACCGGTCCAATCACAGATTTGGACTGAGAAGACTTCTCCCGGTTTAACCCTTCCAGCCATAGGTACATCAGGATGCCACCGATTAAACGGTTTTATGGTTTGCTCCCAAGGTTTCTTTTTCAGATCATACGGAAACTTTACATTAACACCATAAGACATGATATTTTCCCCTTTCCTTTGCCCCAACTTCTGGGCTCAAACAGTTTTTACGTTAGACGAAACGAAACTCCGAATGTACCTCCTTATTGTTCACCCCCTCTCTTGGTAATAGCTGAAAATTAAATCATTAAGCCGCAGGCCCAAACTTCGCGGATGTTGCTAAAACAGCCGCGCATTTAACAACAACGTCACGCAACAAATATGCCAAACACAGATAGGGGACTTAACTGATTGGAATGATAGAGGTAATCAGGAGGTCAAAATCGGTAAAGAGTTACTCATTTATTCTATGCTATGTTTTTTGTTTTGCTTAACATTTTGATATATAATAGGTTTTTCCATACCATAAAAAATGTAGCTACCAATAAATTGGAAGGGGGTGTTTCCGGTAAACTACGTGGCAACAAGATATTATTGATTAAAACCCAAGTTTACCACTTAACTCCTCAGAAAATGCTAAACCTTCTGAAATAATACATTTTATGTGATTTTAGCTCAGAGCAATTACGTCTAAGAATGGGTGCAATCAAAACTGTTAGGATTCAGGGAGCGCTCTAAATAATTCCCATTGATTATTATTGGCTCGCAGAGTACGAAGTGCCAGCATGTTGTGTGCATTCTCAGCCGTCCACCAGGCTCCCGCCAACTTCAAGCGATCCTGAATGACATATCGGTGGGCACTTTCAATGGCACCCGAACCGATAGGAAGGTCTCGAGCCAAAGCCTCCTTATAGTCAAATTGGCTCCGCCGATTAACCATGTAGCGATGACATGCTCTTACAGGGGCCTGCTCTCTCGGGTGTGGATGTCTCCTCATCTCCGGAAATGGGTCAGGAACTCCTATTTTTCAACAATGTTGACATCGTGCAGCTTTATTGATTCAACCAATGCACTGTAATGGGAAGGATCACCAAAAACAAAGGTTTCGGCTTGTGTATCCGGAAGATCAAAACGGAGTGTGTTCCCGTCCATATATCAACTGCACCGCCCGATGCCGGCGCGAAGGTAAAGCGATCTTCTTCCAAGCCAAAATATAAGGAGTGTGGCCAGGATTTCAGCTGAACCCGGTGCGTCTTCAGGTAGAAAAAAATTGTTTCCGATTTTAATTATTTTACATTATCCCTCCCATGGACAATTTTGAGCACGATACTGCTTCCCGCAGGATAATTCAAAGTACAGCGTATGCCTTGACAAATAAGCTTGAAACGGAACATATTGGTACGTAATAGACAGGGTCGGGCTTTGTTCGGACAAACTTCATGTTCTGAGGATGGGCACTATGAAAAATATGCGAATATACCTATTGCTTTTCTTATGTCTTACCGTTCCGGCAACCGTTTCCTGCGGCCTTTTCGTTCAGGATCTGCCCAATGGGCAAGTGCCTCACCCTGATATCCACGATCATTTTGTTACCATCAATGACGTCAAATATCACTACACCGAATACCCCGGTCCGGGGCAGGATATTTTTCTGCTCCATGGTTTTGCGTCTTCCTCCTACACCTGGGAGAAAATCGCCCTGATCCTTCAGGCCAGGGGGTATCATGTTTGGGCATTGGATGTGAAAGGTTTCGGGTGGTCCGATAAACCCGAAGAAACCGCTCACTTAATCATCGATTTTCTCGCTGAAAAGTAACGGCAGTGGAAATCGGGGTTATCCGCATTTCCAATTTTGAATTGGAAATGCGGAAGTTTTTTCGGTTTACACGTCCACAGAGGCCAGTCCCAGCGCCTTGCGTTTTCCTTCAATGTGCCTGCGAATGAGCACGGCCGCTTTTTCCGGGTCCGGCTCCACGGCAAAGGTGGCGCCAACCACGTCGTTTAAACCCTCGGTCAGCAATTTGACCACATTCATGCTGCCGGCAATGGGCGGCATGGGACCCAGAACGGTTGTAACACCTGAGGCCACAAAATAGGTGCCGATGGTCACGGCCTTTTCGGAGTACCACTCGGGGGCGGCGCCGGCAATGGGGAGGTCGCTGATATCCACGTCAAGGGCATTGGCCAGTGCTGAAACGAGCACCAGGATTCGCACGTTGTCCACGCAGCTTCCCAGATGCAGCACCGGTGGAATGCCTAAGGAACCACACACCTCTTTGAGACCGGGACCTGCCATCTCGATGGCTTCGGGCACCTTGAATCCTGCTTTGGCGTTGGCCACGGAGACACATCCCGTATCTACCACCAGTACATCATTTTCGATGAGCCGTTTGGTAAGGGTCACATGTCCGTAATCATGTTTGATCTTGGGGTTGTTGCATCCCACGATCCCGACAGCGCCGCGAATCTTACCGGCCTTGATGGCGTCAAGTAAAGGGTCGGGCGTGCCCCCCAGTGCCCCGATAATGGTCTCCACGGAAAATCCCCCTACCGCGTTGACCGGCTCCACCGGAATGTAGACTTCGCCGCGGGCCACAAAATTATTGACCGCTTCCGTCACTAATTCCATGGCCATCTGCTCTGCATTTTCGGGATGAAATTCCCGATGTTCCATGCCGGGAAAACGGGCTTTGTCGCTGGTACTGATCATCTTCGTATGGTAGCAGGCGGCCACGGTGCCGAGAGACGGCATAATACACTGGTAATCCACCAGCATCATTTCCACCGCCCCCGTGGAGAGCACCAGTTCCGTCATCAGGTGATTGCCCGCCATGGGGACCCCATGGCGCATCAGAAGTTCATTGCCGGTGCAGCAGACGCCGGCAAGATTGATCCCACGTGCGCCTTTTTCTTTTGCCAGGGCGATCATGTCAGGGGATTCACAGGCCTTTAGAATCATCTCGGAAACCACCGGGTTGTGGCCGTGGACGATGATATTGACCTGGTCTTTTTTCAGAACACCCACGTTCACCGTGGTGGGTTTCGGGGCGGGAATGCCAAACAGGATGTCCGACACCTCGGTGGCGATCATGGACCCGCCCCAGCCATCGGAGAGTGCATTTCGCAAGGCCTGCAGGAGAAGACTCTGCCAGCCATTGTCCACGCCCATGTGGGTTCGGTGCATCATTTCAGAGGTTTCACGGTCGATTCCGCGGGGGGTGATGCCGACTTTCTCCCAGAGGTCCCGGCGCTTTTGAGGTGCTCTGGATACCAGTTTGATCTGTTTCTGGCGCATGCCGTAGTCTTCCATCATGGCCTGAGCCAGCTCTCCCGCCAGCGGGAGGACATCCTTGCCCTCCGGGTCGATGCCGTATTCAGTGGCGACCTGTTTCAGCTTTTCTACACTCCGAATCTGGTATCCCGGGGCCTTTCCTTCGGCTACACTGGCCAGCACTTCCACCAGATCCCGGCCGTGGTCTGAATGAGAAGCGGCGCCGGCTGCTACCATGCGGCACAGATTCCGGGCCACGATGATGTCCGCATCTGCGCCGCAGACACCTTTCTGGGGTCCTTCCCCGAAGGGATCCACTCGACAGGGACCCATGATACAGATCCGGCAGCTCAATCCCAGGTCACAGTATCCGCATTGGGGTTGCTGGGCCTGAAGCCTTTGCCACACGGTTTCCACCTGATCTTTTTCCGCCTTCTCCAGAAGCAGTTGGCCATCTTGCGTAATGGTGAGATCCTCAAATTTCTTATCCATCTTTTTCTCCTTATGGTTGAAAGCGCAATATCACAGGGACAGTTGTGCCCTTTTTGCAGCGGTTAACAGGGAAAAGGCCGGGGACAAGGACATCTCTTCAGCCCCCCGGGACACGGACCTGGCCACTTCATCGGTCTTTCGTTTCAGGGCGTCGGTGCTTTCTTCGAAGGTCAGAGCACCTGATTTGCACACTTCCACACAGGCCGGAATGAGTCCCTCCGCCTGTCGCTGATCACAGTTGTCGCACTTGACGGCAACTGTTTTGTCCGGGGGCGCCGTGCTGTCTTCATGAAACCGGATGACGCCATAGGGGCATGCCATGGCGCAGCCGGCACAGTTGATACATTTGTCAGGGTTGACCAGGACGGTGTCCCTTTCAGGATCGCGAAGGATAGCGCCTGCCAGGCAGGCCACCATACAGGGAGCCGGGTTGCAGTGTCTGCATCGGTTGGGGAATCCTTCATTGTACAACCCTGCACCCACATGGACCCGTGATTTGGGAAGCGGTGTCTCCATGAGGGCGGTCAAGACCTGCCGCGTTTGAGAATGTGCCGTGGCGCATGCGATCATACATTGCATGCACCCCACACACCTTTCGGGATGAACCGTGACTTCTTTCATATTGCCTCCTTTCTCTCAATTCATGATCTGTCGGAAGTTAAATCCGGGTTCAAGCAATTTTTTCCTCGAAATGGAAATGGGCGTTTCGTTTTGAATCAGCGCCAGCAGAAGTCCCCCCTGTTCAATGCCATTCACCAGAACCGCACCCACCAGGACATTTCCCCTGAATACCAGCTTTCGGTAGAGGTTGTTTCGGAAACCATGGGCATTCAATACATCGTATTCGGAATCGGCTTTGGGATTGGCCAGGCCCATGGTCATAAGATCCAGGTCAAATATGCGCATCACATTCCGGCTGAGGCTGCCGGTATAAGAAACGTTTCGCCCGGCCATGTTCATCCCGGCCACGCGCCCCTGCATGGCGGCCTCCGGCCAGATGGCATTCATCCAACGTGTTTTCCGTGCAATGTCAAAATGCTCGGCCACATCCCCGGCGGCGAAGACGCCCTTGAGCGAGGTCTCCATGTGTTCATCCACAAAGATCCCCTGCCCAACAGAGATGCGATCCTGTGGTACGAAGGAGAGGGATGGCACAACGCCTTTTCCGGCAATCACCAGATCGCAGGGCAGGGCGGAATCGTCTGAGAGCAGGGCGCCTTCAACCATTTTACTCCCTTCAAAGGCCTTGACGCTGATGCCCACCCGAACCGTCAACCCATGCCGAACCAGTTCATCCAGGATCATTTTTCCGGCCACCTCGTCCACCTGCATGGAAAGGGGATAGGCGGATGTAATGAGCATGGTGGGTTTGAGGCCTCTTTTGAGCAG
>Ga0233437_1002984_pt1 | contig 23542 bp, 35 predicted proteins | sample SI_122_August201_FD_182714 | JGI IMG/M metagenome (GOLD analysis project Ga0233437, IMG submission 182714) | Seawater microbial communities from Saanich Inlet, British Columbia, Canada - SI_122_August2016_200_MG | ecosystem: Environmental > Aquatic > Marine > Inlet | place: Canada: British...
AACCTCCTGCAAGTGTCCATTTATTTCGATCTCTATTGCAATAAATAGGTCACCTTTTAAGCTTTCTTTAAGCGCTTCATATTTACTGATGAATTCCTTGTCAATAAACGTATATTGTCCGGTTTTTATCTCTGGAAAGTAATGAGCAAAAAAGTCATGGGTAAAAGAAGTTATCAGCCACTTCATAAGAGAGTCATGGCTTTTTGGATTTGTCATTTATTACCTCTTATCTTTATTCTATATATGGAAAAGTATACCTCGCATCAGCCTCTATATCCTGTAATGTTTTATTATTTCGGGAGAAATATCTTCTCCCTGTGGCCAGTAAATCCCTCCTATTGGATCGATCTGAACTTGCTTGAAATATCGAGGGTTACGAAGTCTCCAAAACGCTTCCCTTTTTTTAATTAACTCTCCTATATAAATAATATTATCTGTTCCATCTTCCCAGATTACTTTAAGAGAATAGTTTTCAATGCTTTTAACGGAAACAGGCTTCAGCCAGGGAGTTTTAATTACAGAGTTCATTCCATTTCTCATATAAATCCTCCTTATTTGCAAGAATCCATTCTCGGATCTTTTTCTCTTGTTTTGGAGGCATTTGCCCCGCTAATACGGACCCGTTATCAATACTGAAAGATGCAGCATAGTCTCCAGCGATTCCATGACAATGAGGTTCTCCATGATCTCCAAGATACATATAGATAGAAATTCCAAAGAAAAAAGCTATTCTTGGCATTATAAATTCTCTTTCGGCAAAGTTCTGTCTGCCTTTTATTTATATTTTTATTCCCACAATTTCTCAAAATTTAATCTTGAAAAGTATTTGTGTCAACGACAGATAACAGTTCATTAACATGCTGTCTAAGGCTGTCAATTATATCTTTTGGGGTTGTAAAGTGATTCTTTTGTTTTAGAAACAGATGTTCATTTTCCTGCAAATACTAATCTGCTTTTTGATGCATTGCGTAAGATGATTATTTTAATAATGAACTTGTGTGATGAAGTTAATGAAGTTGGCATGTCCGGCTGGAGGGAAGGTATATATGCTGATTAAGAGTTAAGATGTTTAATATTCAGGGGTTTGAATCAAAGTTCTCCGTTCCGCTGTTTTGGTTGGTTTTGCAGAAATTGGATGGGAGGAAGTACGCAGAGAAGAGGATAAGAGATATCTGATCTTTGCGTACTTATTTCAGGATTTTGAAGACACACCCTGATACCTGTGTTTTTACCATGAATGTGAAATTGCATCTGTTTTGCAGGCTTTGACACAGGGAAGCTCTGCCCTGTTGCTGTCCGGCTTACACGGATTACATTCATATTTTAATTTCTTTTTCTTTTCATCAGCAACTATTGCAACAGGTTCGTCCCTCATTGGATCATTGGGGTCTTCGTCAACTGTTGCAAAAATATCAGCTTTGCATGCAGGAACGCAGTCTCCGCATCCATCACATTTATCTGTGTCTATTGTAATAAAAAAATCACCGGATGCGTCTTTGTAACCGTAATTTGCAAGCATGAAATCACCTCTTTATTTTTTTCTCCCTTTGCCTTTCTGACACAGGGTATATCCGAACAGGGCAGCGCCGGCGGCGCCGGCAATCTGAGTATCCCACTTAGTTTGCATACGCTCAAGTCCTACCATCGGCATTACACGATCCATGACCCCGCGATTTTTAGCCATGCCGCCTGTAACAGCAAATCCCGGGTTTACGCCTACTCTTTCTATGAGTGAGTAAATACGCTCTGCCATGGCTTTGCAGTATGCAGCGAGCACCTGTTCTTTTGTCCAGCCTTTTCGCAGGAGTCCGGTTGCTTCGGATTTTGCGTAAACAACACAGGTGCTTGATACTGCCTGTGGTTCATCACCTTCAAATTCAAATGACCGATCCCCGACTTCGTTAATCGGAACACCCAGAAGATCGGAAAATACTTCCATGCCCCGGCCTGTGCCTGCCGCACATTTATCATTCATTAAAAAGTTTGTTACTTTTCCCTTTTTATCGCACTGAATTGCTTTAATGTCCTGTCCGCCTACGTCAAGCACTGTCCTGACCTCATTCCCGTAGATGAAATTAGCGCCTCTGGCATGACAGGCGATCTCGGTAATCGAACGGTCCGCAAAAGGCACATTGACTCTTCCGTAGCCTGTGCCGATGCAGTAATCAATCCTGTCTTCAGATATATCTGTAGTTTCCAGGGCAAATTTAAGAGCGTTTGTGGCGCTGTTCGGACTGTCGGAGCCTGTCCGCATGTTGCCATAAGCATATATTTGACCATCAGCCATAATTACGGCCTGGGAACTTACAGAACCCACATCAATACCTGCTGTTATAATTTTGGCATCTTTCCAGTCTATATCCGGATTTTTCCAGTTGGACTCGGTCCATCTCCAGAATTCCTGTTTTTTTTCTTCAGCCATTTAGATTTCCTCCAAATTATAAATCTGTTTATTTATAATGAATTGCTAGAATTAACTGTTTTTCACAATTAGTTAAACCTGTTATCTGGCTTCTGAAGCCAGCGCCGCGGCGCCCGCGGCAGTTCCAAACTCAGGATCATCAGGAATGTGAATTTTTTCAAGTTTTAATTCCCGCTTCATTGCTTCCACAAATCCCGGATTATAAGCAACTCCTCCGATCATTCCCACATCTTCATTTACGCCTATCCTGCGGATCATAGATACAATACGGCTCGCCATTGAATCGTGAATAGCCTTGCTGATATCCTTTTTCTCTGTTTTTGCATGAATCAGCCCGACTACCTCAGACTCTGCAAATATAGCGCATTGGGCATTCATTGGAATTTCTTTATCAGATGACAAAGCGAGCTGTCCCATTTCTTCAAGGGGAGTTTCAAGCGCTCTGGACATGGCTTCGATAAATGCTCCCGCGCCGGCGGCACATTTTTCATTGATTGCAAAGTCTACAGGCATTCCTTTTTCATCAATCTTTGCCGCTCTTCCTTCTTCAGCGCCAACATCAGCAACGGTTCTTGCATTCGGAAAAAAGAAGTTGATACCTTTTGTCATGGACTTTATATCATTTACTGTTTCATCTGCCATTTTTATGGCGTCTTTACCGGACCCTGTGCCAAATATTTTTTCAATATCATCTCTGGAGATACCTGCTGATTTAACAGCAGCCTCAAGTGATTCCTGAACAGCCTTTTCCTGGTCAAAACCTGTTAATGCTGTTCCTTTTCCGATTATTTTCCCATCTTTTAAAATAATAGTTTTGGTGTTTTTGGCGCCGCAATCTATTCCTGATGTTATCATTTTATTAAACCTCCTGATTAGTCTTTTGATTTTTCAAGCCCAAGGCTGTCCATAAAGATATCGATGCGGTTCATGGCAGCGGCTTCGTCAAATTCGCGCTCATCTCCCATATTACCTTCATAAGTCATTACTTTGTTGCCCCGTTCCAACAAACCGAGCCGGTTTTCTGCAATACCGACGGTAAGTCCTTCACAGCCCCGGTTATAATGGAGGATAACCCCATCAACCTTCCAGTTTTTGGCAATAGCATCCATCATTTTTGTTTTGTATTCAGGATGATAAAAATGCTGATACTCAGGTTTACACAAATGCCAGTCAGCAAGCATTTTGCAACACTCTTCCCTTGTCTGCGGTTTTTTATCAGGCAGAGGTCTCGGTCTCAAATCATGATTTTTTTCGTCATAAAGCCACATCCCTTCAAGGCCGAATGTATATAAAGAACCGATTGATACGGCCCCCCATTTTTCCATATACCGGTAAATTTTCAGAAATCCCCATGGTGGCTGAGTATCACTGATAACACGGGCTTTTTCGTTTGGAACAGCCGCAATGCCGCGATCCACACGATCTTTTACTTCGTCGTACAGTTCGTCATAAAAACCAGCAAAGTCTTTGTTTGATTTTTGAAGAGTTCCGAATACATAAAGTGAATAGATAGTTTTTTCATCAAGCGGAGCAGGAACAGCTCTGTTCAGCATACATATTTCCGCCCATTTATTTGTAGAGCGCATATCATTCCAGGCTGCTTCAAAAAAGAGTTCATCATTATATTTACGGCCTGTAACTTCTTCAAGCCAGTCTATTCCGTCCATTAACTGGCCAGCTACATAATCTATCCTGTTCTGATACATTTCAGGTTCAAAAGGCGGATAGGCCCCTGCGCCAACATCAACGCCAAACATCGGAACATCGCCGCCTTCAAGTTCACATGCATTCTGGTACCATTTTGCATGAGAGCAGCAGATATGTTGGGTCCATGCAAAATCAGCCTTTGGGAATTTCCCGCCCTGAGCGTATTGATTGCACAGTATAGAACCCCAGTAATTTCTCATATATGCGCACAGATCTCTTGCAAATCCGTAATTTTCAGCCGCGGCAAGGTATTTTGCAGAAAGAGGTTTGTCGAACGCACAACTCGCGCCGTAAGGTTCGCCGGTAATACAGTGCACATCATTTCCCAATCCCATGGGCACTGCATCAAAAGCCCATGCGCTTCCCATCCAGCGTAGCCCCCCTTTATCTTTGGCTTCCGCAAAATTTTTATAAAATTTATTTCTCAGTTCCTTGGCTTTGGGCCAGCATTTCAGCGGCTCAGTAGGATATTTTGCCATTCTTTATTCCTCCATTAATTTAAAACAGGTCATCTTCTGCTTCCAGAGTTTCCAGAAATGCTTCAACCCGTATTGCAAACGGGCCAACCGCTGTAGTTACATCAAATTCCAGGAAATAAGTCGGAATATCATTATCTTCCAGGAATTTTCTCACAAAAGGAATATCTGTTTCATGCGGGTCACAGAATTTTTGTTGAACAACAATCGCTCCATCTACATTAAAATCTTTTGCAAACTTGAGGATTCGATCAAGACGGGTACGTTTTGGCCAGTCTTTGGAAGGACATGCTGTTCTGGAAACATAGCGGTTTGCAATATCCTGCAGCGGATTTCCGGTCTGCTCAACTTCATCCCAGAAATATCGTGTTGTTGTGCAATGCTCTTCAATAACTACTGTTGCGCCCACTGATTCACGTTCCCCCAGTGTTTCAACCATTTGAATGAATTCCAGATCGTCATTTTCGCTGCCCACAAGCATAAGTCTTTTCCCGGGATCCCTGTCAAGGGTTCGCGTTTTAAGTTCTGTTATGGCCTGTTTGGCAACCGGGAGCCATTCACGGGCATCAGTAAAAAACTGGGAGCATGTCATATACATTGCTTCTGCGCCGGTCAGCCGCGGGTTCTCCTCTTTTCTGAACTCGTAGATATCTTTCATTGTCCTGCGGACGTCATTCATTATCTCAATACCGCGATTCAGGTCCTTGTCTGTAATAGTCTTACCCGTGAGTTGTTCGAGCTTTTTAATCAAAAGTTCATACTCAGCCGCAAGAAAAGGGACTGCCCTCGGACTTTGGACATGATTCGGCATCGGCAAAAAATGACTCCATCCCGGATTTTTATGTATATCCCATGATGAATATGCCTGACGCAGATGAATACACGATTGAGCAATCATAATCCCGTCTAAATAATCGTATTTTCCTTTTAGTCCCTGTGCCAGCACATCACGACAAAACGGACAAAACATGCCGAACAGATGAGGCTCTGTTACATCCTGAATTTCATGTGAGCCTAAAATTCTCACAGGCAAAACATCGAACGCATAAAAAATTTCTTCAGGCGCGTAAGTGCAGAAATAACCGACCATTTTTCCATCAGTCCGTTTTTTCCAGTCTTTCTGGTAATCATGACGATTTTCATACCATTCCTGAAACTTCTCAATAGCCATTATGAATTACCTCCGTTAATATATTAATACGAGCTGTTTTGTTTAAGCCTGATATTTGCAATCTGTCAGGCCTTATCCAGAGCGCTTTTTGAAATTCCAAATATATGCAATTCCGGCCAAAGCCAGAATGCCTAAAATAATTAATGCAAGGCCATAGTAAGTCATTTTTTTATCTCCACAGAGTCGGGCATATAATCAAAAATCAATAACAATGCCATCACTACAAATCCGCGTGCAAACAATAATAGATTAAATTGAGCTGGTTTTGCTATAGGCCCGACAACTGTGACAGCAAGAATAATTTTTGCTGCATCATATATGAACTTCGCTGCATTGTCTCTTTGATTTAGAGTTTTTATGATTTTCACGACAATTATGTCTTTCTGTAATTAAGGGAATTCGCAAGAAATAAGATGGGGGTGTTTGTTTTTGCGACTTCCCTACAATATAGCTACAATGTAACTATATTGTAGCTATAGGGTTACATTAATGTCAAGAAAAAAGCGGCCTGGTTCCTACACAATTGCTGATATGATTAAGAACCCGCCCTTTTTTTATTTTCAATTCCTGTCAAACACATAAGTCAACTGCTGATTGGCTGTTTTTGTTACAACTGTTTTCATCTCCATGCCCACGGACAATTCTTCTTCGGGGATTGAAGAATCAATCCTGCCAAATACCTGATAGTTTCCATAATCAAGCAGAGCTATCGTATATGGGAGATCATCCTTAAAACCGGTCGGCGCATATTTTAGTGTGGAAAAACTCACCAGTTTCCCATTACCTGTTACTTCAAACCATTCCATATCGCTCGACAAAGATTCAAAACATTGAGCCCGCGGAGGGAAAAAGGAGCGTCCCGATTTTTTGCATCTGGTTCCCATCAGCTTTCCCTTTTCAAGAAAATCAATAAAATCATTTACCTGAGTTACCCGGGCAAAACTAACTGTTCCGAATTTACTGAAACGTGCGTCTATTTCCTTTTTCTTTTTCGGCATAATCTTTTCTTCTCCTTGTAAAATTTAATCTTATAAATATTGTGGCTGTTATTGCTACAAACATGCCGCCCCTACAGGGCTAAACCGGAATTGTGGCTGCTATTGCTACAAACATGCCGCCCCTACAGGGCTAAACCGGAATTGGTGCTGTTATTGCTAACGCCCCAATATGGCAACATGCTCATACAACCCGACCCCGCCAATATTGTGAACAAGGCCGATACCGGGATTATCAACAATCAGAAATATATATTGTCAAATGAAAAATCTTTATGCAATATGAATTCAAATTTTAAGGGATCAGGTCTTGATTTTTAAGATCCTGTAAATTCAGGTTTAAGGAGAAACCATGAAGAGAAAAATACTGAACTTTGCCTTGTATCTTATCTGAAAAACTTGAAAGAAAATTCAAAGATAAAAAGCTTTTGAGATTATTATTTTCCTTTTGCCAATGACTCAAAGGATGCTGAAAAAAGGCCGAAGGGACTTCCGATTGGAAATCTCACAAGCCAGTTGTTTGCAAATTATTATTTGTCTGATTTTGATCATTTTATAAAAGAAACCTTAAAACAAAAATTTTATCTAATGAAGTTCTGATTATTAAATGACATTAAGATAAAAAATCAAAAAACAAAGGAATTAAGATGGTCAAATGGCACCATGTATTAGGGAATGCTTTAAGAGATCATTTCACTGGCACATGTTATTCGGTAGGAATTGACAGAGAACTAAAAATCAAGCAATTTGTTGATATATTAATTATTGAAGAGAATAAAGGAGAAAACAGAGATCATAGTCTGAAAGGATTTGAGAATCTATCAAAATACAATGTAATAACGTATAAATCTTTGAGACAGCCATTAGATAGTTGGGCGCTTGATGAATTAACGGGCTATTACGTGCTGTTCAGAAAGATGATAAGCCCTGATCAGGACAAATTAATATCAGAGGAAGAATTCAAATTATACGGAATAGCCACAAGATTTCCTGAAAAGTTAAACAAACATGAAGCTCTTGAATATAAAAGTCCTGGTGTTTATGAAATAAAACGTGGAAGCAGAAAAATAGAAATACTGGTTATATGTGAAATGCCGAGAGAAAAAAGAGCGGCATTATGGCAGATGTTTAACACCAACCCGGATATGATCGAATACGGACTTTCGGAATATAAATGGAAACGAGAAGATTATAGAAAAGCTGTATTAAACGAGCTAATTGAGAAATATAAGGAGGAGGGGATAAAAATGTCTTATACGGAACAAGATTTTTTCAGAGATGTAGCGTTTGATACTATTCAATATCTAACTCCGGAAGAACGATTGCAAGGTCTTCAGGCAGATCAAGTGTTAAAGAGTTTCAAGCCGGAAGAACGGTTGAAAGGTCTTCAGGCAGATCAAGTGTTAAAGAATTTTGGAGCAGAAGAACTATTGAAATGTTTAAGTGCAGAAGAAATAAGAGCTTATCTTGGAAGCAATACCCGTGAATGAATCGACCTTCATTTAATAAAACATTATATCCCGAAGGGATATTTGAAAATAGCCTGCGGATTTATCGGCGGGATTTGTAAAAAAACATGCGCCAGTCCCGTAGGGACGGTTGAAATTCAGCAGTCCCTACGGGACATGGTTTTGTTTTGATTAACAACTGTCCCTTGGGGACAAAACCTGTTTAGCGGATTTTCCATTCCCACTCCTCTTGTTCCCAATCAGTCTCGAATACGCATCAGAATCTAATAACTTATCATCGTTATTTAATGCCATCAGCTCAAAAGCCTTATCCCAATTCCCGCGGAGACTGCGTACGCGCGTTATAATCAATGCCTGTGGATTAATTGTGATTTTTACTTCACGTTCAAACCCGCATTCTTCAATTATACCTTTTGGAATAGGAATTGCCTGTGAATCGCCAATGTGAACACGCGTTTTCCCTTTCAAGACGTTGCGTAATGGTTTGTAATGTGCAGGGTCTTTCAGGATTTCATCAATCTTCGCTTCAACACGACTTTGCAATTTAAAATCTCTCTTAATTTTCCTGAGGTCTTTTAAAAAGTAGTAAGTATAATCATCCTTATATTGACTCATTATCATTCCAGATTCTTTGAAAAAGCTTTCTTCGATCTTCTTTTGTATGACAGCGCACAAACTCCCCTTTTTTATAAGACTCCTCACTTTTTCTAACTGCCTCAACTGCCTCCGGACGAATTTGCTCCTCTGGTGGCATTGGCAAATCAGGTTCACTTACTATTTCTAAAACAACTTTGTAATATTGGTCGGGAAACGTAAACAACCCCCAGCTTACCTGTCTTTTTGTCCATATTTTGCGTAGTACGGGTATATTATTTCTTGCGAATTCCTTAAGCAGTCGAACCGCCCTGGTACACGATCCGTATGCCCCGGTGGTGTGGGAGGGGTAGCTGTGAGGCTAATCCCTGTCCCGATATGTGGTTTTCTCTTTTTTCACAGCGTTTAAGCTGTTAGCTTTTTTAACAATATCATCAATAGTTAATTTATCTAACCATTGATGTCTTTCCTCTGAATAATCTCCGCTTCCAATTTCATATTGCTGTAAAAATCGTATCATGCCAACAGGACCTAACTCACGAGATAAAACTTCAAGACCTGTTTGCCGTATCTGAAACAAATTTAATGGCTGAATGTTCATTATAACCCCTCCATTAACCATATTAAAGGATTTGAAACTTTAACATTCAAAATATTTTTTGATTTATTCGCTAATTTTAGGAGGTTATCATCTGTAGTCAAGAAAATATCTACATTCCCTCTCTCTGAACATGCAATGTGCATTGCATCAATCGGTTTAAAGCCAATTCTTTCGATTTGTTTACCCCTCTCCAAATCTTCGTTCTGAATTATTATTGATTCATGAATAAAATTAATGAGTTTGATTAAATTAAGTTTTTTTTCTACATTGGGAGTATTTTCAATTTCGGTTTCAAGAACCTGGCTTCCTACCCATTTCCATTCACTTTTATATAACTTATTCATTATTATAATGACTGCTTCGGATTCTAAGTGAATTCTGTTTTGGCTTTGATCATCAAAAGGTCTGTTTAAACAACAAGTATCAAGATAAATTCTCATAAAGTAATTTCCAATTTTTCACAAAGCTATTACACAAATTTAGGAAGTTTACAAAAATTAGGGGTGGTGGTAAACAGATAGTGTCTTAATGGTTTGTTTTGTGACTTTAGATTACACAGATTTTATAGATATTATTATCTGTGCAATCTGTGGATTCTTTCATGTCTCCAAAGGCAAACCACTACACATTAAGCGCTACCTTGAATCTTAACAGGTTAGCATCACGCATGTTCCGGCATATCATCCCACTTTCGACCCCGAACCGCTTCAAGTTGCTCGCCTGTCCAACCCATTACTTCCCGTAGAAATGTTCCTGAAATCCTTACTTTGATCTGCTTACGGAGTTCTTCCGTCGTCGCATCCTGTGCTGTTAAATCCTTATCCTCGCTGACAAGATAATCAACTTTTGCCTTGATCGCCGCTAAAGCAATCGGCACATCGGAGAAATCGCGATTCAGGTTTTTGTTGGCTTCTACTTCTTCCAAAGTCGGGTCATCAACGAGCTCATAATCAACGCCAGCCATAAAATTCTCAAACCGATCCAAATACGCGGGGAAACGGTCAGTTAAATTCCGTCTGGCTTCCCCGGTTACAGTTGGTGATATAACGGCCTGAAAGTCACCCTTCAGCGCATGTTGCAAGACTTCATAAGGCCAACGGGGAAAAGCGCTGCCCGACAAAAGAATGTTGGTATCAAGAAACACACGATATTTCTTATTGGAGTTTTTCATACTTTTCCGCAAACAGCTCGTGTCGTGTCTTTTTTACATCAGCTAAAAACTCTTCTTCGGAAATACCTTTTTTTTCGATTTCTCCACCAAAATTACGGGCAAATGATTGAAATGCTGATAATTTCCGATAGCTTTGCAATTCTTCATATTCGTCTGCCGGAATAAAAACAACCGTACGCGGCTTCAAATGACGTTTTGTATATTCACTCCTGATTAAGTATTGTACAAAGTCATGCACCATTTTAAGCTTATCTGCTGACAGTTTTTGGATTGCGTCCATGACTTGAGGAATTTGTATTGCTCGCATGGTTACTCCTTATGTCAAAAATTCTATGCATTTTACGATTGGTCGGGATTTCGTTTCCTTTAACAATATGTGGCACAATTGCTACAAACATGCCGCCCCTACAGGGCTAAACCGGAATTGTGCCGGTTACCCGTTACCCTCTTGCACAGACCCGGACGCGCTGTTTTCCTGCAGCCGGTTTTGCGTAGCGAACCGGAGTCCGGATGCGCCGGAGCGTCTGTTTAGCAGCCGCGGTGGCAATGAAATAACGGAAAGACCACATTCGCTTTCAATCCGTTTTAGATCCTTGCATATAGCTGCAAGGTTATGGTTAAATTTTTTTGCGTGAGCCTGACGCGCATTTCTAACTTCTTCAACAATAGGATCTCTCATGTTAACCTCCAATAATTTCATCCGGAGAGCAAATCTCCGGTGGCCTGAAACCATACTCTTCTATTACTTTGACAATCCCGGATTTTTTAAAGGCGTTATTGATATGACTGAAATTCCACGTCAGCAAAAATCCGATACCGTTCAGGCTGGCTACTGCGACATGCAGTGCATCTTCTTCTGCGTTTTTGGGGGTAGCGTTTGTAGTAATCATCGACTGTGCAATTTCTTGTGCTTGAGTGGTAAGTGCCAGAACAGGTATTCCCGAAAGGGCATTCAATCGTTTTTCTGCCGCTTCCATATCTCCACGAGATGCCTCCTGTAATACAAGTGCAAATGTATGCGTCAAAATCTGTGTGAAGCTTCGGCCAAATCTCATGCGTTATTTCTTGTCGTGCAGCTATAACCAGATCGCGGTTTGGTCGAGCGGTGTAATAGCTTACGATAGATGTTTCAATATAAATACTTTGTTTCATATGTTTATTTTTCATGGACTTAGCGTCCTTTGGTCGGACTTTAGTATCTGCCTGATATCACAGCTAACAATATGTGGCTCAATTGCTACAAACATGCCGCCCCTATGGGGCTAAAGTTGTCTGCGATATTATTGTTGTGGGGTAGTTCACTAATTCTAACTAACCTGAATTCCATGTTGTAAAATATCTTTTGCAAATGGATGGGAAATATTGAACTCATTTACATCAAATGGATGCGGTTCAATACGGATATCTACGTTTCTTGTTAATTTGGCTAATTGAACGCCGACATCAAATCTGTCAACAACCTCTTCAAGCACAACAGCTAAATCTATGTCGCTGTCATCCTGATATGTTCCTTTTGCATGGGAACCGAACAGGAACGCTTTCACAACAGGGAAATTATTTTTCTTCAGAAACAATAAATAATCTTTGATTATGTCATAAGCCGGTTTTTGATCCATATTCTGAACTCCTTAATTTTTCTTAACCATTGTGATGTAAAATCCCTGGAACACTTTTTATAAAACTCAAATTTGAAATCATCGTATCTTGCTTCAACGTTGAAACGTGTTACAGTCTGTAGAAAATTTTCCCGGCTGTCACTTAATTTTAACTCTGATTTTTCGGCAATTATTAATAAATTATGTACACGCGGGGGTATTGTATTAATATGTTTTACATAATAAGCTTTTAACAATTTTTCGATGACAAGATGTCCGATAAACAGTGACCATGTGTAGTCTCCTGATGTGAAAAGATTATTCATCGTATTGAAATCTTTATCGGAACTCTTTATCCAATATTCTATCACTTCGTTTTTGTTCATTCGATATATCCCCACGACTTAAACTGGTCCTGCAAACCAGGCTCATCTCTGAATGTAAGAAAAAACAGATATTCTGAAGCCAAGTCCAAATCGTCCGGCCAAGTCAGAGCGCTGTGTTCGACTTTGAAATTCTTAAAATTCGACTATTTTCTCAGCTTACAGAAAATCGGTCTTTTATCATTAAATATTGTCCCCCTTAAGGTTTGCCATACCTTTCCTTCCATTATTAAAAACAAGCTGAATATTATTATAATCACCAGCATATTTTGCTTCCCTGACCTCCAACATAGTTGCTCTTCCTTGCTTCCTCAATTTTATTATCTATCCCTCGGGCTTCTGATCGATTCTGTTTTTCTTTAGTTGATTTCTGCCACCAATGATTTATAGATGCAGCCGTAAACATTGATGATACAGACTGCAGCAAGACGCGAAGCCATGTCGATGTTTTTGCTCCCTCAGTGGCCATTATGATCAATATTTGTATAATGATCAGGGCAATCATAATAAACAACTCGTATCTTCTTTAAATTTTACCATAAAATTTAAAGAAGATACGAAGAATCCTTAGAGCAAATACGAATCGGTTTGGGTAAAAGAACTTTAATCAAAGTATTGTCGGATTGATAATAATCACTGGCGTTCTGGTCAAACAGTTTCACAAAGATGTATTTGACAGAAATAACTAACGTCCCAGTATGGCAACATGCCCATACAACCCGACCCCGCCAATATTGTGAACAAGGCCGATACCGGGATTATCAACCTGAATATCACCAGCTTCGCCTCTTAACTGGAGAACTATGGTTCTTATCTGTGAACCGCCGGTTGCTCCGATCGGGTGGCCTTTTGAAAGAAGACCCCCATCTACATTTACCGGAATCTTTCCGTCTTTATATGTCTCTTTTGACCGAATCAGTTCCACTCCTTCACCCGGTTTTGCAAACCCAAGATTTTCACACGCCATTAACTCTGCGATAGTAAAACAATCGTGAACTTCAGCAACATCTACATTTTCAGGACTGATTCCGGCCATTTTATAAGCCTGCTTTCCGGCTTCAACCCCCACAGTCAGACCGGTCAAATCATCACGGCCTGCCATATTTACCGGTTGCGAAGCAGCTCCGAGTCCCATAATCCAGACTGGTTTTTCACACATTCCACGGGCTTTTTCTTCATTTGCAACAATAATGCATGAACTTCCGTCTGCATTTGCGCAGCAATCTCCTCCGCGCAAAGGCGATGCCACAGGCCCGCTGATAAAGCTTTTGGGATCGCTGAACTGCTCAATGGTTACAGGTTTTCTGAAAACAGCTCTTTCATTAAGCTGACCATAAGTGGATGCTTTTACACGTATCATTGCCAGATCTTCGGGTGTGGTGCCGTACTTTGCCATATGTGCCTGTGCGTGCATAGCGTAATAGGCCGGCATCATTGTGCCAAACGGTGATTCCCATTGAATATCAGCGCCTCGTCCCATTCTTTCCTGTGACTCTTCCGAACTGATCTGAGACATAATCTGAAACCCGATAACCATAACCACATCATGCAGTCCTGATTTTACAAGAGAATACGCGAGCTTTAAGCCTGTGCTCCCGGAAGCGCAAAGCGCTTCCGCATAAAACGTTGGTTGCGGATTCAGCCCCAGATATTCTGCAATTACGCCTGCCGGGGACCTCTGTTTGTCATATTCGGGGGCGGAACATACAATTGTTGCATCAATATCACTGTTTTTGATCTTTGCATGTTCCATAACTTCTTTATAACTTTCAAAAACCAGTTCCCGAACCGAACCAGGATATGACCGTACAAACTTGCTTTGACCAACTCCTATAATTCCAACTTTATCCATATTTCCTCCTGAAATATTTTAAAAAATTTATATCTGCTATGAACAAATCCCGGCACGCTGCCGGCATCAAATGAAGAACTGACCACTAGATTTTTCTATTTTTCAAATGTCCGGGCCTGACCACATTGCTGTTTCCAAATGCGATCCCCTGTTTTTTACTTACTTCTTTTCTGGTTATATAATTTGCAGTAAAAAAGATAAAAATATTAAAAACATTGCGTAAATTTGATTTGAAATTTAATGCTCTTTTAAAAATAGAATAAAAAGAGTTAAATCTTGTTCTTATGTCATAGCATCCTTTTTCAAGCTGTTCCGGCGTCATGTTTTTCGGAACAAACATGGCCTGCCCATATCTGTAATCAGGATGCAGCCACCACGGAGTTTTTAACAGGCGTTTTTCTTTATCCAACCGTTCATATAATCCGGTTCCGGGCGTCGGCATGAGCGGATTAAAATGAGAAAGGAAAAATTTGTTTTTTATGGCAAAATTTAAAATCTTTTCAAATGTATCCGGTGTATCATAATCGTATCCTATCACAAATGTGCCTGTGACCATGATTTTATGTTTCTTAAATTGTTTCAGTGATTTTTTATAATCTTTGACACTGGTCCAGTTTTTATTCATCTGTTTTAAATTATTTTCATTTAATGTCTCCAAACCGACAAGAACTGAGAAACACCCGCTTTTTTTCATAAGTTGCAGAAGCCGCACATTTTTTACAATATCAATGCTTACCTGACAGCTCCATTTTACTTTTAATGGAATAAGTGCGTTTAAAAGCTCGGATGCTTTTTTCTTATTAACAAATATATTGTCATCAGCAAAGAAAACATGTTTTTTCTCTAAACCATTTATCTCTTCAACCAGATCCTGAACCCGTCTTTGTCTTAATGTGTGTCCGTAAAACGAATGGATTGAGCAGAAATCGCAGTTAAAACGGCAGCCTCTGCTAAACTGCAATAAATGGACAGGAGTATATTTCTTATTTTCAAAAATTGTTCTGTCAGGAATAATACCTGAAATTTCAGGCCAGACATTACTTTTATAAACTCTTTTTAATTCTCCTTTTTCAGCGTCTTTAACAAGATCAGGCCATATTCCTTCAGCATCTCCTTTAACAATTGAATCAGAATGCTCCATTACTTCCTCAGGCATCAGGGTGGGATGGAACCCTCCCATAACAACCGGGATATTGCGATTTCTGTAAATCCGGGCAATCTCATAAGATCGTTTTGCTGTAAATGTTTCAACAGTCATTGCCACCAAATCTGTCTGCTCATCATAAGAAATCTCTTCTAATCTTTCATCAAACAGAACACATTTAATATGTTTTGGGGTCAGGGATTTTAAAATTGCAAAAACCAGAGGTTCCATTGCATCTGAGGCCCTGAAGTTACTTATGTTTGGTCGTATAAACGTTATTTTCAAGGCTCACCTTTTGTTTGCAGATGTTTTCAGGAAATTTTTAAGCCACACTGTTAAAAACTTTTTTAAATGAAAAATAAAATCTGTCCAGCAGATTTCTGCAATACATGCCAGTTCAACACCTTTATGAAAATCAGGATTTTTTTTAAGAAAATACTTTGTATCCGGATCTGATAATAATTCGTTTTCCGGCATACAATAATCAGGTTTTACCGAAGCAGGACTTTTGGGAAATATTATTATTCCTTTTTCTTTTTTATAAAAGCCTTTAAATTTTTTTTCATAAAAACTATCCATCACTCCTTTTATATGGGCCGGCGTATGCTGTTCAAAACAGGGAAATGATTTTTTAAAATTTTTTCTCATCATAAGATAAGTTCTGTGGCCCTTGCTGATTAAAAACCAGTAAACAGGTTTATTTAATGCCTTTATTTTTGATTCAACAATATACCGGAAAAATGCCAGTTGCAGTTCCTTGCTTCCCCAGAAGTCTTTATGAATAACTGTGTCTCCTGAAAAAAGTAATACAGCATTCCGGGACCTGATTCTCAGGATTGTGCTGAATCCAACGATCTCTTCTTTTATTTTCTGTTTATTATACAGAAAAAAAACATGACTCTTTTCCCTTAGATCATTGGAAAATGTATTATATGTAACGTCATCATAATACTGAGAAAATAATTCAAACATTATCCTTCGTGTTGTTTCGTTTATATGTGATGCTTTTAGCCTTTGAGTTACAATTTTAGACATTTTTTTAATCCTGTAGATAACATTCATCGATTCCTTAAAAAATGAACACAATCATGCCAATTAAGAGTTAAAACATTTAATATTCAAGGGGTTAAATATAACCTCTCCTTTTTATTATATTCATCAGTCAAAAATTATGGTTAAAAATCCTTAAAAACCTTTGAAATAACTTATTTTTTTGCAATTACTGTTTATGTATGATAATCTTTATTTTTCAGTATGTTATAAGAAAACTTATGACTGACGGGAAGTTCATCATTAATGAGTTGTGATGAGAAATTGCTTAAGTCAGCGACATTGAAGGCAAGGAGGGTGAGTTTTAAAAGAAGCTTAAACCGATAAATGAAATCAGGGGTCTTATGCTTTAAAATATCTGAAAATGAACGGGATTGTAAGGAAAATAAGGATGTTGCTTATTGGCCAGTTAATCGCAAATACAATGGAAGACAACATGAGAGCTGTCGGGGAAGTTTGATTTAATCCCATGTCGATTAAGGATATGGGGCAAAATATAAAAAGGATCAATTCTGCAACACATAAAATAATAGCCGCCCTCAATGCCCATTTTTTGAGGTTCCATATTCCTATACCAAAAATTACTAAAGGCGCCATATAAAGGAGATGCTTATATCCCCAGATCATCAATCTGCCGTCAGGAATATCAGTATCTATTGATAACCATACAAGGCCCTTTAATATAATAAACCATCCAAGTCCCCAGACTTGCCAGGGAAAATCAGTGTACATTCTTTGTTCAGGAAAAAGACTGAATAATTTTTTCATAATTTCATATCCTTTTACAGAGGATTAACTATCTGATATCATTGCTATTACGTCAATAAATTGTAGGGGCAACCCCCCGTGGTTGCCCAATATCACCCGCAATTCCCCGTGGTTGCCCAATATCACCCGCAATCCCCCGTGGTTGCCCATTGACAGGGCAGGCACAGGGGCCTGCCCCTACGGTGTATTGGTTTAATTGGTCCGCATTTGTTGTCTGATTGAGTATATCAGGTATTCTGTGGCCAAAATTACGCTTTTTCTTTCGTGTCCAATGGCGCGGCATCGTCCGCTACCTTTAACTCAATCTTATCATTAAGCAGACTGTCAAGCTCATTTGCAGGTTCAGTAGCATCTGCTTTTAATATAACATCATCGTCGTCTATAACTTCAAGTTCATCTATTTCTTCATCTGTTACATTTAAGAAATCTTTGTCATCAAAAGAAAGATCAATGGATTTATTGGTGTCTGAGTTGTAGAGTTCGGTGATTGATTCAAGTATTTTGTCTGCATATGTTTTCGCAGGAAAGAAGCTATTTGAAAAAATTGTGCTAAAAAGCTCTTGTGTGCCGAGTTGAATAGCTGTTTCTATTTTTTCCTGCCCGTAAGTTTGTTCAAAGAGTAAAGAATATATGTCGTTATCTGCTTCAGCATATTCTTTGACAATCAGGTTTTTTTCATTACTGTCTTTTATAATTGAAAATTTGTATTTCATGGTCCATCCTTATTTACATGCTCTGGCGGGTGTATTCAAAAAGTATTAAAATTTCGGACGATGTTTATTGAAAAAACAGCCTTTGTACCCAATTTTTTTCTAAGTATCAAGTTTTAATACCGATTATACTAAACCAATTTTGGTTTTTTTGGCACACTTTTTGTTATTCACCCAAACAATAATTATTCCATGTTTCATTTGATCTCCTTCCCGGCAGGGACTTTCACCCTGCAAGATAAGCCGAGCTTTGCCCGGAGCGATAACGCTAATATCAGCTAACAGCCCAGAGCGTAGCTGCGGGGTGTTTATCAGCATTGACGAACGCACCAACCGCCATGGCCTTTCCTGTTTTTTTTGTGCCGGTGAAGCGCAGGTTATAGTTATAGAGCAGGTCACGTTTGATATTATCAAGGCCCTGCTTTCGTTCGAATTTGAAATCTTCACGCTCTTCACATGAGCAGTGCGCTGGTTGTTTGAGGCCAAGTAGGTCGTCAATTTTCTGGTTGGAGAAGGTGATTCCGTAGCCCTCTTGTTTACATCGTTCGATGATCGACTCCACCGCATGCTTGTGTGCCGGATGTCGTTTCATCAGCTCTTGTATTATTTCCTTTTTGCTAAGCGAGATTGAACACTTGTTGCAGATATGAGGTAGCCCGGCGCCAGCGTGTGGTTCGACATGGCTGATTACACACCACTGTTTGTTGAGCCGGACGTATCCGCCCTCTGTGATTTCTTTTTGGCAAAAGTTGCATTGCATGGACATCTCCTTAGCCGAACTAACACTTGAATTCAGCGGCGGCGGACTTGCACGCCGTCCGCTGGAATGATTGGTCAGGCAGTTTTCATTTCAGCTTTACCAGTTACTTTGAAATACAGTGATTCAGGAGCGATATCAAAACCGCAATTCCAAGCAAGTGTTGGCCATGAATCAAGATAAAACTTTGAAAAACGAACAGGATCGCGCAACGGTTCTGCGATTCTATATTTATATACAGTATCTTTCAGATCGACTTCTCCCGATTCTCCTGTATTGAATTTTAAGAATATCTTGAAATCCTTTATATAATTTGCTTCCAATACATAAATACATTCCATAATAGTTTCCTCGGATTAGACAAGAGGTTTAATATGATGAAATTCTTTTGTCTCCCACATTTGCAGGAGTTCATCCTCATGTAATTCTGCCCATTCTTCCACAAGTCCACGAACTTTAGCAGGAAGAAACCCGGCAATCATGTTCAAATCCTTTATATTCAAAGATGCCCGATATTCATTATACTTAACATGAAAATGAGGAGGATTGTGTTCATCGAAATACATTGAGATAATAATCCCTAAAAACCTTGATATTTCTGGCATTATTAGCGGCGTAGGTTGAGTACCTACGACCTTATCACGATAAGGTTGACAAAACGCTCCGTAACATTTACAATGTTGAAAAATAACATTGACAAAAGGTGAAGTTATGGCAGGCATACGCAATCGCGGTGAGATGATCCGACAGTTCATTATTAATAATGTTGAAACCCATTCCAATGATATAGTGGCCTTTACAGCCAATAACTTCAGCATATCAAGACAAGCTGCTAATGTCCATATAAGAAGACTGATTGAGCAGCAGTCTATTACAGGAGAAGGAAACACAAGGAATAGAATCTATCGCCTTCATCCCCTGATTGAAGAAACAAAAATTTTTGAACTTTCAGAACTTGAAGAGGACCGAATATGGCGGGACTTTGCAAGCCCAGGATTGGGGACGTTACCGGATAACATAATTGACATATGGAGTTATGGTTTTACCGAAATGCTGAATAATGCCGTTGATCATTCTCAGGGGCGTCACGCTGTTGTCACTGTCAGAAAGAATCCTGTATTTTCAGAGATAATGATTACTGATGATGGACTCGGGATTTTCACAAGAATTCAAAAAATACTTAGACTCAACGATGAACGGCACGCTGTTTTAGAGCTTGCAAAAGGGAAATTGACTACCGACCCGGATAATCACACCGGCGAGGGGATATTTTTCTCGTCTCGAATATTTGATGAATATGCAGTCATTTCGGGCGGAGTATATTTTACCCATGAATACAATAAACCGGAACACTGGATAATTGAGCGCAATACTCCACGCAGCGGGACCACCGTTTTCATGAAAATATCAAATAATTCAGCAAGAAATATCAAAGCAATCTTTGACGAATTTACATGCGGAGAAGATTACGGTTTTGGTAAAACAGTTGTTCCTGTATCACTGGCACGCTACGGAAATGAAAGACTTGTTTCCCGTTCACAGGCAAAGAGACTCTTAGCTCGGATAGACAGATTTAAGATTGTCATTTTTGACTTTCACGGAATAGACCAGATCGGGCAGGCATTCGCAGATGAAGTCTTTCGTGTATTTCAAAACCGACATTCTGAAATCCAGCTCCATTTCATCAAAGCTAATCATAATGTTGAAAATATGATTGTCAGGGCACTTGGCAGTCAAGTGAAATAGCAACCTGACGCCGCAAATAACCGGCTGGCGGCTATTCACGAAAACGGTTGAAAAGTTAATAAAGTTTGTAAAAACAAAGTGTTTCAAAAAACGCCGCTGTAAGCCAGTCCGGGTTAATTTGCATTGTTAGCCAACACTTGATATATCCCTGCTTCGCATTGTAGCGTTTCCTGGTCAGTGTCGACGCCTGAATTGCCGGAAACGCCTGAAGCTGCTGTTCAAGTCGCGTAAAATACCGTTCGATCATGTCAATTCTTGCAATAGTCGTTCGTTGTCCTGCAACATTTCATACAATCCTGCCCACAGCATCGCGTCTTCGGTATCATTGGCGTGACCTTGCTCGAATTGTTGATAAAATTCTTCGGTCGTCTGATGGTATTTTTTTTCAAACTGCTTCAAGTCAAGGCGAATATTAATGGCTCCCTTTTGGAATTCGGCCACCTGATACGCAATAAAATTTTGAGCGAACATTTCTTCGTCCGATGTTGAGGCTAACACTTTTTTGAGCCGTTCTTCCGTCTGCGGCTGAATATGTAAATCCAGATGTAACATGCTCCTCCTTATCACTGTTGAATGCCTTTCACTCTTCAATCTTTCCTGATGCTGTCTCAAGAACAATTACTAAACGAACATGAAAATCAATTTTCACCCCCAACAATGAAAATAGATTTTCTGAAATGAATCCGCACTGTCATAAAAAACGTGATATCCTGAATTAACAAGAGATTTGGCGTGTATTTTCACGGTAAAGGCCTGTATTATACCTTATGTGGAGTCTGATTCCGGCTTTATATAAAGATTATGGTAGGTTAAAACTGTAAACTTCAAAATGCCGGTTTTCATTTAACCGGCACACTTAGATAGCTGCGCATATTGCTTAATTTTATCGGAAAAAACATACAAAATTGACAAAGAACCCGCGCTTTTTGGGCGTAGTTTTCTACAAAAACAACAATACCAGCCACACTTTCCTCAACTCAAATCTTCAGACACCTCCACAAATTTGAATCATTACCCTTATAACAAAACCGGGCTTCCTGAACATCGGATTGAGCTCGACCTGCTCTTTTATATTTTTTAAAGGAAGCAGGTCGACTCAATCTTTATAGGTTCGGCGTCCTCGTCGTCCAATTATGCCATCACAGCTTGGTTTGAGTATCCCGCACTCTCAACCACTGGACGAATAGCTCGCCACACGGAGGTTCGATGGGCGACTTGCCAAAGATCATAATTGCGTTGTAAATTGATCCAACTCTCTGGCGTCGAATTCGGAAATGCCTGCGCAAGTCGTAACGCCATTTCTGGCGTCACCGACTTGCGTTCGTTGACTATGGCTGACACCGTTTTTCGAGAGACACCAAGGACTTGTGCAAGTTGCGTAATCGTTAACGCAAATGGCTCGATATAGAGCGTTTTTAAAATATACCCAGGATGCCGGGGACATCGCTTCCGTTCTCTCATTGTCTTCTCTCCTCTTCTGTTCTGCATCACATACGACAATACTGTCTGTGTCTGAATATATGGGGTTATCACAGTACTGAAGCAGATGAGACGGGACAGTCTTCACAGCACACATAATTTGGTGTGAACTGGCATGTTATCGCCTGATAGCCTATTTGTGATACTCCTGTATTCGACCTATCATTGCATCAATGATAATCTTCATAGTGTACTTCATATGCATCACCGGCATGAAATCGAAATGTGACACGCCAATTTCCTGAAACTTTTACGGCCCACCGCTGATCTTTTTTGGGTTGCAACGGGTGTAATCGTGATCCTGGGAAATCCATCACCGTCACGGTATCTGCGGAATCAAGTAGATCAAGAATCGCCTCCAATTTCCCTACATGTTTCGCTTGAACACCTTTCGTGATACCGTCGTAGAATAACTGCTCCAATCCTTTATGTTTAAACGATTTAATCATACCGTGAAAACCTTATATTCATCCTCAGTCCGCTATTCACATTTTTATCAAAAAACTGTAACTTTACAGGTTACGCCTGTCAAGTATTTTTATCATTGATGGAAAGTAATGTACCAACGCGAATTTCTTTATGGTTGGGGACGGGAACCGTAATAGTAGTATTGGGCAACATTCTTTGTATCACAACATGACTTCCTCTTCTTCTCACTTCTAAAAAATTATGCCTTTCAAGAATACGGCATACCTCTCTACCGGAAAGAACAGGTAATTTACCCAACTGCTACCTCCACATTTGTAACATAAACTTCATTATGGAGTCTTCCTTCAAGTTCCTCAGGTGATGCCGTTTCAAAGAATAGCTCCAACGCCTCGCATAAATTCCCTCTTGCTTCTTCAATGGTATCACCCTGGCTTGCTAAATCTACTTCCGGGCATAAGGATACGTATCCATTGCCTTCTCGTTCAATAATTGCTGTTAGCTGTCTATTCACAGTTCACCTCTTGTTAATTTTTTTGTAACTTCTCAATCACTACTGGTAAACAGACGCACCTATACGTCGATGTGCGCAGAATTTTTTTATGCACATTTTTTGACTGTACAAAAACAGCATTCTCAATTTTTTTATATTGAACCTGGGACCTGCTTTTCAGGATTTTGTTGGATCAGGTCGCTAAGGTGTGGAATAGAAAATCTTTGAAACACACGATCTTTGAGATACCGCCAAAACGAAATTCCCTGCTTTAAGCAGGTTTTTTTCAGACTGGCAAAAGTATCCCGGCATCTACGGCCCTCATCGCTTCTGGCGCTACCGCTAATCTTGCGCTTTTTAACATATTCTCTTATCGAATTTTCAGCCGTATTATTGTGCAGAGGAATTTCAGGACGCTCCAGAACCAAAAGCAGTTCTGTCTTGTTTTTCCAAAGTCTCTTCAACGCATTGTTTAAAATAGCGCTTGAAGTTTGGGTGGTGAAAATTTCGTCAAACTCTGCTTCCAGTTGTTC
>Ga0233437_1002986_pt1 | contig 23511 bp, 20 predicted proteins | sample SI_122_August201_FD_182714 | JGI IMG/M metagenome (GOLD analysis project Ga0233437, IMG submission 182714) | Seawater microbial communities from Saanich Inlet, British Columbia, Canada - SI_122_August2016_200_MG | ecosystem: Environmental > Aquatic > Marine > Inlet | place: Canada: British...
TCTACCCAGTTATAGGTTAGAGAAATCGAAGGAAACTAAAGCTAATTAAAACGGGAATTATATATGTCGTTGGCTGTGAAAAAGCCTTGTCGTTGATCAGCTCGATATCTATGATGGATAAAATGTTCGATAACCAAGGACTTATTGTTATAAAAAAGAATCATTCTACTATTCAGGATCAATATCTTATCACTAAAGGGTAAGAGTTATCGTCAATTTGAACATGGTAGCTCCAATGGAAGTTGAAGTAAATAGTGGATCCACTTTGTGTTTATTATACTGTGGGCTTGATGGGTGGCTATCCGGTTTATATGAGCTCAGGTCTAGATGGTGGAAAAGCAGCACCTGTTTTTGGAATTATTGCCGCAACTCCTTTTGGCTTTGCTCTGGGTCCACTTGAATTTGGTGTTGGCGTTGAATTGGGGATGTATGATTTTACTGATGCTACCACTGATTATTCAGGGATTGTTGCTATAGCCACATTGAACACAGCTCTGCTGGAAACTGCCCAGGGTGCTGTGTCTGCTGAAATTGGCGGTGGATATTATGGTGCAAGTGTTGGTGGTACGGCAGGAGCTACTTTTAATTATGCCGTCCCAGGTATCCCATTAGTATTGAAACCATATGTTCGTGCTAATATGACCTTGGCATCGGGTGATAATGAAATTGGTAGTGTCGTCTGGGTAAATACAGGTATGTATCTTAGTTACGACATTAGTACCCTTTTCTAAACACTGAAACATTTTCCTTAAAAAGCCCCGCCAACTGGTGGGGCTTTTCATTTTTGTCGAAACTCAATAGTGGTGAATGGAGAAGGTGTAACATTCCCCCTTCTCCCGCCTAATCCAGCCAACGGTTGATCGACGACAAGTCCTTCTCTTCCCGTGTCAAACAGCTCCCCTCTATACAGTACTTCTTGATGTCCTAGTAGATATTTATTCTGAGATCAGATATTTGTCAGGTAATATCATAGCCAGCTGGCTTATCAGACCTGAAATCTAGATAGGTATATAGACGCTAATCACTCTGCTTATTGAATAGTTTGAAACCGATTATTAGGTAAAGACCATCGGAACTGAGGAGATCATATGTTAGACGGATGTTATCCAGATATTTGTGTTGTTCAAAATTAAGACTCAAATCGAGCTCGGTTTCCCATTCTTCATTAAAATTAAAAATAGGAATTTTGTTTCCCACAGAGTTCCATTCAGTAGAAACAGTTTGATCTTCAGAATGTTGAAATGTTACCTGGAGATTAAAATATCCTCCATTTAGCTGGTGTGCATAAATAATACTTACACCCTCTGAGTGCGGATTTCTCAAGCCAAGTGGCACACCTTGAATCTCCACATTCGTATACATTCCACCATTCGTATATAGCCAGGGAGATGCCAAAAAATATTCAACAGATAACTCACTAGTCGAAAATTCTTTCTGCACACCGAGGGTTAGCCCAAAAACATCCTGTAATCGTTCTCTATCTACTGCATCGATTTGAAATTCGTCCAGGATAAAATCACCATACACCTGCAGGTCAGATAAGCACTGCCATTCTATATCAAACCCCATCAGCTGATTGTCATTATTTTGATCAAGAGTTCCTGTCTCAACATGACCATGAAGCTGCTCCAACTGAAAAAGTGCTCCTGGATTAACATAGTTTAGATCCACACCTCTTTGAACCCCAGTAGCAAGCACAACATCTTTTAAGCCAACTACTAAGGACGTCCCAAGCTCAAAAGATAATCTTCGATAATATAGCCAACGTTTATGGGTACCAATTTCATCTTGACGGTTATCAAGTCGAATTAAGCGATACTCATAATCAAGTCCATAAATCCGGTGAAAATTGAAGGCGATCTGATCCAGAGCTGGAGTATAATAAGAAAAGAGAGTTGCATTATATCTTGAGGGTCCAGATTTAACGAAATTACGTCCCAATTCCAACGTTAAGTAGTCTGAGTTGTATATGAGGCTACTAACCTCCGTCACCATGGTCATATTTTCTCGCTGATAAGAATGCAAATAGTATTTCGAATGTGGGTGGTTCAGATGAAAGATACTACTTTTGTGTAAAAAAAGTAATTTGTTATTCTTTAAACTGAATTGAGCTGGAAAGTTGAAGCTGCCATGAGATATTTCTGGATACACAGTGAGGTCTATTTGAGCATTTATTATCTGAGGGTGGAGTGCCAATAGGACAAATATACAGCTAAAAAATACCCTGCAAGATAACTTTAGCACGAATCGCCTTGAACTTCCCAAAATATTAAGTCTAATCAGATGTAACAAGTGGACTATGTTTGCGCTCCCGAAATTTTTCAACATTCCTAATCAAGCGTGGGAGCGATAGTTTATTTGCCAAATAAATGATTCCCAATTCAAAAGCCATGGCTGGTGATATCCCAACTCCTAGGGAACGAATGGAGGCCAAGCCAATCAAAATAAACAAGATCAATAAATCAGAAATGCGCCAAAAATCAGCACCTAAATTTTTTGACCGCATGAGATAATTGATAATCGTTATGACCGCCACTATACTTAAAACGCTATAGCGAAGAATATCCCCAAAAGTCACAATAGTATAAGATGTACCTTCAAGTGGGTTGGCATAAGCTATATTCAAGATAATGATTTGAAGTATACCGACCCCAATAAGAATTATTTCTGTATTGTAGGGAAAAATCGACCCTCGTGTAGTAAATAGCAGGATAAAAAATAAGCTGCCAATAAGCAGGGGTGTCGAGGTAAGCTGATTCAGATATGAAGCGGTTAACAACAATATGCTAGCATAATAAATCATCGTCAAAAAAGGTAGAAATCTGATACGGAGCAAGGCCTGATATCCGGGAAGATGGTCTTCGTCCCAGTTAATGGTATGTACCATTTGTGTTATTATATGAAGACCAAAATTAGTGAGTTTGGGGAATAAAATAAGACACATGATAACCAGTAAATAAAAAGACATATAAATATATCCTGGTGAGCCCAGGGTCGCAGCTATAGCAAAACTTCCAAAAATACCTAAATATAAGAAAATGGTGAGCAAGGTACCCTTATATGAACCGGTCACCCTAAGTAACAAATGATGCATGTGATTCTGTCCTGGTTCCAAGGGATGTAGGCGGTTTCTCAACCTATCGTAGAAGACCCTGGCTGTATCAATTATGAGATAAGACACCAGAAGCACAAAGGGCGTCAGATTGAATACAGAGTTCTGCACACCTGATGTGTTAATACAAAGGAGCGGTAAAACCGCAACATGAAAGCCGAGTAGCAGGCTACCACTATCACCCATAAAGAATTTTGCAGGTTTTTGATTAAAATGTAAGAAAGCAGCCATGGCACCCATGTAGATAGCATTAAAATAGATAAAATCTTTATTGCCCATCAACCATCCAATTAATAAAGCGAAAAAACTTGTGAGGAACATATAGCCACCCGACAAACCATCCATACCATCAATAAGATTTACGGCATTAACAATTCCTATAAACCAGAAAAGGTATAGCGCTCCTAGGAAATATATATTTGAAGGCAGAATCAGTCCGAAAAAGGAGATCGTATCAACTTGGCCTACAAACTGCCCAACCAGCAGAGAACCGACGAGTATCTGTGCGGGCAGTTTAAAACGCCAGGATATTGACCAATAGTCATCGATTGCCCCCAAAGCAAACAGCGCTATCCCCCCCAGAAAATACCAGGTATATTGGGCATGGTCATTCATCAGGAACCACCCCAAGACTAGGATAGCAATACCAAAGGCAATGCCCCCAAACCTGGGCTTCGCTACAGTATGAAGTTTACGTTCTGAGGGGTGATCCAGAAACATATCCGGCTCCATATACCGCAATAAAAATTTTGAGAGCCACAGTGTAGCTGCGAATATTAGCGCAAAATAGCTAATAGTTGTCATACTTTTCCTATCCTCATTTATCCATATATTATGTCAAATAAGATAATCATGATTCGCATTGGGTGTGAGACATATATCAAGTTTACTAGGCGGAGCTTTGAACCAATATTCGCATATAGTAACCCTGCTAACCTTGTTTTGTAATGTCCTTAACTGGGTGGAAGTGGATCTATATTCAATACTTTAAAATAATGTCAATTTTTTTTCGATTATCGGTACAATAAAGTTCCTCCAATTAGCTATTTCACTAAACTCCGAGAGATTCTTCTCTTGCCGGCGCGATCAACTTGCGAAATTCCTTCATAGTCACGATAATTATGGCCACCGTAAACAAAGACTGCATCAATAACTCCTTATAACATGATCTCTGCCTGAAGTATGGTTATGCTACTTATTGAAGCATATATTTAGTTGACTGTGCAATTTTAGTCTCATCCACAGTAGCAAATGCTTTAATTAATTCAAACTAGTACGATACCGATTAATGATATTGAGATATTTCCCAATGACAATCTTTTCATCATACTCGGCAATCATTTTTTTTCGCCCTTGACCTCCCATGAGCAAAATCTCGGAATCCGTCATCTCTAAGATGCGAATCATTTTTTCTGCAAGATCTTTTGGGTTTCTAATTTCGCAGAGAAATCCTGATATCTCATCAATCACTGTATCACGACAACCGGGGTGTTCAGTTGTGATTAGAGGTATACCCATACTCGCAGCTTCAAGCAAACCTCTAGGAACACCCTCTCCATAATATGAGGGCAGAACAAAACATTTTATATCTTTTAATATTTCTCTTATGTCATCAGTGAATCCTAAATACTCAACTATTCCATCGTTTTCCCATTCATCAATTTGAGAAGCATTAATTCCATGCTTATTTGATTCTATTGGCCCAACTAAAGCACATTTAATTTCAAAATTTCTACTCCTGATAATTTTACACGCCTCAATGAAGTCGTAAACACCTTTTTCAATTAGAAGTCTAGCACTGAGGAGAAAGTCGAATCGATTGGGCGAGATATGATATTGAATGTCAAAATGTCTCAAATCAACACCACTACCTGGAAGTATATCAGAATTAACCTTCAAGCTTAATTGTTCACCAAGTAAATAATTTCGATCTTCGACATTTTGGAAAAACACTATTACTGATTTCTGTAGCAATAATTTGTATAGGGTAACTATTGTTTTGGAAAGAATTGATCTCCCATTCCGAGTTGTGCCCATTCCAGAAATGTTGTTTATTATGTCTATATTAGAATACATACTAATTATTGAAGAATGAATATTGCCTTTTGGGGTATACGATAAATTCATTTCAATATTATTCTTCCTGAGTAATCGATATAATCTGAAAAGAGAAATCACTTCATATATTGGATTCGTGTTCAACCTGTCCAGATCCCAATTATAATATTTCACACCTAATTGTATCAATGACTTACTGTAATTATCTTTTGGTGCAAAAACAAAAATTGTATGTCCATTTTCAATAAGTGCTGAAATTAAGGATGCCCGAAAATTATATATATACCAACTTGTATTTGCTATGATGCCAATTTTCAAATTTTGAACCTTTCTACAATCGTTCTCGAGACGTGTGCATAACATCTGACTATGTGCCCATTATAATATTTCAAATTTGCTCCTTCCAGGGTAAGAATATTTTGGGTAGTAATAATTGCTCATGTTTTTATTTTCCTCTCAATCATTCCAGTAAGAACACCTTTCAAAATGGGAGCGGTTTTATCCAAACAATATTGTTCCTCTACCATATTCCTACCATTGTCGCCGAGCTTCTTACGAAGTGATGGATTCGACGATAGTTCTTTAATTGCCGATGCCCATTCTCTGTTAGTGGATGCTAAGAAACCATTAATACCTTGTTTAACAACTTTGGAATTCATCCCTACGGGAGAAGCGACAACAGGAATTCCACATGCCATATACTGAATAATTTTATAAGCGCATTTTCCTCGCTCGAAAGGTTCATCTGGAATTGGCATAATACCTATATCGAATTTTTGGATCTCTGAGACTTCACACTTAACAGACCATTCTTTCTTCTCTATTGGCAATTTATTAAATTGAGTATGATTTGCACCAATCGCGACAAACTGTATATTTTTTGAATCTGACAGTGATGAAATTATGTCACCCAGCGACTCAAGGTACTTTGCTGTGATTGGTGATCCTACCCAACCAACGACTGTCTGCTCAATGTTTCCATTCGGATATTTAGGTGAGTAGCGTTTGAGATCAACGACTGTCGGCAAATGGATGACCCGTCTGGCACCGGCTTTTTCTGCCCAGACCTTCAAATAATCGTTTCCAGTAATTACGATATCTGCTGCCCTCATAACTTGATCGATTTTATTCGAAAATATATATCTAATTATCCCGTTTGAGCTTTGATCATACCGATGAAATATTGCATCATCGTAGTCAACAATTATAGGTACATTTGGCGGAAATAGTCTTTGCTCAATAAAGTATGGAATCCAAGGGAATATTTCCTTTTCAACCCAGATTACATCAAATTGTACCGCGTTTTTTAGAATGATGAGGCGGTTTATATACAATCTAATGAGTCGTAAAACGTTCATTCGTTTTTTTGAATACTTATGAAGCAGATAATTGTTCTCAAAAAGAGGTGCTTTTGTGACTGCAAAATTTTTTGATTCCAAATAAGGTATGTACTGTAGTGACCTCAGTCGACTACTGGCCCCTAGTGTGTCGTATCGGGATAGAAGTAGAATATTAGATATATTATTATTAATTTTATTCCCTTTCCCTAGCTAATATAAGATGCGATCACTCGTGTATTGCTTACTCTTTGACGTATGGCTCTTCCTAAATAGTAAGTGCATGAAGCTCCATCCATTGCAGTAGGTTTACTTGCCAAATATTTATCCAAATATTTTACCCAGCCAAATGCCATCCTTACCATTAGTTTTACAATAAGACGTTTGTAATTACCAGCAAAAAATGCAAGGGCAAATCTTTCGATACTCCAAAGCAATGTTGTGCTTGGACCTGCAACCATGCCAGCTTCAATCTCATGGAATCTGCTAAAGAGAATCCGATGGCCGGATAGAGTGTAGCGAGTAAAGTCGTATGCTCCTTCATGTACCTGTTGCATAAATGGTATCTCAGAGTAAACAATTCCATCCTCAACAAGTACTCTGTGAATTTCAGAAACAACTTTTATTGGGTCCATGACATGCTCCAGGACTGCAGTTATTATCACACAATCAAAAGTATCATTTTTTATGGGTAGATCATGCGCATCACAATAAAAATCAACAATTGCTTTTTTATCTACGTCCGAACAAATAATTGTCGCTTTTCCCGAACGGTTTAGTTTTTTCTCCAAATAATCTCTTTGATTATATGATCCAACAACCAGGATGCGAAAATGATCAGATTCTATAATAAGTTTTTCAAGATCAGATAGAATTCTCTCTCGCACTAGGTTTATTGAGAGAGACGGTAACATTTTGGTAATTCCGCGAATTTTTGCATTTACATTTTTGTCATCTACATGATCTTCAACTAAATAATTTCTTGGAGGGAATATTTCATTTTCGGATTGGATAAGTATTGGAATGTTTTTATATAGCATAAAGATGCACTTACAATTTCTACACCTTATCGAATCATGCGTATGGACAGTCAGATTTCCTTCAGAGCACTCAGGGCACATTAATAATTGATATAATTCTTCTTTCATTTTACTGATGGCTCCTTCTTGTAATTTTCAGAACAGTTTACCCGTATATAATATATACTCTCCTGATACGAACATTATTTTTGTTAGCAATAATTGCCATTTTTTAAATTCGATGACTATTATATTCTAGACATTACGTTCTTATTATAATCGCTATATGTGCCACAAGGAACAGATGCTGAAGAAAAGAGAGTTGGATATTTTTTTTGAAGATTGACAATCTGGTGACCTTATTACTCCAAAACACATATCTTCACCACAGATTCCAACGTTTAGGTCAATGTAATTAAAAACATATAGTTCTAGAATATTATGCTAATACTTATATGTTACACTTTTTTTAGACACGCCTAGACATGCACCTAAGAATATCCATATTTGATACAGACCAATAGCATCATAAAAAAAGGATTGAAATAGACAGGAGGAGTAAATCGCAAGTAAGACAATAAGTATTTTTTCATTATTAAAATATCGATAATGTGATCTTACATTGATATAACCTGCTAGAAGGATTAACAAGAACCCAAATAAACCAATGATCCCAAGTTCTGTTAAGACACCTAGAAATGTATTATGTGCATTCAATTGTATATTGTTTACAATAATTGAATGACCTCTAAACTGTCCGGGGCCAATACCAAACCATATATTATTACGAACAAACTCCAAAGCTGTGTCATATAGCAAGATTCGCGTATTTTGAATAATTTCACTATTAATAGTCGCATTAATATTTATTATAGATTGATATCTACTTATGAGCTCTTCCGCGATTGGTGGATAGTACTTTCCGATTAACACAATGGGTATTGATATAATCGCAACAATGTAGACTAGTGATTTTTTGAGCTTACCATAGAAGTATAATATTGGGAGAGAAGGTAGTAATAAACTAACCAATCCAACTCTGCCACGACTAAATAATATTGTAAGTGGAATAATTATGGCAGATATTTTTATAAAAACTAATTTCTGGTACCTCTTGTCTGCTGAAGAAAAAATATAGGGGAATAACATTAATACACCTGGTACTAAATAAAATAACATAGAATTTCTATTATTGAATGTCCCAGATATTGAGATTTGTGACCACGAGCTATGAATAAGATGCTGAATATATTGAATTATTGCATACACGGAGACGATATTGGCACCTATAATATAAGTGAAAGAAATAACTATTATAGAGTGATATCCAAGTCTAAATACAGAGAAACTAATAAATAATAGTACTAATTTCGCTAATATGGAAAAAATATATATCAACGAAGAATAATTCCAACCTGTTAGATGAGAGGACATTGTAATTGAAAATAATAATACCACTATACCAAGATATAATACTTTACTATTGGGTCTAAATAGAGAATAATTTTTAATTAGAAGTGTTCTCAAAGTTAATAGAATAGTATATAGCACAATAATAATATCAGGAAGATTTAAGTGTATTCGAAATATTTCGATGTATATTTTATCAAATGGTAATAGTAATATTATAAATATTAAAGAATATATAGATAATTTATCGCCTGATTTATTAACCCAATAATAAAATTTATGTTTTGATGGACTAAGATTAATATTTGGTACAGTTTTCTGCATGGGCTACTTAGTCGTACCTGTTAAACCCAGATTCATGCTGCCGGTATCTGGAGATGCTGAGCGTCCAGGGTCAACGTTCCTTGTAACTTGCCATATTTGAGCGCTTTTTTCTTGAATGAAATTGGGCACAAAAAGGATAGCTCTAAGAATCCCGCCTGCGTCGGGACCGTAAGCCTTCATAAAATAGAAGCCACAACCTGCTAATATGGCATTTATCCGGTCACCCTCTTCTCCCCTTCCGCCGCCGTTGGCGGTGTCCAGGTAATTCCGGACTAATCCATTATCTGTTTTCAAGTGGCCGATAACTGGCTCAATGGCATTCCGACGGTTTAACCATTTCTTTAAACTTCTTGAGATTCTTTTCTTGCCTACAAGGTGAACTTCTGCATCTCCCTCGTAGTCATGGCCGCGGTATCCCCGATCAGCAAAGACAGTATCAATAAATCCATCTAAGATGATCTCTGCCTGAGTAACGGCGTTTGCTAGGGTGTTACCATCATAAGGATTACCGTGTAAAGCCTGGATGCCCAATACCCAGTTATCTCGTGTGGTTGTAACCACACTTACCTTACAACCAAATTCATACTTTTTGCGAACTTTCTCTTTACCAATGCATTCTACTTCGGGAGCATGAAAGCTGTAGAATTTATTGCTATCACTTCGTTTCTGACTATAGACACGATGACATCTTGAAAGAAGGTCTTCCCGTCCAGGAAACTGCTCAGGAGTGAGCTTTCGTTCTACATCACGTAATACTCTGCCAAAATAATTCTTCAAGTTCTTCTGCTCTTTTTGAGCGCGCTTGTATTGACGGGCTCTCCCGCAGCGCCCTTGCATAATACTGGGACTAAGCCTTGAGTATGTCTGTCGTAAGTTGAGACCTTCCTCTTTGGCTTTTTCGACCAGGAGCTCACGACCTTTGCTGTAAAGCTTTCCATCTGTAGGAAAAGTAACAGCCTTCTCCTGCACTGTAGTATCGGCTGTTACTCGGTGCATGTCTGATGGCTTCAAAAACTTCATTCGCTGGACTGTCCCCAGCAACTCATGCAGCAACATCTCCATAGCTTCTGAGCCTATCCGCTGACCCCATCTTACCAGGGTGGCGAGATCAAAAGGAAAGGTGTGCTGAAAATATTCATACCCTAAGTAGTATTGCCAATAACCGTTTTTAATAACGGCCTCTACAACACCTTCATCACTCACATTGTAAGCACTCTTTAGATAATGGACTCCCACCACCAACCTGATCGGTAATGCAGGTCTACCATTATCTTCACTATAGTAATCACTGAACTCTTTTTCAACGAAATTCCAGTTTATCTGGTTAGCTAATCCAAACAAAGGATGCTTATAATTAAGGATCTGATCCAGTCGATTTTTAAACAAATTCTCTTGATTTCATATTTTTGGTTTTGCTTTCATAAATCACTACGTTTTTGCCAGTTTTTATTGGTCTCTGGTAATTTAAGCTTTATCTAACTCCATACTACTTTTGTTAATATTGTTTTTATATACTTTTACAGGGATGTAATCCCACCCGTTTTAGTACCAGTAGACATTAGAGTTTTCAGCAGTATTATTCAACCCATATTCTCTAGGAGTTAATTTGCCCAGGGAACTATGAGGTCTTTCTTCATTGTATTCAATAATCTACTTATTAGTGATCTCTTTAACCTCAGATAGAAATTGGAATACATACATATCCAGAACCTCCGTTCGATAGGTTCTATTGAACCGTTCTATAAATGAACTCTGTGTTGGCTTGCCTGGTTCAATAAAGTCCAGTATAACTCCATGTTCTTCTGACCAATGAGCCAATGCAATCGAGATAAACTCTGGCCCATTGTCTGAGCGTATCTTTCTGGGATAACCCCGTTCTAATGCAATTCGATCCAAAATACGGATCACCCTTGGAGCAGGAAGACTAAAATCTACCTCAATGGCAAGTATCTCACGATTAAAATCATCAGCCACATTAAAGGTCCTGAACTTTCTACCATCCAATAATGAATCACTCATAAAATCCATCGACCAGGATTGGTTAATCGCCTCAGGAACAGATAATGGCTCAGGGTTACGGCTAGGTAAATGTCTCTTGTATTTACGCCTAAGATTTAGCTTCAATAGCTTATAGACTCGATACACACGCTTATGATTCCAGGGCTTACCTTATCTCTTGATCATATCATACATAAGACCAAAACCATAGGCTGGTTTATCTTCTGCCAGTTGAATAAGTGCATCGATCACAGGTATATCCTTTGTGAGATCAGGTGAATAGCTAAATGATGTACGAGATATGCCCATGACACGACAGGCTGCTCGTTTACTCAGTTCATACTCATTTATCAGATATTCAACCATGGGACGCTTCTCAACCGGCTTCAGAGCTTTTTTGCGATCACATCCTTCAATGCATCATGTTCCAGGCTCAGGTTAGCATATAAGCGCTTTAAGGGACGGTTTTCATCCTCTAACTCTTTAAGTTTTCGAATGTCAGAAGCTTCCATGCCTCCGTACTTCGATTTCCAATTATAGTAAGTTGCATCAGCCACTCCATATTCCCGACAGACCTCTTTAACAGCACGGCCACCTTCAACTTCCTTCAAGATCCGGATGATCTGACTTTCTGTATATCGACTCTTGCGCATTGATACCTCTCCTTCATCAGCTTCAAGTTTAACTGATTCACTCTATTTATCAATGGCACTGTTTTTAGGGGGGATTACACCACCAACTCCTTGTAGCGATATTTTGGCGTCCACACGATATGGTACAGATGATGGTTAAATTACTTGGAAGATCTTCTTATAGCGATTCATTCGACAATTTAGGGCGTTTTTGCCGAGACGCAAACCAATCAGTGCATCACCACCTTCGGAGAAGGTGGGTTTCTAAGGAGCACTAATAATGGTGATATCTGCCTCTGAAGATAATGGTTTGTGCTTCATTCTATAAATAAGCATATTAAAATTTCTTAATTTTATCGATAGGTATTTTAAGCAGTGATAAAAACACACTTTGAATTTCTGAAGCTAAACCAATAATGTCAAAATATAATAAATAGGGAATAGCATCATCTATTTTCGCAGATGTATTCTTCACTGCTTCTATAAATATTTTTGTGACTCCTTTTATCGAATGGTTACATATAGTATATTCATAACACTTTTCAGCAATTATTTTATTTCTTCTGGGATCGCTCGTTGCATCATATATCTCGATAAAACTATGCCCTGTATGATTGAAATCACCCTTGAATAACAAATTCCCTAAATCATAATATTTACACTCATATAGCCAGCGATACTTATATGAATTGGGATATATATTATGTGATGCATCAACTAAAATAGTCGGTATACCAAGCACTGAGCTTTCCAATGCTGCCGTGCCCATAGAAATATTCAGATCAATATTGTCCACGAGGAAATTAGATAATACTTCACCAGCTAAATCTGTACAATAAATAATTTTCGGTAAATTATCATTCATGAAGTATTTATTAATGTAATTAATAAATATATGTGATTCATTGGTAATTATATAGAGAGTAACATTATCAGTCTTTTCGCAATAAATTATATCGCGTATTATTGAGAGCAATGGCATGACCTTCCATATATCGCTTCTCCCAATGTATGAAATACATATTTGAGCACTCTCCTTAACTAAAGCAGTTGAATGATCTTGTGAAAATGAGCCCGGTTGAATATCTTGAATGGGAACTGGAAGGAATATTCCATCTTGGCTCTCAATTGATATATCAAATGTTTTCGATACGAAATCAATGCCATTACGACTCATGAAATACAATGCTTTTTTCTTTATCACCATTTTTAATAAGAGTGATGTACTATTTAGATAATAGTATGGAAGCTTAAAAAAACCATATAGCATATTAATTCTTCCAATTGCAGATGGAAATACATTCCAAAAAATAAATTTTGGATTAATGTTTTGTCTTTTCAATTTATACAGTAGTCGTTTATTAAAACCAGTAAGTATAATTGTATCTTCATTCTTTATGAAAGCGATGAATTTAAATACAAGATCATATTCTGCAAAAACGAAATCAACCTTATCCTCCTCTAGCTTTTTAACAACATAACCATCTACATAATCAACTATTTTTACTCGTATACTATATTCATGATACAGTTGTCTAGTTAGATTTAATATTAGATTCTGAACGCCACCTACATGTTTCTCTGGAAAAATGAAAGTGATCATTCGTTTTCCAGCCATGTTTCAAACATCAATATAGCCCATATCTGATGCTGCCAATTTCTCTTGCCAGCAATATGCTCATGCCACTTATTCAGAATCAACGAAGAATTAAAATATCCTTCACTGCTCAGCCTCTCTTTTTGCAAGTACGAATTTGCCCATGATTTTAGAGGACCTCTTAACCAAACATCTAGAGGAATTGTAAAACCCCGTTTAGGGCTGCCTGTTAATTTTTGAGGTAAATATGTATTTAGCAACTCTCTTAGTATCCACTTTGTTTTACCATCACGATATTTTACGTTAAAAGGTATACTTTTTGAAAACTCAACAATACGATGATCCAATAAAGGGGCTCTGGATTCTAAACTTACACTCATTGTTGCCCTATCCACTTTTACCAATATATCATCTGGCAAAAAGCTCTCAATATCGGTAGTCATTGCACTATCAATAAAATTATTGCTCTTGACGTCAAAATTAGTTTTTTTAAATATTGGTGGTCTGTTTATTGCACCAATAACAACATCTGTAGAATTGAACCAGTGGGAAACTATTCGATTATACAATCCAGAACTGCTTGATGCACTCAAATACTCAGCCAACCTTAACTGGTTTTCAACGGACATTTTACCCTTATTGAAATAATCTCCCCATGGTTCAGAAGCAACTGTATTGATAAACAATGAAATTTTGTTTCGCATTATTTCCGGTATATATTTTGAGTATTTCCAAATATTTTCTCCGAGGTAATATCTATCGTAACCAGCGAATAATTCGTCTCCACCATCTCCAGTAAGGCAAACGGAAACATCATTTCGAGCTAATTTAGATAGTAAATACGTGGGGATTTGAGATGAGTCTGCGAAGGGCTCATCATATATTTCTGCAAGCAGAGGAACTACATCAAGTGCTTCTCGAGGGGTCACATAGTGTTCTGTATGATCAGTTTTCAAATACTCAGCAATCTCCCTCGCATGTTTGGCTTCATTATGCTTTTTGTCGTAGAAACCCATAGTAAATGTCTTAATGGGTCGTTTGGAAAGTGATTGCATTATACTTACAATTAGTGATGAGTCAAGCCCTCCTGATAAAAAAGCACCCAGCGGGACATCAGAAATCATCTGTGATTTAATAGAATCTCTCAATAATTCTTCAAATTTATTCCTGATAATAGTATCGTTGGAATAGCACTTATTAGTAAATTGATCAAGTGACCAATAATTTTCCAACTCTACTTGTCTTTTATTAATATTATCATAGTTGAGTGTCAACATTTTACCAGGAGCTAGTTTGTATATTCCCTTATATATTGTATCTGGAGTAGGTATATACAAATACTGCAAATATAAAGCTAGCGAGTCCCTATCAACACTTCCATGCCAACCAGGGAATACTTTTAAGGCTTTTAATTCCGACCCAAATATAAATGCACTATTTACCCACCCATAATATAATGGTTTTTCACCAATTCTATCTCGAACAAGATGTAATTTCCTCTTTCCTTTATCCCACAGAGCAAAAGCATACATACCCCTTATTTTATTTAATACTACCTTTATTCCCCACAATTCAATACCACCTAAAATCACTTCGGTGTCAGAGCTACCGATAAATTTATATCCAGTAGACTCAATATCTTGCCTCAATTCTAAATAATTGTATATTTCACCATTATACACAATTATGTACCTTCTGTTCTTAGATTTCATCGGCTGTGCACCGTTTTTACTCACATCGATAATTGATAATCGCTTATGCCCCATGGAAAGATTGATTTTATCATCGACCCATATTCCAGAAGAATCAGGACCTCTATGATTCAATGTGTTAGCCATCAATGTACATATTTGTTTTCTTTCTGGCTTCGGAGAGTTATGCTCTCCTTTACTTATAAAACCGACTATTCCGCACATAGATTATTTATACTTTTCTATATTTTTTCATTAACATATTCTATTTTATAGCATGAGATACTTTTCTGCAAGTTCTGTCATGGTCAGTTCTTCTCGAAGTGCTTCCAATGCTACTTTTTCTTTAAATTTAGAATTGTAGTTAAGTCATTTTCGCTTTGTCATGGTGTCCTCCTTCTGGACTTATATTAATCCAGAGTTCACACCTAAGCCACTGTCCAGTTTATGTGGTCCACTTCTCTTTTACAGGGACGACATAATTAACTGAATAGCCTATTTTTTAAAATGTCCAAAGCATGGGGATTTTTTAAGTTATATATTACTTTTTTATTCATAATATTTTTTTTGTCAGGTAGCTTTTTACAATCTTTTAACATATTATTATAATTTTCGCATAATATATTTGATCTCATAGCAACTAATAACTCGACAAAGGTTTTCTTCGTAGTACTCTTTCATGTATCTACTTGAATTTATTATAAAACCAATTATTCTTCTAATTCCATGGCGAAAATAAAAGGGAGGGGGTGACTTAAACACTAATTCGACAGATAATAACTCATATTTTGGCATACTATATTGCGGTACTTTTCTTTTGAAGAATGCATTATTAGAAAAATAACAAAATGTATATAATCCATAAAATGTTTTATGGGTATAGTCCGAATAATAATAGGAATTAGAAAAATGTGGTACAGTCGTGTGTAATATACCACCCTTTGTCATTATACGTTCTATTTCACTCATTAATAGTCCAATGTCATCTATATGTTCAAAAAAATGAGATGAGTGGACTTCACTTGCGATGTGATTTGGGAGTTGTCGTAAAACGTCATAAATATCACCGACCAAGTCAACTGAATCATAGTTAATAGCATCAATGCCCACCGACTTCTTTATTCTCTTTCTGTTTCCACACCCAAGTTCAAGAATGACGGGTTCATTAATAATACCATTTTTAAATTTATGAATAATATTATTTCTATCAATAATATTATTCATAATGGATTATCTTTTGATATATCTTTGGTCCGTACGAGAAATGTTTTAAATCTCTGCTTTAGTTTATAGCTACTACTTACCCAATTATCGCCATATAGAAGCCGCAATATGTTAGACTTTATTCTACTGATAATGGTACTATATTCTGTTTCAGTGTGACCAATGTAAGCGAAGTATGGGCTATCAAGCATTGCAAATGGGAGATAATTAATGGGTAACTTATATTTCCAAGCAATGTAATTAAATGCTATCTGATCTCTATAACTGTAATTTTCGATTTCATCCCACCACCTATTCATTGCATCGATAACATTAGTATTCTTATGGTTTCTGATTAATACTGCTCCCCATATCAATCCATTTAATTTAGGATATCTATCGTTTACATATCTTGTCACCTGATTGTTTATGATTTCAGGTTTATCTAACTCTCTAGCCATGCACTCATCCGCTTCATCATAGAGACAATCCCTTTTAAAGTGTCTGAAACATGTAAAATCTGCGTCATTAGTATAATTGATAATTAAATGAATTAAATCACCTTTAATATTAACTGAAGCGTCTACCCATATACTTAATACATAATTGGAAAAGAATAAATGTGGAAAAACTTTAAATATTTTTGCAAGTCTTCTCGGATTACGATACTTAAAATCTATGTGAACTATTTGCCATATTGCTGATTGGATATTTTTGTTATCAGTAAAACAGATATAATCAATTTCTTCTGAATAATTCTCCGGTTCAATCAAGTTATCATAATCATTTACAATGGCCGTATATACAACATATTTATTTGATACTAACCTATCTCGATTATGTAGTTTGTTGACGATATTTTGAACAAGATCCCTCATAAATCTAAACTTCTTTCATTTTTAACCAACTGGACAGATTCAGATTGAGAACAGTTTCCAATTTATTTATATCTTCCTTAAATATTGGCAGTAATTTATTGTATAAATCATTTTCAATAAATGGTCTGTTTAAATTTTTATTTCGTAAGGCAATTTTAGTTGTTTCCCTTCTTGCTTCTGAAACAAATATTTTCAATATATTCCTCGCTAATATTCTTGTAGGACTCTTTTTGTTGTGAAGAATATTGTAAATTAATTTATTTTTCGTTTTGCCCGAAGTATTAATCTTAAGCCCCAGTTCAATATCATTGGGAATAGATAATTCTAAAAACGTGCATATCTCAGCAAATACATTGTTTGTATTAAGCCACAAATCTTCCGTAAGTATTATTTTGACATTTTTAAACTCATTTAAATAAGTTGAAACATTTTCTGCATACATGCTACCAGCTATATAGTCATAATTTGGAGACCATTTATTATTAATCCGTTTTTTTATTGTTTTCATTGACAATGCTTTCTGGGGAGTGAGGGTCTCAAAACTGTTCATAAAATAATGAGAATATGCCGAGAATGCCCTTTCGATAGGATTTCTTAATAGTATAATAATTTTAATATTTTTATAATCAGGTATAGTTTCGGAGATTCTTTCAATCGTCTTTTCAGCATTTAATAAATAACTCCCCGAAGCATCAATACGAATAGGCTTGCCTTGCCCCCCGAGATAAATATTCTTGTAGTCATCTGCTTTTGTAATAATTCTTCTGTAAAACCTCCTATCCTTGCTTATAAAGTCTATTTTTTTTATCCACGTATGCGAAATAGTTTGGCTCGGCTGGATCTGGAATAAAAACATCACTAATTTGCCCAAGATAATGACATAATGCCATTTTTCCTGATCTACCGGCTCCAGGAATGATTACATTTGGCCATATATTATTTTTCATATATATATCCGATATTTTATATAATGTATTTGCTTTGCTATTTTGATAAATATGCCTAATTGATATATCATTGTATACGATTTCGTCTCGATATATTTCACAGATATTGCCTTAATCATCTGTTATAAAGTTGCCACTAATATGTCCGCTTAATTTGATTAATATGGGATCACCCTGAAAGGAATATTTTAATACTGTAAGGATCATTCTTTTTATTCTGCAGTAATCAAAGTATCTAGCAATTTCCATACTGCTTGAAATTTAAACGAATCGCAAGTGAGTCTCTATGTGGACAGAACTTTACATTGCACCTTTACGAAAAACAGAATAATCAACGTTGAAGTAGTCCTAGGACTTTGGGAGTCATTTTTACTGCCATAAACAATAACAGATATGGCTAAGACTAACTTATTCGCATAAACACGTGGAAAGGTTATACCTTATTAGTTAATCATCGATAATTCTACTAAAATATCACATATCCATCTAGTTCAAGTTAATTATAACTAAATATATTAAAGGGAATATATGCAAATCTTCTACTCATACAAATCAGAGATGCTAGTCATTATTAAAACTACAAGAATGAAATAAAAGACTCTAGTTGATTCGTTATTTCAAATGGATTTTGAATTATCTGATTAATGTTTCTTTCTCCTTAATATTTTGAGCATTATTTTCTTTTCATTTTTTGTTATACTGTACCATGTATAGACAAATACTATCGAACACAATGAAAATAATTGAACCCATGATATTCCAGCACTTAGCCATGTAGATATTGAAGCTACAATTATAATAGCGAGCCCTATGAGCCATTGAAGTATAATTCCAGACGAAAATGTATATTTATGATATTTTTTTATGTAAACTATAGAAAAGATGAAATATATCGCATACAATATTAGATAAATCAACCCTATGCCTTCCAGGCTATTAAAAATAAATATTATAAAATAGTTTGATATGCCGAAGAGCAACCACCATATCAGACCAGATATAACAAATATTTTCATATTTGCATATGCTATCATGGGGAATGTTAACACCCAACTAGAAACTTTAAAATAATCACCAATTAACATCCACCTCATTATTAAGCTTGCTTCTTTGAACTCGGATGAATACAATAATCCTATTAGAAGCCCTTTTATGCTAATAACAAATACTACTGAAGGAACTAGACATAAAATAACTATGCGGAATACTTTTCGAATAAATAGAACTTTTTCAGTTTCATCTTTAATTTCGCTTAATGCAGGTAAGTAATATGTAGAAAGTGATTTTGTTATAAGACCAATGTAAATCATGCTAATGGTCCAAGATGCATCAAATAACCCAACACTAGATATGTCCCATTGCTGCACTATCCAACCCTTGACTAACAGCAATGTACCTGAATGAACAAATCCTGTTATCATCATGGATATTGCAATTATGTAGAAATGTGTTAATGCCCATTTCTTAATTGTCAATCTGGAAAACATGCCAAATAACCACCCACTTTTATGTAAAAACATCAATGCAATTAATATGCTAGATGAAGATGAAATAATCATCATCAGGATAAAGGCATGATCGAATCCTTGATTAATAAAATATGAAACCGGATATGATAACAATGCAGTTGCAGCAGAGCTTATTACACCTGTAATGGCAAGATAACCTAAAGCTTTATATCCATTTAATACCGATCTGAAGTACGCCACAAATACAAAAAGTATAACAGGGATAATCATCAACCTTACAAGAAATATATCATTGATTGAAGAGCTATTGAATAAAAGAATTGATATTCTCTGTGCAAAATAAAAGATGATCACACTAATGAAAAAGCTAGTAATTAGAAAAAGTAAGAATATTGATTTAATATATTCTATTCGTTTCACATCATGATTGCTTGATATCCCTTGTACAAGCGCTGATTCCCCGCTCATTCCAGCTAGAGAAAACCCTGTTTGCCGAAATTGACGAAGAATTGATAATAGACCTATCCCATCCGTGCCTAATGTTAAAGCAAATATTTTTGTAGACATAATTCCAAAGAATATTGTCCCTACAGATCCAAGCCCAGTTTTAATGAAAGCTTTGATAATATTTAACAAATTAGACCTACTATAATATGTATTAATATCTTTATTTAATTTGAAACTTTGAAATACAATCAATCACATAATAGATATCATTTTCCTTTAAAAATGGATTGATCGGTATGCTTAATACTTCTGAATGTATTCTTTCTGATATTGGTAGATGCAAATTTTTATATTCAATAAGTGCTCTCTGCTTATGAGGTGGTACTGGATAGTGAATCATTGTTTGGATACTTTTTTTTTGAAGATATTCTGCTAAAATATTTCTATTATTTGATCTAATTACAAAAAGATGAAAAACATGATCGTTTTCAAAAGACCAATTTGGCAATATGATTTCAGAGTTACTGATGAGGTCAATATATTTTCTTGCCACTCTCATTCTTTGCGTATTGTGTTTATCCAAATATTTTAATTTAACGCTCAGTACTGCCGCATGTAATTCATCAAGTCTGCTGTTAACACCTCTAACCTCATTATAGTACTTCTTATCTGATCCATAATTTCTAATAATTCTAACCATTTCTGCCAGTCTAGAATCATTTGTTGTTACCGCACCGGCATCTCCAAAGGCTCCCAAATTTTTCCCTGGGTAGAAACTAAAGCCAGCTGCATTGCCTAAATTTCCTGCTTTTTCACCCTTCGCATTCCTGGCTCCATGCGCCTGTGCTGCGTCTTCTATAAGCAATAACCCATTGTTTAAAGCAACCTCTTGAAGTGTGCCCATTTCTGCTAACTGACCATAAAGATGAACTGCTATAATTCCTTTAGTTTTGGACGTAATCATTTTTTCAACATTAGCGGGATCAATATTGAAAGTATTCAATTTTGGTTCTACAATAATTGGGGTTAAACCTGATTCTAATATTGCTAGTATTGATGCAATATAAGTGTTCGCTGGTACAATTATTTCATCTCCATTTTGTAGATATCCTAATTCCTTATATGCACGCATAATCAAGACTAGGGCATCCAATCCAGAGCCAACCCCAACACAATATTTTACACCACAATATTCAGCGAACTCTTTTTCAAATAAATCAACTTCTTTTCCAAGTATATACCAACCATTCACCAATACGCGTTGTACCGCTTCATCAATTTCTGGTTTTAACTCTCGGTAGGTTGTACCAATATCAAAAAAGGGTATTTTTAGATCTGCCATTTATCTTTTGTGAACTCCTCATAATCACGGTAATAATCTGCCTCATCATAGGGAAGAGAGGCCAACACAAGGCAGATCCCTCCTCCTGAAAAGTTCTTTAATTCTCTCCAAACCATTCCGGGGATGTATAAACCATAAGAAGGTCGATTCAGATTGAATGTTTTTGTGTCGCTCCCATCATTTAATATCACATCGAAACTACCGGAAGCGGCCACAATAAGTTGTTGTAATTTCTTGTGGGCGTGACCTCCACGTTCCGAACCAGCAGGTACGTCGAAGAGGTAGTATACCCTTTCAATGTCAAAAGGAATCTGAATTTTATTATACACGGGGGTAATAGATCCCTGTCTTTCAGACTTGATCACCGGTAATTCAATTATTCTGGGGCCATTTATTGGAATTTTATTCATTTATAAATATTTGCCTCCAACATACCATAACTCCCAAGTCGTCTCACACGAACACATCTTGAATTAAAACCTTTGTGTCTATTCAAATATCATTTGCCATTTGGATAAAGTCATTGTAATCATATATATAATCAGCTTCATCATAAGGTTTTGAGGCTAGTATTAACGCGATGGCATTTGTAGAGAAATTTCGTATCTGCCGCCAGGTCATACCAGGTACATACAAGCCATTGTATGAGCGGTTTAAATTATATTCTTGCGTATTACCCATGCCATCATCAACTGCAACATCAAAACTACCAGATAATGCAACAAACACTTCTTCTAACATTTTATATGCATGGCCCCCACGAACGACACCACCGGGCACATCATAAATCCAGTATGCTCTCCTTATCTCAAACGGAATTTGATCACGGTTTTGAATAAAAGATAAATTTCCGCGATTATCTAATATTTTGGGAAATTGAATTATTCCAAATGAATTACGCTGCACTATTTCTCCTAAAAATCTATTCTATAATAATCGTGAACAACACTCCCAGCTCCGAATGACCTTTTGAATCGATAAAGACCCTCATTTAATATACGGCCCTGATCTTCGTTGCTTATTCCGTAATCAAAATATTGGTACCCTTCTTCTACTGCTCGTCCAATTACTGATTCAATTAGAAAATCAAGAGCTCCACTCACATAAGCCTCTTTCCCTGCTGATATGTATTGCGTGTGCAATACATTCCCCATGCTAAAAAGGACGAGTCCTGCAATAACTTGATTATCTATTTGGGCAGATAAAAAAGTAATCTCATTACTAAATTTTGCATTAAGCATCAATATTTCTTTCAAGGAATGGACTGGAGTAGCTTGATGCTTTTCCAACAAACTCATCTCTAGAAGCGACCATATTTGTGCAATATATTTTTCGTCACTGTGAATTGTCACTCCATTTTTTCTCCCCTTATTTATCTCATATTTCCTTCCCTTGGAAAGTTTTCCCCTTGATTGCAGATTAATTGTAGCGCTAATATCACAGCGATATTTATTTGCTCCTAGTCTATATAATGCATAAATATCATCTTGAAGAAGTTGTCTTTGATAAATATGTGGTATAGATTTGTAGCGAAGAGACTCATACCCCTTTTCTCTATAAAATTGGCATATATCATCCATTGCTTGAATACATTTTTCCCCTCTACAATTGTTTCCAGATACTAATCCACCAAATGTTATCCCGGGGTGACTAACAATAGCAGAATCATCATATGGGTCAATCGCAGAAGGCAGAACAGCAATTAGCTGTCCTCTTTCATTCTCAATGAGCAAGGAAGCGTCAATAAATCGATTCTCATGGTAAGAAAGAAATCGTCTTTTATGAAAGAATACTCCATTTACAGACTTTTCAACAAAACTATCCCACTGGTCATACAAATCTTCAGTGTAAGGTTTAATAATCATGAAAGTGCTCTAGAAAGGTGATGCATAATATATTGCTTATCATAATCGCTTAATTCCTGATGTATTGGAAAATAAAAACCATCCATTGGAGTTGCAACAAAAAAGCGGACAGAACGAGAAGTCATGCTGCATCATTTTGTAAATTAAGTTCAAATTGTTCTGGTGATAAATATCCTAGATAA
>Ga0233437_1002988_pt1 | contig 23498 bp, 16 predicted proteins | sample SI_122_August201_FD_182714 | JGI IMG/M metagenome (GOLD analysis project Ga0233437, IMG submission 182714) | Seawater microbial communities from Saanich Inlet, British Columbia, Canada - SI_122_August2016_200_MG | ecosystem: Environmental > Aquatic > Marine > Inlet | place: Canada: British...
AAGTCTAAAAACGACAGGTATGGAAGCACTTCCCCTGTTTTTTGATAACAGGAGAAACAACAATTGAAAATTTTGTCAGGCATCGGCCCCGGAAAATTTCAAAATCGGGGTTTCCGGTCAGCCACTAACTATTTGCAAACAATTTTTTAATAAATGAATGAACAAAAACAAATTTGTTTCGTCAATATAGAAAAAAGGGATTAAAACATTGACATTACAAATAAAAACTGACTAAGAGGTTACTACAACTTAGCTAGGAATTCATTGCGACAAAAAATAAGAGAAAGTAAAAACCTTACGAATAATTCACAAAGGAGAAGCACAATGGAAAATTTCTGCGAAAATGGGGTTGGAAAGTGTTTTTTTAAACCGGTTTTGGTTTTGGCCTTTTTTTTAATGTTATCTGTCCAGTTGCATGCCCAGGGACCAGATGCCAGTGAGAAGGATGCAGTGTCAATGAGCTCTAATGATTGGAAAGTGATAACTAAAAGTCCGGGAGTTATGATAGTTAGTGAGGAACAAAAAAATTCAGGACAACTCCTGGCAGATAATCAGATTCCAGTGGAAGCTGCACAGGACTGGCTTGATGAGATAGGTTTGGAGGAAGGGCGCAACCTCAAGGGAGAAAAACTTTTATATGTAAGTATCGGTTCGGCATCGGTTAATGCCAAACCCGATAACCCGGCTTATATAGACAGTAGATATCTTGCCTACCAGCGCGCCGAGCTTGAAGCTAAGGTAAAAACCGCCTTGTTTCTTGGTGTTGACTTAACGACAGCACGCGGAAGCTCTGAAAGGCAGATCAATCCAAAAGAGCGCGCAGACTTGGAAAGGATAGTGAATGCCAGCCCAACTATTAAAAAGAATATTGATACATTTGGTGTAAAAGATAAAATTTACGGTTTGTTTGAAAAAGCATCCAAGCTTGCCGATGCAAAACTTGATCAGGCCATTGAAAAGACCGGTGCCGATGTCAGCGATATGAATAAAAAGATAGAACAAAAGAAAGCAAAAGAAAAATTTAAAAGAAACAAGATGAGCGACCTGAGCAATATCAGTGAAGCCTCTATAGCGACGGCTGCCAGTTCTTTTGCCGATATCCAGGGAACTCAGGTGATTCAGTCCTTTGAAGGGTCTTATCACGATAACTATCAAGTGGTTGTGATTACTTTGTGGTCGCAAAACCTTCAAAGAATGGTAGACAGCATGAAAAATGGTATTGCTCCGCAAGGTCTCACAAGGAAGAAAGCAAAGGCCGAGGTTAAAAAACAATTATCAGACGATCCTACTGAACTATCATGCTTAACAGGTGTGCGGGCATACATCAACCAATATGGAAATCATGTGCTTTTATCTTTTGCCCAATCCGGCGTGACTGTTATAGGTGGTCGCAAAGATAAGGCGTTTGAAGTAGCAGGGAAAAAAGCAAGGTTAAGAGCCATGAGCGCTATCCGGACTTTTATGGGGGAAAAAATTGCATTTAATGCCACGGAAGAATTAAGGGAAGTCCTTGCCCTCTATTCAAATGAGTCTTCATCAGATGGAGGCAGCAGTGAATATAAATCACTTAATCAATTGCAGGAAAAAATTGAAACTATTTCAAAAAAACAGAATATTGCCGGCATTCATGGGCTCATGACAAAGGAATTAGTTCATCCATTTACGGACAAACCCATGGTACTGAAGGTGATGGCATGGTCTCCATCTTCCCAGGCAATGTCACAGCAGGTTAAAAAACAAATAACTTACGGCGTTGATGCCCCCAAAGAAAAAAAGCCTGAGGTTGTCAAAAAAGTTGAGACCGAATTTAAAAAAGGGACAATTAGTTCAGGAAAGGGGGCAGACAGTGATGCATATTAGAATTTAACTAAATTCCACTCAAGGCCTTTAGATAGTAAACAGGCTGAAGGCCTTAACAATAAAAATAACATTGATGCAAGGAATTGTTATGAAAACATACCAAAAATGTTTTAACCCGCCGAAACTCTTCTTTATAATGGCATTAATGCTTTGTTTGTATGCTGCTCCTTGTCTTTCTGCGATTCCGGGTTGGGATAATGTTCCAAAAACATTGAAGCATAGCCCTGGAATTGAAATATCCAACGGACTTGTATATGCAACAGGCGTCAGTTGCATTGACAATATCAGGCCGGACAAGGCCCATGAAATAGCCAAAAAAAAGTCATTATTACGAGCACTTCAGATCGCAAGCCTATTTGGTAGTTGTAAGGTTGAGAATCCTGGCTGGAGTAAAAAAGATCAACTTCATTTTTATCAGATTTTTGCCCCATTGGCCAAAAAAGTTGAGTTTCATGGAACGCAGGTAATTAGACAGTGGGAAAAAAAAGATTGCCAGTACACTACAATTTCCCTGCCGAAACAAGAGATTGAAAAACGACCCTGTGAATTTTCAGATATTAAAACTGCCGTTTCAAAATATATTGAGCATGGAAATTATACAGATGAAGGTTTGCTTTTTTGCCTAAAAAATACAGACCGATACTCTCTGCAAAGAAGAAAAGTTGAAATTGCTTTAAAGAAATTATTGATTGCTTATGGCAGGGAAGATGTTGCGGTCTGTTTACCTGGTAATGTGGATAAACAAAAAGATAATGTGCTGATAAAACCGTTTATAATTCGCAATAATACATACAGGGCCAATAAAATTGTTGATAAGGTCCAGCAAAAATTAATGCAAAAAGGGGATTTGTCCAATCTGACTGCCTGGAATGGTTCTCTTGTTGAGCTTATAAATGCCCAAAAATTGTCTCCAGATAACACAAGGCCCTATTTATTGCTGGCAGAATGGGCAAACACTTCACTTAGCCCCGTCGTCGCTCAATATGGAGCAGAAAAAGCCATGAGAGACGGAACTCAACTTAAACAGGCTCTCACCCAGAAAGTAAATTATTTAAAAGCAGCCGGCAGCGAGGAGACACAAGTTTTTGAACTTTTATTATCACAAATGGAAAAAACTCCTGAAAAAGCCCTGTTTTTAGTCTGGTCAGAAACATGGCTGAAAAGCTGGAACCAGGCCTTAAGAATACTGGAAGACTTTCCCGTTGCAAACCTGGTTGCAGTAAGTCTTGGCCAGGTTATTAGAAGCAAACCTAAAAAACCTTCTATAGAATTTACTGAAGCATTGTCTTTGTATAAAAAATCAGAATCAGAAAAGGATCTTGTCAGGGTCCTAAAATTACTTTTTAAAGCATGTGAAAAAGAACCTGCATCACCTGAAGTTTACAATCTTATCGGTTCCTGTTTCAGACATATGGACCAGTATGAAATAGCGCTACCATTTTTATGGCAGGCACTTGTATTAAAACCAGGGTTTGATCTTGCCCTGACCAATTTAGGACTCTGCTGTGAGAAGCTTAATTTGCTGAAAAGTGCAGGATATTATTTTAATCATGACATAGTTGTAAACAGTACGAATAAGTGGGTTAATTCATCATATGCAAAATTTATTTCCAGAGAAAAGGAATAGGAATGCCTATGGACATAAGAAAATTCGGTTTTTTTCTAATCATTGTGATAACGCTCATGGTCCCATTAACAGGCGAGGCTGAAAACAAATCATTAACAGACATTGCCATCGAAAAATCCTTTGAAAAAATTTTACTGAACAACATAGATATTATGATGGAGCAGGGGGCTCATGTTCTATCAGATGATAATGATAGAACGGCACTCATTGGAATTGGCATGGTAGTTCCTACTGAGTCAGACAATTACGATATTTCACTATTAACCCGGAAAGGTGAAATCCTGGCAAGAAAGGCAATCCTTGAACTTGGCGGAGGAACAGAAATTTCTGTTAAAAAAGGTTCAGCCCATTCGGAAAATAAAACAAATCTTTCTTTGTTTTACCAGGTCACAGAAATACAGGTTAAAGGCCATGTAAAGTCAATACCAATAATCGGTACCTGGTGGTCAACGGACAGGAGTAAGTTTTTTGTTGCTTTGGGTGAATTCAATATTAAAAAAGAGGCGGCGGTAAAACAGAACCTGAATATTAATCAATCTGTTCTCCCTGGTATTGAAGGCAAGGAGCCCTATATCACCTTACTCAAATTGAATCCGGATTTTTGTAAAAATGGCGGAGTTCGAGGGTTCGTACTGGAAGATAAGACTAAAATAATCATGGCCATAGCTTCATCAAAAATAAAATCTTCTCCGGTAAAGGCAAGAAGGATAGCAAAACTTAAAGCCACACGTCTTCTGCTTGAACAGAAAGAAGGAATAAAGATTTCTTCTGTGGAACGGCTTGTTGATAAAGAGGCACTCGTTTTATCAGACAATGGATCACAATATATGATTTTATCGGATTTCATGTCAGTTCAAAAAGAATATGTCGCAGGGTTTATTAAAACCTTGCCTGTGGTGGCCACCTGGAATGATGCGGGAATTATTTTTGTTTCGATTGGGAATTATAAGAATAATGAAAAATAATTGACCTATTATAACTACAGCTATGGAAAAAAAATAAATGAAAAAGATAATTGTATGCCTACTAACAATATCTCTGCTTTCTTTTTGGGGTTGTGTCACTGCCCCAAAAAACAAGTTGAATAAAACTGATAACAAACTATATCCTTTATTAATAGCAGTTAATGAGGATGATTTTAAACAAATTCCCTTTGATCTTAGAGCCGCTGGAAAGTATTATCGGTTGTCTTTTGGAAATCTTAATATTCGAGGTTTTGAGCGAGCTTTTAAAAACTATATGCCAAAATTTTTTAACACTGTGTTCATAAATGAATCTAATGTTAATAAAGAAAATTATGATTTATTACTAAAATTCTTTCCTATACGATTTCATGATTCTTCAAAAAATAGTCTAAAATTTGTATCAATAAAATTTGAAATGGATGTTGAGTTTATAAAAAATGATGGTTCTGTATTAATGCGTGATACCTTTGTTGGATTCGGGTCAGCAAAACCAGAAGACAGGTTTGGGTTCAAAGGAACACATAATAAGGATGCTCGTAACAGCACAAGAGGCTTTAATTATATAATGGCAGCTGATGTAGCATATAAGGATATTTTCTTAAAAATGTCTCGAATGCTGTCTGCCCACCCAAATCCAATAGACAATTATCTTCCTTATCTGGCAAAGATAAAAAGAGAAGAAACAGAAAGGAACACTCTTCCTTCCGAACTTATTTTCAAATTTCGGTATACAGATCAGGAATCCTTTATGCCGAATAATTCTTTAGATGCGGGTGAAGAATCTTTGATTTTATTAGAACTAACCAATGTTGGCAAAGGAACTGCTTTTGACGTAAATATCACCACTGAATCCTCAAATATAAATATCGACATTCCTGAAATAATCTCAGTTGGCGACATCCAGCCGGGTGAATCCAAAGATATCACAGTCCCTATTAAAACAGACTTGTCTCTTGCTTCCGGCACTGCTTCTTTTTTGATTAATGCGATTGAAAAAAGAGGGTATAATTCCAGACCTCTTGAACTTCAAATACCCACGACAAAACTACATCGCCCTCAATTGCTATTTGCTGCATGCAAACTCAATGATTCTTCAGGACTTGCAGAAGGCGATGGGGATGGAGTTGCGGAAAACAATGAAATCATTGAGGTGAATCCATATATCAAAAATGAAGGAACTGGTGATGCCATAAAAGTTAATATTCAATTGTCTTCAATCAGTGAGGGGCTTGAAATTATTAAACAACAGGATGAGACGGTTAAACTCAGTCCTGGTTCTACAAAAAAATCCACACTGGTATTTAAAATACCAAGGACATATTCACACCAGGAAATCAAATACACAATTACTGCAACAGATGTAAGAGGGATGAGAGCTGAAAAAAGTTATACGATTCCCTTTAATGCAAAAACTCCTAAATTAAAATTTTCATATAAGATCATAGCCCAAAATAATAAAGAAGCCCCTTACTTGGAAAATGGTAAATCATACCGTTTGATTATTGTTCCGGAAAATATTGGAAGCAATTATGCCCAAGGAGTAAGCACATCAGTACGAACCTTATCCAGTAATGCATTAATTGGAAAATTCAACAATAACGTTGGTACAATCGAACCTGGTATTACCGGACAGGCAATAACTGTTCCCATAAATTTAAAGCGTTCGTTTTCAAAACCTTCGTTAGATTTACAAGTGAAAATAGGGCAGGACAGTTTCTCTGGAATAGAAAAAAAAATTATACTTCCGGTTCAGCTGAAACGACCCAATCTTCAGTATAAGGTTACATTGCTCAATGGAGTGGACGACAACAGTATTTCCCGGAATACTTCATCTAATTTTAGAATCGCTATTAATAATCAGGGTGACATGGACGCTGAAGAGGTGAAAATTCGATTCAAATCAATGACAGGTGGTATTGAATTTAATGAAGAAAAAAATATTGGCAGGATTCGATCAGGTGAAACTCAATATGAGGACTTTACTTTTTTTGTAAGAGGCGATGTTAAGACAGGAAGTTTTCCTGTCAAACTTGCTATATTGCAGGCTGATAGTGAAATCATTACTTCTGACCTTTTTTATGAAATAGTTGAGCAGACAGCATTGGTTCAAAAAGTAAAAGGTACCGGGCAGAGCACGTCAAAGGCAAATATGAAAAACGCGTACTCAGGCCCTCCACAATTTTATATCAATACACCAGATAATAATGTTAAGACCATTAATCAGCAAATAAACCTGCATGGCAGTATAATCACATTTGGTACTGGTAATGCCACCCAGGATTTGACAATAACTCAAAACGGCAGGCCCTTATCCATCATACCTGTTCAAGAAGAAGTACAATTAGATCCAAATATAATTACAAAAAGAGAAGTTGAAGACAATAAGATAATTTTTGATGGATCTATTATGCTTGATCCTGGCAAAAATATAATTCAGATCAGTGGCATTGATAGAAATGGTTTGAAAAGCAGCGAGACGTTAACCGTTGTTAAACAGGCTGCATTGGGTAATATCTATTCTGTTGTGATAGGGATCAGCGAGTTTTTTAATCAAGATTATAATCTATATTATGCAGCAGAAGATGCATTGAAATTCAATAATTTTTTAAAATCAAAAGCCGGCGGTAATCTACCAGAGGATCGAATTAAATTCCTTTATAACCATATGGCAAACCGCGCAAATATAATTGATGCGTTAACAAATTTTCTTGGGCAGACATCAAAAGAAGATATTGTAGAGATATACATGGCAACCCATGGTTATGTGGGGATGGATGGAAAACTTTATTATATCTGCCATGATACTGATGTTGATAATCTCAAAGGAACCGGTTTTTCCGATGATGATTTAACTGAAATCCTGTCACAGGATATAAAGGCAGGTAAAGTAATTATCTATCTTGATACCTGTCATGCCGGATTGAGCGGATTATCCAAGCTTTATGCAAAAAGAGACATTGGCATTATTGCCGTAAACAGGCAAATCAATAAACTTGCTACAGAAATTAGCAGGACAAAAAATGGAGTAGCAAAATTTTCAGCTTCAAGTGCTAATGGAGCTTCCCTTGAAGATCCGACTTTAAATGGTGGTGTTTTTACACATTGGCTGATTAAAGGACTGAATGGCAAAGCAAACGAAAATAATGATGAATGGGTCAATGCTATTGAACTTGAAAAATATCTTCGTAAAAACGTAACAATGGCAACAAAGGGCCGACAAACCCCTAAAGCAATCATTACCTTAGATGACAATACACCACTGGCAAAAGTGAGATGATTTAGCTTTTAGAGAGATCAAATTAAACAATTGCAGAAAAAATATTCAATGAAAAGAGAGGAATTTCTATGGCTACTTTTTTGGAGAAGGTTCGAGCATACTTAATGACGCGAATATTTCATATTGCAGTTATTTTATTATTTTTAGTTGTAGGTATGTCATGCATAAATCAAACACCTGTAGTTAAAATTGAAAATTATTCAAGTACAGTCCCTGGTTTAAGCAAAATTAAAATTGCGGTTGTGGTAACTGATAGCCTAAGCAATATTATAAGAGAAATTGAGGTTCATGGTAGGTGTAAGGTGTCCTACCCTGGTGCTGGAAGTGATAATAAAAATATAACTAAAAAAGGGGTGATGCGGGCTTCGGTAAATATTGGATCTGCAATTTCTAAAATATTTAAAAACGAATTTAACCGTTTATTTGATGCTGTGGATATTTACAATTACAAAAACAAAATTGACAAAGAATCATACGATTTGATTATTGTTCCTGATTTTGCAGCATCAACATCATATGATAAACACCAGGCATTGAATAGTGATAAATATTTTAAGATATCTTCAACAATTATTTTAAAAGCTAATATTTTTCATTCAAAAAATGATCAGTTAATAACAACTCTCAGTTCGCCATTTACTTATACTGGTCAAGGTTATAGAGGGTATTGTTCTGATTCTCGCAATGACACTGGTGGTGTTCTTAGTGAGAATTTTGCGGTCTTATTCGGCTTAGCCATAAACAAATCTTTTCCTCGATTATTATCTCAGTTAGAAAATAGCCTGATTATTTTTGCAAAAACAAAACATGAACAGCAAACTCTCCCGTCTTCACTTACTATTGATTTAATATATTCTGAAGATTCTTCTTTTTCATCCAACAATATTCTTGATGCAGCTGAAAATTGTTCTATCATTGCAACCATAAAAAATGAGGGAAGTGGCACCGCCTTTGACGTTAAGCTATCCACTGAATCACAAATATCTAACATCAATTTTCCTAAGTCTCTTACAGTCGGAGATATTCTGCCCGGTGAAAGCAAAGATGTCACCATCCCTCTTACTACGAACCTCGCACTACTTACAGGTACAGCCACTTTCAATATAACTGGTAAAGAAAAAAGGGGCTATGACTCCAAAACCTATAATCTCAATATCCAGACTGCTAGCCTGAAGAAACCGCAACTCTCCATTACCAGCTACAAAATCAACGACGGCAATATGGGCATGGCTAAGGGTAATGGCAACGGCATTCCGGAAAACGGTGAGACCATAGAACTTATTTCGTTTATTAAAAATAAAGGTGTCGGCCGGGCCATAAAAGTTAATCTCGCTATTAATTCAATTAATTCGGATATAGAACTGACTCAAAAAAGTATGGAAATTGCCGAAATTTTACCTGGCCAGACTGTAACCGGCAAACTTGCTTTTACCATTCCACGAACCTATTCCGGCGGGGATCTTAAGATTGATGTTGTTGCTTCTGATGTGCGGGGAGCTTCCGATGACACTCGGGTTGTAACACTCAGCACTCAATCAAACCGCCCCATGCTGGCCTATTCCCATAGAATCATTGATAGTAATGGCAATAATGACATGGAAAACGGTGAAGAAGGATATATTGAAATTACTCCTTCCAATAAAGGAAGAATGGATGCCAGAGATATTTCAATTAAGCTATCTTCTTTGGATCTTTCCATCATCAAGTCCAATGATGAAATTAACCGAATCGCTGCCGGTTCAAAATACACACCGCTCCGTTTTCCCTTCAGGGTACCGCGTACCCTGGAAAAGGATTCGGTTGATGTCCAACTGAGTTTTAATCAGAAAGATTTCCCCGGTCTGACTGATAATCTTCATATTCCGATCAAACTCGCGTTGCCAGAATTTGCCATTTCCCATCAAATCAGTGATCCGAACAATAACGGAATAATCGAACAGGGTGAAATTGTAGATCTGCTCGTTCGAGTCAAGAATACCGGAGGGCTTGATGCCGGTAATGTGAAACTCAAAGTTGCCTTTGACAAAGAAGGTGTTGTATATTCCGGTCCAAAAATTATAGAAGTGGGCCGCATTGCAGCAGGTCAAACCACCAATAGTCAAACATTTACCTTTTATGTCACCCGTCGTACTATTCCAGGCATACTGCCCTTAACTTTTACAGTGAGCCAAAATGATTTTTCCTCCAAGGATATATCTCTTGCTTTAAATATTGCCAAGGAGAAAGCCCAAATTATTAATGTTGCTGGACAAAAAAAGCCCGAACAAATTATACCGACTACTGCTTCAAACTATAACAACCCGCCCATGGTATTTATTGCCATGCCCCAAGATGAAAAAAGAGTGGCCAGTATTTTTGAAGTTATATCAGGTGTTGCTGGTGATGATAAAGGTATTTCCAATATAGAGGTACGCTTGAATGGTAACCTGTTTGATGCTACCAGGGATGTTTCGGTAACAGCTTCTGGAACCGGTCAACGTCAACGTAACTTCAATTTTAAGATTCCACTTAAAATTGGCAAAAATATTATTGAAGTAACTGCTTTTGATATTGAAAACCTTTCTTCCTCAAAATCCTTGACCATTTATCGTGAGGCCGAAAAGGGTGAAGTGTATGTGGCTGTTATTGGAATCAATAACTACCAGCATGTTCCATCTTTAAATTATGCAAAAAATGACGCCAAAGCATTTGCAGATTATATGGTGTCAAATATGGGTGTGGACAGCGATCATCTTTTTGAACTTTATGATAACAGGGCAACTGTGAGGGCAATGAAATCCCTGCTTGGCACAAAACTTCGAAAAAAGGCGAAAAGGCCCGAAGATACAGTATACATTTTCTTTGCCGGTCATGGGGCCCCTGAAAAGGACAGCCAGAGTGAAGATGGCGATGGAATTACTAAATATATACTTGCCCATGACTCTGATCCAAATGATCTTTATACGACAGCCTTGCCAATGCATGAGGTTGCAAGGATTTTTTCCCGCATTAAAGCCCAGCGCGTGGTCTTTATATCTGACAGCTGTTACAGTGGCGGAAGTGGCGGACGTACTATTCTTGCCCAGGGCTGGCGTGCAAATATTTCAAACACCTTTCTGGATCGAATTGTCAGGGCTGGGAAAGGCAGAATAATCCTTACTTCAAGCAATGCCCAGGAGGTGAGCCAGGAATCCGATGAACTTGGCCACGGATATTTCACATATTATCTGATCGAAGGCCTGAAGGGCAAGGCAGATATCAGCAATGACGGAGAAGTAGATATTGATGAGATATACCGCTATGTGAATAAAAAAGTTCCTGATGCTACCAACGGGTCACAGCACCCCATGAAAAAAGGAGAAGCTGAAGGGCGTGTGATTATTGGCCGGGTAAAATGATTCAACTTACTTTTGTTAAAGGTTCAGACAGGGTGAATGAAGAAATCTCCAGGAAGATCTTAAAGAAAACTTTTAAATGGAAATAGATTACGCGGGTTTCAGTATTAAAGGCAAATCACACAAATTTAATGAAGACAGATATAGAATGCTTGGAGAAAAAGCTCCTCTAATCAGTGATAGTGTTCTAAAAGCAATTGATTTGAAAATGCTTGCACAAAAAGTAAGAAAATGGATCTTTAATTCTCTGGAATACTCGGCAAAATCTCTTTGTGAACTGGCAAAAATGAGGGGCTCAGCAGATGATATAACAGCCGTGATAGTTGAAATCATTGAGTTTGATGTGTAATAATAAATATCTTGATAAAGAAAGATCTTGTAGAATAACATCCTGTTTTGTGATATTAAAAGCCAAAATTATGTAGGTAAATTATAATAAATAAAGGAGATTAATATGGCATCAATTCCAGAGACGCAGTTTGATGACCTGTCCCTGGTAAGACAGGGTAAGGTCAGAGATATATTTGACACGGGCGATTCTCTTCTGATGGTTACAACTGACAGGCTTTCTGCATTTGATGTTGTACTGCCGGATATTATTCCGGACAAGGGAAAAGTTTTAAATCAGATTTCCGTGTTCTGGTTTAAAAAAATGGAAGGCATTGTAAAAAATCATATCATCACAACCCAGGTAAAGGACTATCCTGATGAGTTTAAAAAGTATTCAGATGCTTTGAATAAACGAAGCATGCTGGTAAAAAAAGCGGAACCGCTTCCGGTTGAATGCATTGTTAGAGGATATATAAGTGGCTCCGGCTGGAGTTCTTACCAAAAAGAAGGCCATGTCTGCGGGATAGAGTTGCCCAAAGGGCTCAAAGAATCCGACAAACTTGCACAACCCCTTTTTACACCTTCCAGCAAAGCTGAAGTCGGTGATCATGATATTAATATCAGTTTTGAAGAGGCCGTAAAACTGGTGGGTGGAGAAACAGCTGAGAAACTAAAAAAATTAAGTCTTGAAATCTATCAAACAGGGGCTGAATATGCTCTGTCAAAGGGCATTATCATTGCGGATACAAAATTTGAATTTGGCCTGTTAGAAGGAGAAATTATCCTTATTGATGAAATTCTTACCCCGGATTCATCCAGGTTCTGGCCCTTAAACGACTATGAACCGGGAAGAGGCCAGAACAGCTTTGACAAACAATTTGTCAGGGACTGGCTCACTGAATCCGGTTGGAACAAAAAAAGCCCCGGACCAAAACTGCCCCAGGAAGTAATTGACCGGACATCCAATACATATAAAGACATTTACACCCGGCTGACAGGTGAAAATGTCTGATTGTTTGTGCGAAATAAACAGTTCTGATATCGATCTGACAAATGAGCGATACAGAATTTCATTTTCAGAAAATGATATCAATTTTCTTGCACAATCATTAAGGGAATCAGGCCTGATTTATCCACCGATAGTCAGGCCTTTCAACAATAAATTTATAGTTATTTCAGGGTTTAACAGAATCAGGGCCCATATCCACAATAATCGAATCGATAATCGTCCAACCAAAATACTTGTATATCAAACAAACCCAGATACAACAGACTACCAATGTCTTTTAAAATCAATAACAGCTCTTGCTTTTAAAAGGCAGTTAACCCAGGCAGAACTCATCATATGTACGAATCGTCTGTATCAGTTTTTAGATGAAAAACAGATTGCCCAGAAATCATCTGCAATTTTTAACAGAGAACTTTCTGCCCGCTTTGTAAAGGATTTATTAGCCGTTGGCAGCTTGCCTGACCCGGCTTTAGAACTAATTTCCACAAGTCATCTGTCTTTTAAGTCCGCCAAAAAAATTTCCTGTCTTGAAAAAGATACCATAGAGACTTTTTTGACCATTTTTTCAAACATTCGTGCCTCCAGTAACAAACAGCTTGAAATCATATTGTACATAATGGAAATCGCGGCCAGAGATGCTGTTAAACCCAAAACTATTTTTAAAAATCAGGAGATACAGGACATACTTTTTAATGAAGAAAAAGAAGTGGTTTTAAAAACTTCTCTTTTAAGAACCTGTCTGTTTGAACAAAGGTTTCCAACTGTTTTCAAGACGCGCCAAAAAACCAGAGAAAAAATTGCATCTATTAAGTTTGGAAACAATATAAAATTTTTGCCCCCTGAAAACTTGGACAGCCAGACCTATTCCATTGTCTTTACTGCCAAAAATTTTAACGAATTTCAAAACAATGTTCAAAACCTTAATGCGGCCATGAAAAACAAGGCTTTAAAAGAAATTCTCAATCCATGAAAATCGATACCCTTTTTATTGATAAAGCCATTCCAGAGGATTTAGAAATCGAGTATCTGCTTTCAAAGATGAATGCAGATCCGCAATGGATAGAAAACTCAAAAACAGTCTATGACTTTATTAATGATGCTGATGATCCAATATCGAAGGCAAAAAAAACACTTTATATTACCCGGAACAAAGGGGCAGTCATTAAGTCGTGTCCTGGAACCAGTTTTTATACCTGTTGTGACTATACAATTCTTCATACCGGTACATTTTGTACCATGGATTGCTCCTATTGCATTCTCCAGGCCTATTTTCATCCTCCTGTTCTGCAATATTTTGCAGGTCTTAAAACACTTTCCAACGCCCTTGAAGTAAGATTTGGACAAAATACAATATTTAGAATCGGAACAGGCGAATATACCGATTCTCTTATCTGGGAAAAAGTGAGTCTTCAACCCAAATTTCTTGTTGAAACATTTGCAAAACAAAACAATTGTCTTCTGGAACTTAAAACCAAAACTGTTAATATCGATTCCCTGCTTCCCCTTGATCATAATGGTAAAACCGTTATTGCATGGTCTTTGAACACTCCGGATATTATTGGTTCCGAAGAAAAGGGGACCGCCTCACTTGTCGCCCGTCTTACGGCTGCAAAAAGGGTCGAGTCAAAGGGATACAAACTTGCGTTCCATTTTGACCCTCTGGTGATCTATCCGGGATGCGAGACTCAATATAAAAAAGTTGTTGAACTTATTTTTGAATATGTGAGCCCGGAAAGTATTGTATGGATCAGCATTGGTACCTTTCGATTCATGCCCGGCTTAAAACAGGTAATTGAAAAACGATTCAATCATTCCACCATCCCCTATGGAGAATTTATTCTTGGACTTGATAATAAGATGCGATATTTCAAACCTTTAAGAATAAATATGTACCAAAAAATTATTTCATGTATAAAAGAGTATGCCCCAGACCTGCTGGTCTATTTTTGCATGGAAGATGAAGAAGTCTGGGAGAAATGTATTGGATTTTTCCCAAAAAAGGAAGGGGAACTGGGACATCTCTTAGATAAAAGTGCTGTGGCCCATTGCAGTTTAAATACAAATTTGCTGTAAACAAGAAGGTTTTATGAAAGTTGCCTTAATCGTCAATCCATACGCCGGCGGCAAAAAGAGTGAAAAATTGCTGCCATTGATTGAAAAAAAACTTTCATCCCACAACATAGCGGTTAACACCTATATTTCCCTTTATCATGAACATATCCTGAAGATAACCTCGGAACTGAAAATAGAACAATATGATGCCATTATTGCCATGGGTGGGGATGGAACCAATTTCCACGTTTTAAACGGTCTTCTTTCTGCTTTTAAACCTGAAAAAATCCCACCCATAGGTATTATTCCCGTTGGATCAGGTAATTCTTTTGCCATGGATTTGAATTTACGTGGATTTGAGGATGGCATAAGATCCATTATTGAAAACAAATCAAAATGGATCGATGTCTGCTCTTTTACACAGGCCCAAAAAAAATATTATTTTGTGAACCTGACCGGGTTTGGATTTGTCACAGATGTGGCAAAAACTGCACAAAAGTTTAAATTTTTCAAGGATTTTTCTTATATCATCGGGGTTTTTTACAGAACATTAAAACTTTCTTTTCATTCCATGGAACTTGAAATTGATGGGAACATGATATCAGGAAAAAACTGTTTTGTGGAATTTTGTAATTCACGCTTTACCGGCGGGAATATGATGATGGCACCGGATGCTAAAATTGATGATGGTTTCATGGATATTATTGTTGCAGGAAAAATATCTCGAACAGCTCTTTTGGCAACCTTGCCAAAAATATTTAAGGGAACCCATATAAAACACCCGGCTGTGAGTTCTTTTAAGGCGAAAAAAGCCACAATCAAAACATGGCCTGATAAAACCCTATTGCCGGATGGTGAAATATTTGGTTCCACACCGGCAACTATAAATGTGCACCACAAAATGATACGGTATTTAAGTTGAAAAAAATATATTCAATCTGGTTATGGTCTATTGGGAGTCTGTTTTTTTTATTTTCATTTTTTATTCTTGTCTTGTGCATGTTTTTACTTCCACAAAAAACCAGTTACACCATTGCCGGAGTTTTATTTAATATTTTAATCCGGATAATGGGAATAAGACTTGTGGTGAGGGGCAAAAAATACATAAGGCCTGATAAACCTTACCTTATCATGGGTAATCATCAAAGCCTTTTTGATATTTTCGTTATTCCTGCAGCCATTCCCTTATGTTTTGTGGGAGTGGAAGCTGCCTATCATTTTTCCATACCTGTATGGGGATATCTGATCCGCAAATGGGGATGCATACCCATAGAAAGAAACAACCTGGAAAAGGCAATTTTAAGCCTTGAAACAGCAAAGAAAACCCTATTGTCCGGAATGAACATTGGAATCCTGCCTGAAGGCCACAGGACCCTCACAGGAAAACTGGGAACCTTTAAAAAAGGACCCTTTTATCTGGCCAAAGGCGCCCATGCAGATATTCTGCCCTTTGGAATAAACGGCCTTTACAATTACAATAAAAAAGGCAGCTTAAATCTAAATCCGGGAAAGGTATTCGTAAACATAGGCAGACCCATACCCTATGAAACCTTTAAAGACTTGTCTGTAGATCAATTAAGGAAAACAATATTTGACAGGATCAGCATCTTGACCCAGGAAAATTAAATTTATAATTTTAAATCAAAAGTTAAACCGGGCAGATGAGAAAACCTTTTTCATCTGCCCGGTTTTGATTGTTTGTAATCAAACCGGATGCTTTGCACCCGGTTACAAACATAACGATTAAAGCACTGACCTGCTTTTGCCCTTACGACATATTTATTTATTCTCTTCTTTCTCCGCGTTTACCCGCTCAATAACCTTTTTTGCCATGTCTCCCGGAACTTCATCATATTGTTCAAATTCCATGGTAAAGGTTCCTCTTCCACCTGTCATAGAGCTTAAATCCGGAGCATACCTCAGTATTTCAGCCATGGGAGCCAGGGCATTGATAATCTGTTTATCGTCTTCGGTATCCATCCCAAGAACCCTGCCACGACGTGAATTTAAGTCACCCATAATATCACCTGTACTATCCTCAGGAACTTTTACAGCAATTTTCATAACAGGTTCAAGTAAGGTGGCTTTTGCATCAACTGCAGCCTTTTTAAAGGCAAGAGTTCCCGCCATTTTAAATGCCATTTCAGATGAGTCAACAGAATGATAAGATCCGAAATCAACGGTGACCCTGAAATCAACACAGGGGAATCCTGCCAGAATGCCTGCTGTGGATGCCTCCCTGACTCCTGCCTCAACTGCCGGAATATAATTCTTTGGAATAACTCCGCCTACAATTTTATCTACAAATTCAAATCCTGAACCTTTGGGAAGGGGCTCAAGAACAATCCAGCAGTCACCATACTGACCATGGCCTCCTGATTGTTTTTTGTGTTTACCCTGAACACGGATTTTTTTCTTAAAAGTTTCTCGATAAGCTACCTTGGGTGTCTCAATATCCATTCCCACATTAAATTTTCTTTGAATTTTTTCAGCGGTTACCTCAATATGAACCAGGCCTCTGCCGGAAAGAACCGTCTGTTTGGTTTCTTCATTCCTGTTCAGTTGAAGTCCTGTATCTTCTTCGAGAATTTTTCTGACGGCTTCATGGATTTTATCTTCATCGTTCTTAGATTTGGGTGAAATGGCAAAGGAAATAACAGGTGGCATAGGTTCAGGGGCTGGAAGCTGGATGTCTTTTCCACCTGTCAGAGTATCCCCGGTTAATGTATTTTTAAGTTTTGCTACAGCAACAATAGATCCGGGAAGGGCATAGGTAATAGTTTTTTGCTCCTTTCCTGCAATCTCCAGAAGCTGTGAAAATCTTTCTTTTGTATCTTTTGTTGTATTAACAACATTGCCCTCTTTTCCAAGAGTCCCTGAAATTACCCGAAATAAGGACAGCCTGCCGGCATATGGATCAACAATCGTATTGAAAACAAATCCGGAAAATTCTGCATCAGGATCAGGAGAAATAATAACATCCTCACCTTTATCATCTTTTGCAGTCCAGTCACCCCGGTCAAGAGGAGACGGCATATAATCATTGATAATATCAGAAATCGTATCAATACCTATCATTTTTGTGGCGGAACAACAAATGGCAGGGTAAAACTGGGCATCCAGAATACCTTGCCTGAACGTTGCCTTGAGCTCATTTTCAGTAATTTCTTCTCCTTCTAAATATTTTTCAAGAAGATCATCGTCGAGTTCTGCCACATTTTCAATAAATTCTTCTTTTGCCATTTCAATGTCATCCAATAGATCAGAAGGGACATCTATTTTGCTTGCTTTTCCGCTGGCATCAAATTCAAACGCTACGCCCGAAATAATATTTACAAATCCTTTAAACTCATCTTCAGAGCCAATCGGGAAACAAATAGGAAGCACATTTTTTTTAAGTGCGGATTTGCTGGCCTTAACACAGGTTGAAAAATCTGCTCTTTCACGATCCAGTTTATTGATGATAACAAAGCCGGGTAAATTATATTCTAATGCACAGGTTGCAGCTTCTTCGGTCATGGCTGAAGGACCGCCGACCCCATCAATAACAAATGCCATGCAGTCTGCAACCGGAAAGCATGTTTTAGCAGCTGAGAAAAAATTCTGATCACCAGGAGTATCCAGCAAGGTAATTGTATGTTTACTATGTGTATACTTTATAAAAGATGTATTAATACTCTGCTGTTTCCTGGTTTCTTCAGGTTGAAAATCCATTACGGTATTTCCTTCTTCAACCTTACCGAGTCGTTTCGTAACCCCTGCTTTAAATAGCATAGCCTCAGCTAGAGTTGTTTTGCCTGCACCTCCATGTCCAGCAAGGGCCACATTTCTCATGGTTTTAATTTCTTCGCTCATTACTGCTCCTTCATAAACAATTAATCAAAAGTTATATTTAAATAATCGAATTTAAATAAAATTAATAGTATTAATTTAAATTTTCTTTAAAATTTAAGGATATAATGTATTCTTTATTACCTTTTGGACCCAAAATAGGGGAGGGGATGATCTGATTTATCAGATACCCACGCTCTTTAAAAAAAATTTTCAACTCATTGATAACTAATTTTCTAATTTCAGGGTCCTTTACAACCCCACCCTTGCCAACATTTTGCTTTCCTGCTTCAAATTGAGGTTTAATCAGCGCCAGAACCAATGTATTGTCCCTCATAAATTTTTCAGCAGACGGTATAACGACTTTTAGCGAAATAAAAGAGGTATCAGCAACAATTATATCCATTTTTTCATTAATCACTTCATAGGCCAATTGTCGGATATTGGTCCTTTCAATGACCTTTACCCGAATATCCTGCCTTAAAGTCCAGTCAAACTGCCCATATCCTACATCGACTGAGTATACTTTAGCAGCACCATATTGAAGCAGGCAATCGGTAAATCCACCGGTGGAAGCACCAATATCAAGACATGTCAACCCTTTTACCGATACTGGAATATTTTTTAAAGCAGCTTCAAGTTTCAGTCCCCCCCTGCTGACAAATGGATTATCATCCTGTTTAACAATGATGGCGGCATCATCGGCAATCAAGGTACCCGATTTGTCCACAGGAATATTATTTACCAACACTTTACCAGCCATGATTAGCGCTTTTGCACGGTGTCGGGATTTAACCAAACCTTTGCCAACTATAAAAGTATCAAGCCGGGTTTTATTCTTAAGGCCTTTATTCAATTTTTCTTCCATATAGTTGTATAGCTGCCGTTACAACTGCAGTATAGTCTATTTCATAATCTTTTCTTAAAACATCCTGGGGGCCATGCTCAACAAATCTGTTTTTAATGCCGATTCTTTTCAGAGAAAATCCTGTCACACCTTTGTCTGTTAACATTTCAATAACTGCAGAACCAAATCCGCCATCAAGAACATGGTCTTCAACAATGATAATTTTTTTTATTTTTTTCACATACTCAATAATCAGATCTGAATCCAGGGGTTTTACAAATCTTGCATTGATGATTGTTGAAAAAATACCCTGTTCATTAAGAATCTGGTTTGCCTTTACAGCCTCAGTAACAGAGTTTCCTATGGCAATGATTAATAGATCATCACCTTGATTTATCACTTCACCCTTTCCAATTTCCAATGGTTCTGGATTATCTTCAATTTGGATCCCGACACCGGTTCCCCTGGGATATCTCAAAGCTATAGGTCCATCATGATCAATGGCTGTAACCATCATTCTTACCAACTCATTTTCATCCTTTGGTGCCATAATCGTCATGTTTGGCATACAACGAAGATATGAGAAATCAAAAAGACCATGATGAGTAGGCCCGTCTTCTCCGACAATCCCGCCCCGGTCAATGGCAAATACAACTGGATGAGCATCAATACAGACATCGTGCAGTATCTGGTCAAAGGCTCGTTGTAAAAAAGTGGAATAAATGGCTATAACCGGTTTTAAGCCTTTGGATGCAAGTCCTGCAGAAAAGGTTACTGCATGCTGTTCTGCAATACCCACATCAAAAAACCGGTCTGGATATTGTTTTGAAAATTCTATTAATCCGGTTCCCTCCGGCATTGCAGCTGTCACTGCAACAATTTTTTCTTTGGTTTTGGCAAGCTTGACCATTTGAGAGCCAAATACCTGGGTATAGGTTGGGATCCCACTGGGCTTCTTATTACTTTTTCCTGTATCCACCACAAATGATCCCACACCATGAAAATAGATTGGGTTTTTTTCTGCAGGACCATATCCTTTTCCTTTTACAGTTGTAACATGCAGAAGAATAGGATCTTTTGGATTTTTAATGTTTTTCAGAATATCGATCAAGTGATCTAAATTATGTCCATCAATGGGTCCGAAGTAATCAAAATTAAAAGCTTCAAACAACATACCCGGTGTAATAAAAGTTTTAAAGGACTCTTCAGATTTTTTAGCAATATTATAAATATCATCACCGATTTTAGGCAAAGATTTTAAAAACATACCGAATCTATTTCTCATGGACTGAAGATATTTAGCGGAAAAGGTCCGGCTCAATAAGGAAGACAATGCTCCAACATTGGCTGAGATGGACATGTCGTTGTCATTTAAAATTACAATAAGGTTTTGTTTTGAATCTCCGGTCTGGTTCAATCCTTCATAAGCCAGGCCCGCAGTTAGAGAACCGTCACCGATGACCGAAATAACATCGGAGTTATCTTTGTTTAAATATTTGGCATAACAAACCCCAAGGCCGGCGGAAATGGAAGTTGAAGAATGCCCAACTGTGAACCCGTCATAGGGGCTTTCTTTAATTTTAGAAAATCCGGATATGCCTTTATACTGTCTCAGACTGTCAAAACTACCATTTCGTCCTGTAATCAATTTATGGGCATAAGACTGATGTCCAACATCCCATATTAAAGTATCCTTTGGCAGGTCAAAAACATAGTGTATCGCAAGCGTCAACTCTACCGCGCCCAAACTTGAGGCCAGGTGGCCGCCATTTTTAGAGACAACATCAATAATTCTTTCACGGATTTGACCGGCTAAAAGTTTCAGCTCTTTTCTTGAAAGCTCTTTGATCTTTTTGGATGTATTTATTTGTTCAAGAAGGTTCAAAATTTATCAACCTTTATTATTTAATGGTCTCTGTTAATAATATAATAGGCAATAGCCCTTAAAGGCATTGCTTTTTCATCAAATTCTGCAATCACTTCAAGGGCGGAATCAATCAGTTTTTTTGCATATTGTTTTGATGCTTCAAGCCCAATAATTGCCGGGAATGTCATCTTATCATTTAATATATCAGATCCTGCGGCCTTGCCCATTATGCTTGGATCACCTTCAATATTTAAAATATCGTCCATAACCTGAAATGCCAAGCCTATTTTATCTGCATAAACGATTAGTTTGTCAATGGTTCTTAAATCAGATCCTACACTTATGGCTCCAGCTTCAACACTTAGAGTTATCATTTGGCCTGTTTTAAGTGCATGTATTTTTTTAAGATGGTCTATATCATTATCTTGTTCTGGTTGAAAAGACTGCATATCCAGCATTTGCCCTTGAACCATCCCTTGAATACCGGCTGCCTTTGAAAGTTTGGAAATCAATTTAATCCTTGTTTGACCGTCAGGATATAGATTAAAAATTTGTTGAGGATCAGAAACAATATTAAATGCGTGTGTCAATAATGCATCTCCTGCAAGTATTGCAGTAGCTTCGGAAAATTTCTTGTGGCAAGTCGGCAGTCCGCGCCTTAAGTCATCATTATCCATAGCCGGTAAATCATCATGAATCAAGGAATAAGTATGCACCATTTCAATGGCGCAACAGGCGGGCAGGGCGATTAAAAAATCTTTTCCACAAGCCTGTGCGGCTGCCATTGCCAGGATGGGCCGCAATCTTTTTCCTCTGGCCATAAGAGAATGTTCCATGGCCATAATAAGTTCATGTCTTTTATCATATTGCTGAAGAATAAGTTTCAGATACTGGTTAACAAGATTTTGTTTTTCAGTTAAATATTCTGACAGATTAAAATTCATATTATTTATCTTCAAATGGTAGTTTTTTAAGGTTCCCGGCCTTGTCATTTGTAATCAGAGAAATCTTTTTCTCGGTCTTATCCAAAAGGTCTAGACAATATTTAGATTGTTTCATCCCAGATTCATATTTTTTAACTGCATCTTCAAGGCAAAGATCCCCGGATTCCATCTGCCTGACAATCTCTTCAAGCTCTTTTAAAGATGTTTCAAATGTTTTTTTTTTAACCATTTATTTTTTCCACCCTTGTAATCAATCGTCCCTTTGAAAGAACAATCTCTATTTGATCATTTTTTTTTGTCTCAATAGAATTTCTAATCACTCGTTTATCTGTAACAAACCTTGAAATACTGTATCCTCTTTTTAAAACCGCTTCCGGATTAAGCGCCTGCAATTTAGAATTAAGTTCAATATAAATTGATCTCATCTCTTGAAAATTTTTTTGAAAATTATCGATTAAAGATTTAGAAAGTGTTTTTACGTATTGCCGAAGATCTGAAATTTGTTTTTCAGGCTTTTTTGTGTAAAGGAGTTTTGACAACCAGAGACATTTATCCTTATTATAATGTATATAGTGTTTCATCATGTTGATGAGTCTTGATTCATAATCCTCAAGCCTGAATCTAAAATCGTGTACAACAGAGTCAGGACTTTTTAATCTTGAAGTTAAATCCAGAACGCTCTGGTTCAGGCTATGGATTTTCTTTTTTAACGATTGATTCAAACTTTCCTGTAAATTTGAAATCCTTTGAACAAGATGATTTTTATCAGGCAGGGCAAGTTCTGCTGCAGCTGATGGTGTGGGTGCTCTTAGATCCGCAACAAAATCAGCAATTGTAAAATCCGTCTCATGTCCTACTCCGGTAATAATAGGTATGACTGATTTAAAAATAGCGGTTGCAACCGCCTCTGAATTAAATGCACTTAGATCTTCCAGAGAACCGCCGCCCCGTGCAAGAATAATTAAATCAGATTTTAAACGTTTATTAACAAGGGTTATAGCATCACTAATCTCATTCTCCGATCCATTCCCCTGAACTTTGACCGGAATGATGTCAATACTGCAGTTTGGAAAACGCCGTTTGGCAACATTGATAATATCCCGGACCGCAGCCCCGGTCCCTGAAGAAATAATACTGATGATGGATGGGAAAAATGGAATCGGTTTTTTACAGGAATCGTCAAAAAAGCCTTTATCTGCTAATTTAGTTTTAAGCTGCTCAAAAGCCACCTGCATTGAGCCTGCACCTTCCGGCTCCAAATGTTCAAAAATGAGCTGGTAAGATCCCCTGGGTTCATATAAGGAGAGCCTAGCCATACCGACAATTTTCATACCGTTTTCAAGATTAAATCTTAAGTTTCGTTTTTGATTTTTAAACATCACTGCGCTTATAACTGCTTTGTGATCTTTTATAGTGAAATAGGAATGGCCCGAGAACGGAACTGAATAGTTTGAAATTTCACCTGTTACCCAGATAAACGGATAGGTTTCTTCTAAAAGAGATTTAATTTCCCTT
>Ga0233437_1002998_pt1 | contig 23449 bp, 17 predicted proteins | sample SI_122_August201_FD_182714 | JGI IMG/M metagenome (GOLD analysis project Ga0233437, IMG submission 182714) | Seawater microbial communities from Saanich Inlet, British Columbia, Canada - SI_122_August2016_200_MG | ecosystem: Environmental > Aquatic > Marine > Inlet | place: Canada: British...
TTGGCATAAGCTGTCCGCATAGGGATCGTTAAAAGGCAAATTCACTTAATCTGTTTGTAAAAGTCCTAAAAACTGAACATTTTACAAACAGAATGTGAACTAGCCTTTTAGCCGACCCTTGGAGCATTTTGCCGACAGAATGCCACAGCAACGTGTTTCCTTTTCCGGCGACGTGTTTCTGGCGAAACACTGGACTAAGGGGAAACACTTGAGTAATTTTTGAGCCGACCCTGAGTCATAATTTTCAAACCCATAATATTTGGTTACAGGCTTACCAAAAAAAGTGATTTGACAAACAGCACTTATTTCTTAAATGTTGAGCCAACCAATGCACAATAAGCGCTTCTAAAAAACTGCCATTTAGCTGAAATTGTATTGGCAAACGCCACTGTTTTTTGAAATAATGCCCAGTCAGGATTACCGTTTTTTAATGAAGTCGTTTTAAAGAAGACGTTTTATATAAAAGGTTTATTAAGCTAAATGATAATTGAAAAAATTGATGTCACCCATATTAGTGTTCCTTTAGTAAAACCGTATCAATTGTCAAAGAAATATGGGGTTCTTGAAAAATCGGAAATTGTGGTGGTGAAAATGACCGCTGACGATGGCACCGTGGGTTTCGGTGAAACGGACCCGATGCCGCTCTTCACGGAAGAAAGCGCAGAAACAGTCAAAACCGTTCTCAGAAATCATCTGGGCAAGGCCATCCTGGGTGAAAATCCGCTCAATATCCAGGCCATCCACGGATTGATGGATGGGGCAATCAAAGGGAATCTCCTGGCAAAAGCCACCATTGATATTGCCTGCTACGATCTTCTGGGAAAACACACCGACCTCCCGGTTCATTGCCTGCTGGGCGGGCAGCTAAGGGATCAAGTTCCCATTATGTGGGCTATTGGAAATGATGAACCGACGGACAGTGCCGCAGAGTCAATTGATATTAAAAATCAGGGATACGCCTCGATCATGATTAAGGTGGGTTCAGCCGACCTGAGACAGGATCTTGCCCGTGTGCAGGCAGTTCGCGAAATTGTCGGCAACGACTTTCCTTTGATCGTGGATGCAAATCAGGCCTGGACTGTTGACGATGCCATCCGCTTTTCCAGGATGATAGAACCGTATGATATTTTCCTTTTTGAACAACCGGTAGCGTCTTGGGATTTCGAGGGTCTGAAAAAGGTCAAACAGAATACCCGTATTCCGATTTCCGCTGATGAAAGCCTTTTCTCCATTCATGACGCAAGCCGCCTGATTTCCATGGAAGCGGTGGATGTGTTCAGCATTAAAGTTGTCAAGCATGGAGGAATTTTCAATGCCAGGGCCATTATGGATCTGGCCAGGGCCAATGGAATTCCCTGTTTGATGAATTCCATGATCGAAGAAGGCATTACACAGGCAGCCAGCCTCCAACTGGGGGCCTATGCTCAAAACCTGTGGGGGCACGGCAATGCCTATTTTTCACCGCTTCGACTTAAAGATGACATCACTGATTTCTCCCTCTCCATCAGGAACGGAACCGTATTTGTTCCAACAGGTGCCGGGTTGGGAATCAATGTGAATGAGGAGATGATTGAGAAATACTCAACGGAGTCATTTCAATTATCGCTGTAATGCACCTGGAAGCATGACAATCCTGAAGGTTGAATGAGGTTGTGGATTTTCCACTTTAAGTCGGTTGATCTAATCCTAAAAGATAAGGAGGGAACAGACAAAATCTTTGGTTACCGTTTTTCTCTAATCTGATCACAGGCATTGACTGACCAGATATGCAAAGAACCCTATCGAAAGAACATTTGATCGAAAAACAAATTAAGGAGTTCAAAGATGAATAAGCAAAAAATGAATCAAGGGAGTTATTTGAGTAAGTTGTTACCACTGTTGTTATTCCTTTTTCTTGCGGGTTCTTTATCCCAGCTTATTGCCGGAACCCCCGGGGCAAAAGTAGATGCCATGAAAATTATGACGGCAACTGCTACCTTTGACCCGGTTCGTCCCGAAGCTGCCAGGGTCATCGCCGATGCTTTTAAAACGATCGGTTGGGATGTTCAACCGAATCCGATCGACTATAATCAAAACGTGCAGAAAGTCATCATGGAGCACGACTATGACATGTGGTTTGTCATGTTATCAGGCGCTTCCTTGAGGATCGACCCCAACGTTTTCATTAATATGGTCAATCACTCCTCCAATTACCGCAAGGGTGGTTATAATTGGGAAGGATTTAACCTGCCCGCAGTTGACAAACTGGCTGAGGACCAGGCCTCGGCGATGGATCCGCAGAAAAGAAAGAAGCTGGTAGACAAAGCACAAGAGTTGATTCATGAGAATCAACCGTTGAATGTGGTGGCCTACGCTCAGATGACAAATGCGTATCGTTCAGATCGACTTAAGAATCTGGTACCCATGATGGGAGAAGGGATCGGAAGTTTCTGGAGCGATATCAACATGGAAGTCAAAAAAGGCAGTGGGTATGTCTGTACAGCCATCGGAACACCGCTGAAAAACCTGAATCCACTGCATGCCAAGGATACCATCGAGTTCATGGCTCTCAGAATGATCTATGACCGGCTGTTCAGAATTGGCCCCAACGGTGATCCTGTGCCCTGGATCGCAACTTCGTACAAGGTGACAAAGGGGAACAATATTAAACTGAAAATTAGAAAAGGGATGCTCTGGCACGATGGCAAACCGTTGACAGCTGAAGATGTCAAGTTTACGTTTGATTATTTTATCAAATGGAAGTCGCCCTATTTCCTCAAGCAGCTGGCCAACATTGAAAAAGTATCCGTTGATGGGAAATATGCTGTCACCATCAAATTAAAGAGCCCCAATGCCCCATTCATTCAAAATGTTCTGGGTGGCGTTTTCATTATTCCGAAACATATCTGGCAAGACATTCCTGCAAAAACAGATGTTTCAGATGCTTTAAACTATGCCAACGATAATCCTGTTGGAAGTGGCCCATTTAAGTTTGATCATTGGAACCGAGGTCGCGAGTTGAAAGTATCCGCCTTCAAAAAACACTTTAAGGCGCCCAAGGTCGACGGTATCATCCGTGTGGTTTATGGCAGCCATGATGCTGTTGCTGCGGCCATTGAAAAAGGTGAATGCGATCGAACCCGCTATATCCTGAAGCCGAGTCTGGTTGATGATCTGAAGAGCAACCCCAACATCACCGCCCAGGGATATTCCAATCATGGATTCTACACTTTGACTTATCATACACGCAGGCCTCCTCTGGATGACCCGATTTTCAGAAAAGCGATTGCCCATGTGATTCCAAAAGAGTTAATCATTGAGGCGATCTTAAACGGTTATGCAGAACCAGGCGGATCAGTGATTGCTCCAGTGAATAAATTCTGGCATAACGAGAATGTGAAGCCATTCCCAAATGATCTCGCAAAAGCGAAGCAGATTTTAGCAGATGCCGGATATACCTGGGATTCCCAAGGAAAGCTCCATTATCCGAAAAAATAGACCAGCGGATCAATGGTAAAATCTGGAGGTGATCATTTTTCCACTTTGATCATCTCCTGATCTGGTCCAATCCAGGCACCCAGCAAACCAGTTTTTTGGACATTTAAAAAACATAACTATTCACCACATTTCCGGAGCCGAGGGGGTTATGATTCAAAACGATGGAAAACAGGACGTTTTCCAACAGCTCCAGGGATGGATTCATGCGTGTTTGGAATCATAACCCCCTCGGCGGAGCAGGTGCTGAACAGTTACTAAAAAACCTGATTTGTTAAAAAGAAGATTTAAGGATTCAATTCATGAGAACTTATATAATAAGGCGCGGAATCTATATGTTCATCGCCATGTTTGGCGTCGCCACGATTCTGTTTTTTATGTTCCGGATGCTGCCGGGTGATCCGACCGCACAGGTGATTTCCCCCGCTTTGGATACGGCTACCCAGGAGCGTATGAAAGCAGCGTTCGGGCTCGACAAACCCATGCATATACAATATGTGATCTACCTCAAGAATCTGGTCACAATGGAGTGGGGACGCTCTTTTACCAGTTCCAGACCGGTGGTGGACATATTAGTGTACCGCTTCTGGAATACCATTTTCTTAATGGTCGCCGGGTTGTTTTTTGCGCTGGTGATTGGCATTACCATGGGGATGATCATGGCCTGGAGGCGGAACAGTTTTCTGGATACCGGATCAACTGTGGGAGCACTGTTTTTTCAATCAGCGCCTCCCTATATCACCGGAATCTTATTATTGATCATCTTCAGTTATAAACTGGACCTTCTGCCGACAGGCGGGATGTTGACCGCTGGAACGTCCGTCGATCAGGGTTTCGGCCTGTTTTTTTCCACAGATTTTCTTTACCATCTCATCCTGCCAACGGTGACAGTCTCCCTTTACTATCTGGCGACCCCGATGCTGATCATGCGGGATTCGATGCTGGAAGTCATGGGCAGTGATTTCATCGAACTGGCCAAAGCAAAAGGACTGGCACCCATCACCGTTATGATCAAACATGCCGCTCGGAATGCTCTCTTGGCCGTCGTCACGGTCTCGGCCATCATGGTGGGCATGGCGATTGGGGGACAGGTTGTGGTCGAGACTGTTTTTTCCTGGCCCGGCATGGGCAGTTTGATGGTCGAGTCGGCCCTCTCCCATGACTATCCGGTTGCACAAGCCACTTTTTTTGTTCTGGCGGCTTTGATCATTATCCTGAACTTTGTGGCAGACTTGTCTTATTGTTATCTTGATCCGCGGATCAAACTCAGCAATTCATCCCAGGGGTAAACCCAAGGAGTAAGTGAACAATGGCTTTAGAATCAATAAAAGAAGGGCTGACAACGCATTTTCGGATCATTACCAAACACAAGTTTGGAACCTTCGGAGCGTTGGTCTTGCTGTTTTTTAGTATCATCGCAATCTTCGCTCCCTATATTGCCCCTCATACCCCCTGGGAAACGTTGCGCACCTCCGCGGGCAAACTCGCCTTGTTAAAACCACCTTCAGGTGAATTTTTGCTGGGAACCACTGCCATGGGGAGAGACCTTTTCAGCCAGATGATCTTTGCCACCCGTACAACAGTTTATATCGGTTTTGTGTCCGGCATGATTTCGATAATCATCGGCGCCAATATCGGTTTAATCTCAGGTTTCTACGGCGGGAAACTGGATGAAGTTCTGATGCGCTTTACCGATATCGTCTGGGGCATGCCCTTTTTACCCTTTATTATCATTCTGATATCACTTTTCGGCCGTAAGCTTGAATTTGTGATTCTGGCAATCTGCCTGGTGATCTGGCGGTCATCGGCACGCGTGATTCGGGCCCAGACACTGGCGATTAAACAAAGACAATTTATCCTGGCGGCAAAAGCACGGGGATGCAGTAATTTGCGCATTATTTACCGGCATATCATGCCCAATATTCTACCCCTGCTGATTCTGTATACCGCTTTCAATATTGCCTGGTCAGTCATCGCTGAAGCCGGGGCCAGTTTTTTAGGGTTTGGCGATCCAACCAACCTCAGCTGGGGTGGGATTTTATTCAGCTTATGGATATCGAGTAAAATCAGAGTCGCCTGGTGGTGGTTTGCAGCACCCGCTATCTGCATCATTCTTCTGGTCAGCGCCCTGGTATTTATCAGCCGTTCATATGAAGAGGTAGCCAATCCACGTTTAAGAAAAAGATAACGTCCATTGACTTCACAAAGCTATCAATCTGAATGTTAGGTAAAGATGTTACTTGAAATAGAAAATCTAAAAACGCACTATCAGACAGCGGAAGGAATGGTCAAAGCGGCTGACGGGATCTCATTCTCCATAGACAAAGACCAGGTGTTTGGCCTGGTGGGGGAGTCCGGCTGCGGGAAATCAACCCTGATCCGCACCATCATGCGACTGGTCCCCGATAGCGCCCACGTATCGGCCGACAGGCTACGGATTAACGGCACCGATCTGCTGCCCTTATCCGACAAAGAATATCGAAAATCCATTCTTTGGAGCGAAATTTCCCTTGTTCCTCAAAGCGCGATGAATTCATTGAACCCGGTCTATAAAGTGGGCAGCCAGATCGCCGAGATCATGCTGACCCATACCAAAATGAAGCGCAAAGAGGCGATGGAAAAAGTCAAAGAACTCTTTGAGGCTGTTGGTCTACAAGCCGGACTGGTCAATAGCTTCGCCCACGAATTCAGTGGCGGAATGCGGCAACGGGCGATGATCGCGATGTCCCTGGCGCTCAATCCCAGCCTGATTATCATGGATGAACCCACCACCGGACTGGATGTGCTGGTACAGGAAAGAATTCTGAGGAAGTTGATCGAAATTAAAGCGAAAATGGCAAATGACACGTCGATCTTGCTGATCACGCACGATATCTCAGTTGTCGCTGAAATGAGCGACCGTATCGGCGTCATGTATGCCGGTCAGATGATGGAAGTGTCTGACACCCTGGACCTGTTTGCCGAGCCTTATCATCCTTATTCCCTCGGCTTGAAAAACGCCTTTCCCAGTATTAAGGAGTGGGACCGTGAGCTGATCTCCATCCCGGGTTCACCACCCAATCTCATTGGCAACTTCCAGGGGTGCATTTTTCGAGAACGTTGCCCTTTTCGCATCAAGGAATGCGCGACACAGCGCCCGGAAGCCAAAGAAGTCAAACCAGGCCATATGGTTGCCTGTATTCGAACCAACGACGTGGAAGAATTCAGGCAGCGAGCAGGAGAAAAGGAGACATGGAAATTTTAGAAGTTGTTAATTTAAGCAAGCACTATGAACTGAAATCCGGATTGTTTGACAAGTTCCTGGGATCGAAGACTGGCAGTGTCATAAAATCCGTTGATGGCGTCAATTTTTCACTGAAAGCAGGTGAAATTCTTGGCATCGCCGGGGAAAGCGGATGCGGCAAATCAACAGCCTGCATGCTGATCACCAACCTGATCAAGCCGACCGAGGGCATGGTGAAATACAAGGGGCGCAATATCTCAGAATTTGATAAGCTGGAAATGAGAGACTATCAACGCCACGTGCAGATGATTTTTCAGGACCCTTACGAATCATTGAACCCGAGATTTACGACATTTGACCTGGTGGCAGAGCCTTTAAGGGCATTGGGGTATGGCAGCAAAGAGAAAATTGCCGACCGCGTCATGGAAACATTGGAAGAAGCCGGTTTGGATGGCCAGCAATATAGAAACCGGTATCCCCATCAAATGAGTGGCGGGGAAAGGCAGCGCGTTGGAATCGCCTGTGCGTTGGCCTTGAAACCGGAGATTGTGATTGCCGATGAACCGCTTTCCATGCTGGATGTCTCCATTCGAGCCGGGATTCTGGACCTGATTCGGGATCTCTCCAGGAAGATGAATTTCTCCAGTATCTACGTCTCCCATGATCTGTCCATCCTCTCCAATATTTCGGATCGCTTGTTGATCATGTACCTGGGGAAGGTCATGGAGATCGGTAAAAGCGAAGATGTCATCAAAGACCCGCAACATCCCTACGCCCAGGCACTTATTTCAGCGGTTTCGATTCCGGATCCGCGCTATAAAAGGCCCATTCCGGATATAAAAGGAGAAGTGTCACAACCGATCGATCCGCCACCCGGTTGTCGTTTTGAACCCAGGTGTACCAGAGCGCTCGATATCTGCAAAAAAATAGAACCACCGATGAAGGAGATCAGCGACGGACACTGCGCTGCTTGTCATTTATTATAATATTGTGAGTGCATCACGCTGGATTAACGGTGATAATAATCCTTGTATTTAGAGATCTACAAATTTATTCTCCAATTCAGCGTAACTCTTTACTCCTTCTTCATAAACCTTTGTTGAACTAAGTTTTATATTCTTCGATTCCTAACTTTTTACAGAAAACGCTGCGTTCTTCCTTTGAAAATTGTAGTAATGCTTTTTTATTCTCATTCTTAAAGTATTCGATACCAGTCTTCAAGAAACGCAGAGATACGCTTGCTTCTATACGCTTTCCTAAAACTTCTTCGAATAATTTTACAATGTTTGAAAACCGCTCCTCGCTGATTGTCTTTCGACCCTTGAGAAGCTCAAAGATTGTAAGAGGTAACGACTCTTCGAAACGCTGCAAGTATGGCGGCTCCTTGGATCTAATAATATCAAGTGCTTTATCTATATATGACTGAAATGATGCAGTCGGAGCATGCTTAAAAAGAGAAAGGCAGTTTTCATGGAATGACTGCAAAACATTGACATCATATGGTTTACTGCTTTTTTGATCCGAATTTATAGCGATACCGAGTCGATTCAGGGCCTCCTCAACTCTTCCTAGCGCGACCAGGGAACTCACAATATTAAACTGTGGCCACACAGCATCTGGGTCTACTTTTAGAGCGGCTTCATAATCATCAATAGCTAGCAGATATTGGTCCCGCATTCTTCTGGCTTCCCCACGAGAATTCAGTAATACTGACATGTCGGCTCCGAGTCGCTCGGCCTCCTGAAAAGCCTTAGCAGCTTTGTCGTTTTCCCCCAAACTCTCCAAAATCCCACTCAGAAATATCCATCCCTTAACATTATTTCCATCCAGATCTAACGATTTTTGATACATCAATTCTGCTTCTTCCATTCGACCAAGGTTTTCTAATGCTTGACCAGTCAGTAGCCAACCATCTGCATAATCCGGGCGTTCCTTGTTAAGAACCTCGAACTGAGCCATTGCCTCTTCATATCTGCTGTTATTGAAAAACACTAATCCGATGCTTTCCAACATTTTTGGATTTCCGGGGTCCAACTCACGGGCCCGAAAAGCATGTTCCAAAGCAGTGTCTTTTTCATCGGGATTTAAGGACAATGCTCGTGCGAGAATCATGTGTGCGTCAGCGTCTTCAGTATCTTTGCTGAGTGCTTCTCTTGCAAAATTAGCGGCCTTTTCCGAATCACCCAGTTGCGCGTAAGCGATGGCTTCGGTATGGAGAACAAATGCATCTTTATCGTCTCCCAAGTGTTTGGCAATTTGTATGATTTCCCGGTAGGCGCCGGAATTTTCCATTTCTTTGAACAGTGAACGAAACTCGTCTTCCGACTCAATGTTGTCATCCGCTGGTTCTAGAACTTGTGCTGAAACATCAGGATAATGTGAGGAAAGAGCCTGGGAATAGAACGCTGCATCCTCCGCAAATGAATTCTGGGATTCTCTTTCCTGCCGATCGGCAAGTAGAAAAAATCTCCGTTGTCTAAGCTGTAACTCTTCTGCCGTATACAGGTTGGCCAGAAAGTCCACAAAAAGTTGAACCCGGGCTCCTTCTTGCTCCAGTTCAGCTTCGTGACAGATACGGAAAAGCACCTCTGTGATTTCATAATAAGATTCCCGTCCTTGCGGCATCCTGTTAACAAAATTTTTGTCGAAAAGGTCCTTCATCTGGCTGGAAATGGTATTCTGCTTGGCAAGACAGCCACGCGCGATATCCTTCACCGTACAAGGATTTCGTTGCAGGCTCAGGTATTGAATGATCTTTTGCTGCTGAGCTGATAGACTCCTCATCTGTTCCTGATAAAAAGGTTTCAAAGGAACCAGAGCTTGAATAAACTGTTCACTGAGATTGGCAATAGAATCAGCAATTAAAAATTCGTAAAACACAACAAGAAGGCGATGATTACCCCCAGTGAACTCATAAATAGTTTTCATCCGTCCACGGCCATGAGCCGACTTCAAAAATTCGACGGCGTCGGTTTTTCCATAAGCCGAGGCCATGGTCAAAAGGAAAGTTATCGCTTCTTCAAGCGTGAGCCGACGCAGATGGATAACCTTAAAAAAGCTAAAGAATGGCGCATTTGGTTCCTTCACACTCTTGGCTAACACCTGGGAAGAGGCAAAAATCATAAAACGTGGGTGACGCTGGACAAGGTCGCGCAGTGCCTGCTGTCCTTTTAAACCAAATCCCTTGGTTTTATTAAAAGTAATATCCAGGTTCTCCATGATGATGAGGACGTCTTTGGATCCAATCATTTGTTGCAGGAGTTGGGCGGCCCTGGATTCCTGCCGATCAAAGGGAAGATCGTAAAGTTCTTCTAATTGATCGGCAAGTTGCTTTTGATCGGGAAACCAGCGCAGAATCGCACGGAGCAAACGAACCAGGAAATCCAGGTACGACGCTACGCCCATCTCATCCTCTAAAAGATACGCAATCAAAAGGTGCTGCTTCAGTTCTTCGTTGCCCCAAAGACGATTATGCAACACCCGCAGAACGTGGGTTTTGCCGCTGCCACGGGCCCCAACAATCAATCGTTGATGTTTGTTGGGGCCTCCGGCGCCATCGATTGCCAACTCCTCCAGTCGATTTACCAGGTCTCGACGCCCGACAAGGGTTTTTTCCAGGATATCTGCATCAGCCCACCCCGGTGAGAATGCCAGAAGCTTTTTTGAGCCTTTGTATGAATTCATCGTTTTATCCTCTGTTTATTTTCCACCATCGTCGCATGATATCATATTTGAACCGATAACGCCTTTCGCCGGTTGACGTGTCCCTGTCCAAATAATTGTCATCCAGGAGCAATTCCAATGTTGATACAACTTCGGAATCATGCTCGACGGTCATCTGGGAGCGGATGTAATCGATAATGGCTTTCTCCTGCACGAAGCTCTCTTTGTGGGAAAGCATTTTTAGAATATCTGAAGCCCGCTGATCAGCGTTTAGTTTTTTATAGTAAGTTTCGATTCGTTCGGCCGTATTTCTAAACCATTCGATCTCACGGCTATCCATCAGCTCCCTTAATTCAAGATCAATATCCTCCGGCGTGACACCTTGCCTGTTTGAATCCTGAAATCGTTCACATATATGTTGTATATATATGGGAAGCCCGTCAGTACATTTGGCCATACGTTTGTCAAAATCGTCAGTTTCGTTTCTTGAAATATTTTCTTCATCGAGGTACTTCCTGCACATTAAGCGAACATCCTTATCGGTCATTCCGGCAAGTATTTTCCAAGCCATATTGTTGGTGGGATTCCCCTTGTACCCATATTCAGATTTGAGCTGCTGCAGAATCAAATGGAGTCCGATGGAACCGGACAACAGAAAACGAATCTGGTTGGTTGGCTCAAACTTCTGACGAATCTCTCGCAGAGTATCAAGAAATTCCATTCCTGCCGCCCCACCATGATCGTCAATAATATTTGAAATCATATGAGGAAACTCATCGAGAATAATCACAACTTTATTATCTGTGCACTCGGAGATGTCCGCCATCAATTCATTGAGCAACCGCTTCCAATCAGACTGAAGGGGAGGAAGCTTCCATCCGCTTATCTCGGTCCCTGCAACTTTCTGGTATGCAGATCTGATTCTGCCCAGTAAAACACCTTTCCCACTCCGAGCTTCGAGTTGATTCGCTTCAGCGAATATTTTTTCCACACAATCAATAGGATGGCGGGCGGCTTCCACAAAACAGAAGAGGGGAATCCATCCTTTTGCTGGATGATCGCACATTTTCCTGAGCACAGATGTCTTGCCGACACGACGTTCGGCAGAAAGAATCACACTGCGCTTCTCCAGTTTTGCCCACATTTCGGAAATCTCATCCTCACGACCTAAAATCGCATCGCCAGTGACTGCTCCACCCGGATTCGCTTTCATTTTGTCACCTCCTTTTTATCTTTATTAGAAACGCGCGTTATAATTAACGTGCTTTGATAATAACGCGCGTTACCAGCATTTAACATTCCAATCGATGGGTGTCAATTGTTTTTTGGTAGATCACAAATTTTGATGTTTTCTTAATCACATCATACCATCGAAAGCCAAATAATAGTCTTAGGAACCTTTGCGATTGTAAACATGACGGAAAGGCTTCATCAATATATATAAAAATCAGGATATTATTTAAGAGTAAAGCCAGGGATAGTCGATTACACCGGTTGACAGAACCCCTGAAAGCCTATAATTAAGCAGCATGGTCAACTTGATCTCAACCAGGATTAACAGAATTTGAGAAGAAAATATTGCACTAATAATGGAGAAAACAATGGCTAAACGGATTTTACGCACAAAACTCTGTGATATGTTAGGGATCGATTATCCAATTCTGAGCGCAGGTATGGGACCCAGCCTGGTCGGAGAAGAAACCGGAGCGACGGTTGAACTGGTGGTGGCTGTATCGGAAGCAGGCGGTATGGGTGTCCTGGGGGCTGCAGGATTCACGGTAGAAGACATGCAGGAGAAGATTCGGGATATCAAGAAACAAACCGACAAGCCCTTTGGTGTGGACCTGCTGCTGCCCAGCAATATCGTGGAAGCTGGCGACCAGTCCTTCCGGGAAGGTGGAGAGGTTCCTTTAACTGAAATTATCAAGAGTCTGCCCAAAGCCCACTATGAGTTTATCCTCAATCTCAAAGAAGAGATGAGGTTGCCGGACATCGAAGCGACCTATCCGGAAGGCAGCACTGTCACGCGACCACATGCTGCAGTGAGAATCTGTATCGAGGAAAAGGTGCCCCTTTTCTGTGCGGGTCTCGGAAATCCGGGTTTTATGGTGGAAGATGCCCACAAAGCAGGAATGAAGGTGCTTGGAATCGCCGGGAATACCAAGAATGTCAGAAGAATCGCTGAGTCCGGCGCAGACCTGGTGGTGGCTCAGGGACATGAAGGTGGCGGCCATACGGGACGCGTCGGATCAATGGCACTCTGGCCCCTGGCAGTCGATATCGCAGCCCCAACCCCACTTTTGGCTGCCGGAGGAATCGGTGATGGCAGGGGTCTGGTTGCCGCACTGGCGACAGGATGTATCGGCGTCTGGGTCGGAACACGGTTTCTCGCATCCGAAGAGGGTGGTGCTCTGCCCATCCAGAAGGAAAATATCGTTAAAGCCACTGACGAAGACACCCGCCGGACTTATCTCTATACAGGCAAAACCTCCAGGGCGATCCATAACGAGATGCACGAACTCTGGGAGCGGTCGGGGCTTGAAGCACTCCCCTTTCCCCAGCAGGTGATGTTCGCTTCGGCTCTGGCAGAGATGTTCAACCGGGCGGAGATGAAAGCCTACATGGGACCGTTTTCAGGACAGGTGTCCGGGCTGATCGACGAGATCAAACCGGCTGCAAAAATCGTTGAAGAGATGGTTGAGCAGGCAGCAGATATCCTGGCCCGCAAGCTGCCCCAGGAGGTGGTCGTCAAATAGCGTGTGAAGTAGCGTACCAGTCGCGATACCCCATCAAGTAAAGAATACCGTCCAGGCCCTGGGTGGAAATGGCCTGTTCAGCGGATTTTCGAACGATGGGTTTCGCGCGGAAAGCGATCCCCAGTCCAGCCTTGCTCAGCATTGGCAGGTCGTTTGCTCCGTCACCGACCGCAATCACCTGGTTCATGCTGATCCCCTCCTGAATGACCAATTGTTCCAGCAGGGCCGCTTTTCTACTTCCGTCCACGACCTCACCGGACACTTTTCCGGTGACTTTCCCAGCTGAAATTTCCAGGTGGTTCGCAAAGACATAATCGATGCCGAGTTTCTGTTTGAGATATTCACCGAAATAGTCGAACCCACCCGAGATGATGGCGGTGGTCAGGTTCAGTCTTTTCAAAGTGTGGATCAAACGCTCAGCGCCCTCTGTCAGTGGCAGATTTTCTGCGATCTCTTTCAAAACCGATTCTTCCAGCCCTTGCAGATGGCTGACCCGCTCCCTCAGGCTCTCTGTGAAATCGATCTCTCCCCGCATGGCACGCTCAGTGATGGCTGAGACTGCCTCGCCCGCGCCGGCTCTTTTAGCCAGCTCATCTATCACCTCCACTTTTATCAGAGTGGAATCCATATCAAAGGCCACCAACCTGCGGTTACTGCGGTAGATATTGTCCTCCTGCAGAGCAACATCAATTCCCATCTCGCTGGCAGCTTCCAGGAAATCCTCTCGCATTCTTGCCGGGTCTTCCGGCAATCCTCTGAACGAAAACTCCACGCAGGCGTTATCGTTTTCGTTCACCGCATCCAGATGAACCCGCCCTGAAATCCGGGTGATATTGTCAATATTCAAGCCATGTCCGGCAACAATCCCGGAGATGGCTGAAATGTGCCTGGCTGTGACTTTCGGTGCTAACAGGGTCACAATGTGCCTGCTCTTTCCCTGTTCTTCCACCCAGCTATTATACTGTTCTTTGAGGATGGGCGTAAACTTGACGTTGACCCCCAGGTTATGGGCCGCAAAAAGCGTATCTTTCAGTATCGGAGCTGATTGGGATGCCCTGGGGATCTCCACCAGAATACCCAGGGAGAGGGTATTATGAATGACTGCCTGGCCGATATCGAGAATGTTGACATTGTGATTGGCCAGGTGCTCGGTGATAGATGAGGTCAAACCGGGTCTATCCTCTCCGGAGATATTGATGATCAGGATTTCAGGCATAGTTTCTGATTGGTTTTAGTCCGTTCCAAAATAGATATCGCCAAAATCTCCCAGTCCGGGAAGAATATAAGCGTTTTCGTCCAAACCATCATCCATTTCGGCAGTGATGAGGCGAATACCTGGATATGCCGAAAGAACTGCCTCTATACCTTCAGGAGCCGCTACCAGGTTGATAAAAATAATCTTATCCTCTGTCACACCTTTCAATTTCAAAGAACGGATCGTTTCATTGGCAGAACCGCCAGTAGCCAGCATGGGATCCAGAATAAAGACATAACGGGTCTGGATATCCTCTGGCAGCCAGTCTTTGAAGAAAATAGGTTTGGCGGTCTCCTCATCCCGTTGGATCAGAATGTGGGCAATGCGGATTTTTTTTGCCACTTCCCGGATACTGTTCTGCATACTCAAACCTGCCCGGATTATTGGCACCGCGCAGATTTTCCCCACAAACTCCGAGCCCTCATAGGTTGTTCCGGTCCGGGTCTCCACCACCTTCTTTCTTGTCGGAAGATAATTCAACCCCTCTTCTACCAGTAAACGGTTGATGCGATCCGAATAGAAAATAAAGTCGTTCCGTTTTGTATCCTTGTCCCTGATAATCGTCATCAGCGTCCGGAGTTGGGACGTCATCTTCAGAATTGACAGTTGCGGATATTCTTTCCCATTTACGATCGTCATGTAAAACCTCCCTTTGATCTGAATTTTATGGCGTATAGCCTCTCGTTACAATGTAATAGCCCGGAATTTTTCAATAACTGTTTTGATCTGTGGTTGCCTGTTAGTCTTTCTGAATTAGGACAAAAAAACAACTGCTTTTCCCTAATTCTCTTACTTTCCGGTAAAACATTTTTTCAACAGAGAAACAGCAACAGGAAAGGTTTTTTAACACAGTTAGTTCAGTCAGCGATGGATCTAGCGAATATTTTCCAGGATAATCAGAATAAGGATCATGCCCAGATAAAGTGCGAGAAAAGAAGCAAAGCGGGGTTCTAACATGAGCGGTCAGGCCAATTTCAGGATTACAGGAACTAATTTCGTCTTTAGTCCAGCAAGCGTACCATCGATTTTATTCTTCTGCTGATATTTTTTGAAGCAGGATTAATTTCAATCAACATTCATGACAGACGGCAGCCGCTCGAGATCACGGTTGCAGAATCATTCTCTCCAATGCCACAATATACCAGCAACAGGGCAGAATTCTGTTAAATTCTCTTGCCCTGTTATCTCAATTCATGTAATTGATTTATAAGCTTTTGAGAAAAGGGTAAAAATTTTACTTTCAATGAATTACCCGCCCAGAAGTACTTTCTGCCAAAGGCTTTCGCCATAAAGTGTGGCATTCCCTGCATTGATTATCCTCCATAAGGACATGTCAGTGTATCCAGTAATTTATTTAGTTGTTTTTAATCTTGGCTAAAAAGGGAGATTTGATATGATTCGAGTGAGTGTTCTTTATCCTTTCAAAGAAGGGGGTAAATTTGATCATGATTATTATCGTGATAAGCATATTCCATTAGTAAAAGACAAACTAGGATCAGCATTACGCGAAGCCAGCATTGATAAAGGAATTGCGGGAGGTGCCCCTGATGCCCCGTTACCATTTTCATGCATTGGTTATTTGATCTTTAATTCTATCGAGGATTTTCAGCAGGCTTTTGGGCCAGTTGCCGGCGACATTATGGGCGACATCCCAAATTATACGGATATTGAACCGATTCTTCAGATCAGCGAAATAGTCCAATAAAAATTGTTCTGAATGATTACAAGTAGTTTCCCCATGATGAGTCGTGGGGAAATACGAACTGGGTTCAAAACAAATCTCTTTCAATCCACAACAATCCACAAAATGTAAATCATTACGTTGAAGCTTTTCTTGTGGCTTGACGGCCATAGATAATTCCCAGTTTTTTCATTCTATGTCTAAGGGTGCTTGGTTTAATACCCATTAACCGTGCTGCACCATTTTTTCCTTCGATTATTCCATCTGCTTTTTTTAGGACCTTTTTAATATGCAGCTTCATGGCAAGGTCCAGGTCCAATGACTCCTCGCTTTCAATATTGGTATCAATAGAAGGGGCCATCGTTGATGCTTGACCAATCGGCCCAATATTTAACTGCCCTTCATTATTTAGAATCAACGCTCGTTCGATGGTATTTTCAAGCTCACGCACGTTTCCTGGCCAGTCATAAGCCACCAGATTTTTAATACTATATTCAGAAAGGTTGGTTAATGAGGTGCGACCCATATCGATGGATTTTTTGTGTAGAAAGTGATTTGCCAAATCTTTAATATCAATCTTTCGATAGCGAAGGGGTGGAATGTGAATGGGAAAGACATTTAACCGGTACCAGAGATCTTCTCTAAACTGCCCTTTCTTCACCATATCTTCCAAATTCCGATGGGTGGCAGACAGGATTCTAATATCCAATTCGATATGGGTAGATCCACCAACCCGCTCAATCACCTTGTCCTGTAATACGCGTAACAGCCTCACCTGTGCATTAAGTGGCAATTCGGCTATTTCATCCAGGAAAATCGTACCACCGTTGGCCCGTTCGAATCGTCCTTTGACAGTCGAATTAGCCCCCGTAAAAGCTCCTTTTTCATGCCCAAATAACTCACTATCGATCAATGTATCCGGAATCGCCCCACAATTCACTTTTATAAATACATCGTTTTTTTGGTTGGACCATTTGTGGATCGCTCCGGCGATAATCTCTTTCCCAACACCGGTTTCTCCCAATAGCAATACCGGACTATTCAGAACAGAAACTTGCTTGGCTAAGCCGATGGTTTTTTTCAATCCTTTTTCAGCACCAATGATCTGGTCACTAGACAAATATTGCAGTTCTCTGTGAAGATACTGGTTCTCGTCTGCCAAAAGCTCTTTTAATTCCAACAGTTCTAAAAACCGTCGACTATTGGATAGGGCAATTGCCCAGGGTTCTTTTAACAGGGATAACAGATGGAGATGGTATTTGGTAAAACGGTTTTTTCCATTGGCCCGCAAACCGATACTTCCCATGTATTGTCCATCAATTCTCAATCGACAAAACATCATCGAAGAGTCTGGTTTTCCAAGTAATTCCAACACATAGCTGGCAATCGATTGCTTTCCGATATGATTCAGCAACAAGAACTCCGGGAATTGATTCAAGTCCGCAAGAATTTTTTGCTCTTCCCTGGAAATAACGGCTTTCGAATCGTGTAAGTCCCCCCCCTCTTCAGAGGCAGATGCCATTAGAACAATTGCATTTTCCCTGGGATCAGAATAGCTCAGAAAAATTTGGTCTGCAGGAATATAATTTTTGATATAAGAAAACGATTCGTTCAAGACAGCATCAATTTCTAGACTACCACAAATACACAATGTCATTTGTTGAAAAAACTCTTTTTCATTCACAGTCATAGAGTAATTTTACACCTCCACCATATTCGATAGTTTTTGTAGATTGATCTTTAACATATGGTGGCGAAATCTGTCAAATATGGTGGGTCAACAATTTTGCGAAACGTACTTAACTGTAAATACAGGGAATTATAAGGTGGTATGCTTCATGCTTTCGGTAAGGTGGTTTATTCGTTCATTCTTGAAACAAAAACGTGAAAAAAGGAGAGATAGATGAGAGCAAGCCCAAGAGTGTTAACCAAAAGCGTCTCTGTTATATCGGGCAGATTGCTGGTTGGTATCTGTGTTCTATTTATGGCCATCATTATTGCAACGCCCGCCCACGCTTTTAAATGGCCAAGAAGCATTGTCTTCGGTACGCCGGCTGTTGGCACAGGGAGCCATCGTATGACATCCGCACTCGCCCCCATCCTTGAAAAAGACACGGGTATGAAGGTCAGAGTTATACCCGAAGGAAACGAAGCCAAACGGTATTTATCATTCAGCAAGGGACGAATTACGATTTTGTCCGCGTCTATATCTGAAATGGAGATGGCATTTTCCGGACGCAGCGGATTTGCGGATAAACCAAGAATGCCGGCTCGACTACTGTGGCACCAAAACGATACGCCATGGATATTTGCAGCACCCGGGAATACAAAACTCAAAGATATATATGCCGTTATATCCACCCCTGGCGTCAAAATTGCCACCGCCAATTTTTCGGCGGGTATGACCGCTTCTATTCAAGGGTTGCTTAACATGCTACAGATTGACAAATCGCAGGTCACCCTTGTTCCTTTTGGCAGTTATGGCTCTAATGTGCGGAGCATTAACGAAGGCAAGGCAGATATAACACTCCTATCACCAATTAGCGGCGTGACTCATGAAATTGCTTCTACACCCATCGGGATTAAATGGATGGATCTACCATTATCTGATACCGCTGGTTGGAAAAGATTCTTAAAAGACAAGGCAACCGTTATTCCAAGTGTCGTGACATGGGGCACAAAATCCTCAATCGGGCATACCGGCTATACGTCAAATTTTTTGTACTGGGTTTCCAGAGACACGGATCCGGAGCTTGTATACAATCTGTCAAAGTGGATTCATACAAAATATGATTCCTATAAAAAAGCGGATAAGGGCTTAACCAGAATGGAAATGAAAGTCTGGCGGGCATATTTGAATAGCAACCCGGCACCGGTTCATAGATCCACCGTAAAATACCTCAAAGAAGCCGGTCAATGGACTGCCAAAGACGACATCTGGCAAGCGGAGGCGGTTAGCAAGGTGGATGCCTTTAATAAAGCCTGGAAAATAGCAGTCAAAGATGCAAAAGGAAAACGGATTAAGATTAGATCCACCAATCAAGAGTGGCTAGATCTTTGGAGTAGTCATTCAAAAGGATTGTCACGCCTGGCATCCCGGCTTGATTAACAATCTGGATTATATGTAAAAAAGACTCTCAATCTGTTTTGAACCATGGATTTGGGGTTTTCTGTCACGGTTAACATCCATTTTATTGAGTTGTTTCTGATCCAGGTGCAGAAACAACTCTACTACTAGCGAAACAAAATCATCCCTGTCTTCCCACTTACGTATTTTTTATTACAGCAATATAGATATAGAAGAAGAGGTCAACCTATGCAGGAGCCGGAAACAAAGGAAACGGATGTTGTTGTTGAAATGACGAGATTCAACGTGCTTCCTTTACCAATGAAAGCATTTTTTGCAATTATGTCTGGACTTGGACTATTTATTGCGTTGTCGTATGTTTTCAATATATCCTTAGCGGGATATACAATGCTCAATTTTACGTACTTTACAATTTTTATCACGATCTTTGCCTCTCTGATCTTTTTAATTCTTCCAGCCCGGAGAAAAGACCTGCATCATATGCCATGGTATGATTATATGTTGCTTATTGCGACCCTGGCGATCAGCTTCTACTTTTTTCTGAACTCTGAAGAGATGTCCATCGCTGGGTGGAACAACATCCCCCTCGGTGTCATACTCGGACTCCTCATCCTGGAAGGGGGCAGACGAACAGGCGGTAACGTCTTTCTGGTGGTAACATTGTTTCTCGGCGCCTATCCCCTCTTTGCAGACTATATGCCCGGTCTACTGTGGGGGGTGTCGTATGATTTACCATCCACGATTGAAAGCATGATATTTACCGAAGAGGGGTTGATGGGGATAACCACGAAAGTGGTTGCGGTTATTATAATTGGATTTCTGGTTTTTGCCGGTGTTTTGATCTCATCAGGTGCCGGTGATTTTTTCCTCAACCTGGCGAACGCGATCTTTGGAAAATTCAGAGGCGGCCCCGCTAAAGTATCTGTTGTCTCTAGTGGTCTGTTCGGCAGCTTAAGCGGCAGCATCTTCTCAAATATTTTAGGGACCGGATCGGTGACTATCCCGACTATGAAAAAAATCGGGTACCCGGGACATTATGCGGGGGCAATAGAAGCCTGTGCATCAACAGGAGGGGTGCTCATGCCCCCGGTTATGGGGGCCGTAGCCTTTGTCATGGCAGAGATGCTGAATGTCGATTATGCTGATATCGTGGTGGCGGCAACCATTCCTTCTCTGCTTTTTTACTTCGGACTGCTGCTCCAGGTGGATGCATTTGCGGGAAAAGCGAATATAAAGGGACTTTCGCAAGATCAAATACCATCTATGAAGGAAACCCTTAAGGTTGGTTGGCCGTTCATCGCCGTATTTGTCTTCCTGATGTGGGGGCTTTTGTATATGAGATGGTCGTACATGACACCGTGGTATGCTTCTGGGCTGATGATAGTTCTCTCTTTTTACCGGAAAGAGACCCGGATGACACCGAAACGATTGCTGGACACCCTGTTTATGATCGGAAAGCTGGTCACCCAATCGACCGCGATCATCTTGCCAATAGGCTTTATTATGTGCGGACTTAATATTACAGGTGCGTCTGGTTCATTTACCTCCGGCCTGATCGCCCTGGGCTCTGGAAATATCTTTCTGGTTCTTTTATTAGGCCTGTTGGCGTGCTATATTCTCGGGATGGCAGGAATGGTCATTTCTGCCTATATCTTCCTAGGGGTTACCCTGGCCCCGGCAGCCATACAAATCGCCGACCTGAACGAAATGTCCGTTCATCTATTTATTATTTACTATGCGATGTTGTCTGCGATCACCCCTCCGGTGGCCGCAGGTGCTTTTTTGGCTGCCACCCTTGCCGGCGCCGGCCCGATGAAGACAGCTTTCACTGCCATGCGACTTGGAGTGGTTATTTATTTTATTCCTTTTTTCTTTGTCTTCAATCCAGCTTTGGTTTTTCAGGGACCGCTCTTCACGACACTCTACCTGGTGGTGCTATGTATGATTGGGATTGTATATATCGCGGCAGGGATGGAGGGATACCTGATCGGTGTCGGCAAGGCGAAATCCGTCTTTCGCCCGTTTTTGGTTATAGCCGGCTTTCTGATCGCTTTTCCCCAACCGGCATGGTGGTGGCAGACATCTATCGTCGGCGGCGTTCTTGCGGGGATTTTGACCGTTATCATGTGGATCGACAATCGAAAAACTGAAAAATCCCAAGCTGAAACGAGCCGGCAGGGAAACATAGTAGCTACCTAGAAAACGGTCTGAAAGGCGGAGATCCTGTGTTTTGAGCAAAGACAGGATTTCCCTGGATCCTCGTTTCTTCATCGGGTCCCCGGTCCTTTTGTTGACTGATATCAAAATTATTTTGTTCATCCTGCCCACCCCCCTATCGCAACAAGGTTGCTAAGCGGGTTCTAAAAAATATTTTATAAGAATTGAATGTTCTTGTGACGGGTTACCAATCTCAACATCACATTATTTCTACCTGTGTAAAACACCTGACTACACAGGTTGTAACAATATTTAAAGGTAAAGATATATGAATATACCAGAATTGGCCGAACACTCTGCTCAACGTCTTGGAGAGTGTAGAGTGATGGTTCATGAAGGAAAGGATTATACCAACCATCAATTCCTAAACTGGGGAAGACGTTTACACCGGGGATTGATAAATATTGATGTGAATAAAGGAGATGTGATTGGGATGTGTTTGATTAGCAATCCCATGGTCCATTCCATTTTTCAGGGAGTTTTCAGAACTGGTGCTGTTGCGGTACCGGTGATGTTTGCTTTGACCGCTCCTGAACTAAGATTCATTTTGTCCGATACAAAGGCTGTTGGAGTTGTGACCGACACCTTCGGTTTGGAAAAAATACGTGATGCGGTGAAAGGGCTGGAACACATCAAATGGGTTGCTGTTCTCGATGGAGAGGATGAATTTTTCGGTCCAATTCCAGAATATAGCATCAAAACCCTTATGGACAACGAACCTATAAAAATCTTGCCGTATATCAATGAGTATGATCTGGCAATGATGCTGTATACATCAGGAACAACCGGCAAACCCAAAGGAGTGATGTTAACCCATAAAGCTTTGTATTATACTGCGGAAGTAGTCTTGGAAGCAACCCAGCTGAAGCAATGGAAAAAAGCCCCAATTTTTGTTAATGCATTACCATTAGCTCATGTTTTTGGTGTCACCATCATGAATCTGAATTTTATGATGCCAGAGCATATTAAAGATGCGTACACCGTTCTGATGACCTGGTTTGACGCTGAAAAATTTATGCAATTAGTACAAGAGCATAAAGCCAGCCGCACCGCCTTGGTGCCAACCATGATTGCATTGATATTGAATCACCCCAAAGCAATGGAATATGATCTGACTTCTTTAAAAGACGTATCCAGCAGTTCAGCACCTCTTCCAATTGAGCAAGCAGGGGCATTTCGCACGTTGGTTAAAATTGACAGGATTAGAGATAATTATGGCTGCACAGAGGCCGCGAGTATAGCGACAACGTCTCTAGCAAAATCATGTCCAGAAGGGTCGGTTGGTAAACCGTGTTCAGGCATTGAGATCGCTATTTTCGATGAAAATGACAATCCGTTAGCTCCCGGGGAAAAGGGAGAAATAGTCATGAAGGGACCAAACATGATGAAAGGGTATTTCAATCGACCGGAAGCCACAGCGGAAACACTCAGACATGGCTGGATGCATACTGGGGATGTTGGATTCATTGATTCGGATGGGTTTTTATTCATCTCTGATCGTATCAAGGACATGATTATTCGCGGTGGTGAAAACATCTATCCTGGGGAACTGGAAGAGGTAATTTATGAGCACCCGGCCGTGGCAGAAGCAACGGTTATTGGAAAACCTGACCCGATCTATGGAGAAAAAGTCATTGCCTTTGTGGTAATAAAGCAGGGAGAGTCGGTCACCAGCGAAGAGGTTTTGGATTTTATGAGACCGAAAGTGACAAAATTTAAACTCCCGGCGGAAGTCAGATTTATCGATGCTCTTCCCAAAAGTCCTGTGGGAAAGGTATTAAAGAGAGAATTGAAGGAAGTAGTCGTGGGTACATCTAATTGAATAAAAAGGGATCAACGAAAATAAGCACATAAAATCGATTCATTTTTCAGAAGTATCAACGCCTTTGATAAACTTGGTTCCTGCCTCACCGGGAGCCAGCAGACCATATGAAGCGTTTTATAATAGCGCTATCTACCGATGAATGTTACTTCCGTTGAAATACGAACCCACCTTCCGACGGTAGGTGAACCCACCTGACCGGACTTTTAACCAACCATCATTTAGCTTGCCGGACCCACCTTAAAAGAAAAAACAAAATGAGTTTTTTCT
>Ga0233437_1003007_pt1 | contig 23353 bp, 15 predicted proteins | sample SI_122_August201_FD_182714 | JGI IMG/M metagenome (GOLD analysis project Ga0233437, IMG submission 182714) | Seawater microbial communities from Saanich Inlet, British Columbia, Canada - SI_122_August2016_200_MG | ecosystem: Environmental > Aquatic > Marine > Inlet | place: Canada: British...
TCTTTGTTTTTCGTTAGGGCTTTCTGCTGGGGTTATGATTTATATTTCATTTATTGAGCTTCTCCCAGAGGCAATAGCAGCTGGTGGATTCTTTATGGGCAATGTTATGTTTTTCGGGGGGGTTTTATTTATAATGGCTATTGACTTTTTGATTCCTCATGAGTATATAGCTGAACATATGAGAGTTAAGAAAAATCATAGAAAGGTATTGTCTGCTGGGGTGTTTACTGCTATTGGAATAGCTATTCATAATTTCCCAGAAGGTATTGCTGTTTTCATGAGTTCTCTTAGTGATGTTTCTTTGGGTATTCCGTTAGCTATTGCAATAGCTTTGCATAATATACCTGAAGGGATTTCAATTTCAATTCCTATATATTATTCAACAAAAAGTAAGAAAAAGGCTTTTTTGTATTCTTTTGCTTCTGGTCTTGCAGAGCCGTTGGGTGCGTTGATTTGTGTTTTGTTTTTGATGCCGTATTTGACGCATGAGTTTGTTTCACTTTCGTTGGGATTTGTTGCTGGTATAATGGTTTTCATTAGTTTTGATGAACTTCTTCCTATTGCATACACAAAAGAGAATGCACATTTGGCGGTGGCTGGTGTGTTTTTGGGTATGGTTACAATGGGGTTAAGTTTGTTGATTTTGTAATAGTGAAATGGTGCTCGCGGTGCGATTCGAACGCACGACCCTTTCCTGTCTTCCGAATTGATAGGAGGGAAATGCTCTAATCCACTTCAGAACTTCTTACTGGGTTTTATTAATTTTTGATTAAGCTTCCAATAAAAAACTTAGCTGAGCTACGCGAGCATGATTATTTTTTGTTGTAATGCCTTATATTATACACTATAATGAGCTTTATAAACTGGGAAAATAAAAAAGTAGATAGGTGGTGTTGTTAATGAAAAAAATACTTATTGTTGATGATAGTTTTGATGATTTAGATTTTATGAAGGATACGTTAAGTAAGGCTGGATATAATGTTGTGGCTGCTACAAATGGTGCAAAAGCACTTGATCTTCTTGTTGATGATGGATTTGCTTTGATTTTGATTGACATTAAGATGCCTACTCTTTCAGGTTATGATTTGTTGAGGCTTTTGAGAGAGAGAGTCAATCACAGTGCTAAAATGGTATATATTTCTGTTGTTAGAAAAAAAGATGTTGATATGAACGATATTGATGGATTTATTCAGAAACCTGTTAATGCTGAACATTTGATTAAATCTGTTAAGAAAGTGATTGGTGTTTAAATGGTAAAAAAAATATTAATTGTTGATGACTGCGTCGTTGATACTCCTAGTTATCAACAAATGGAGTTGTTGTAATGTCAAAAAAAATATTAATTGTTGATGATAACAAATCTGATTTGGATAGTATGAAGAAGATTCTTGAAAAAGCGAAATATGATGTGGTAGCAACAGCTAGTGAAAAAACAGCGTTGGTACATGTTAATAAACAAAAATTTGATTTGATTTTATTGGATATCAATATGCCTAAGCTTTCTGGTTATGAGTTGTTAAAATTGATGAAAAGAGATTCAAAGAGCGATAAACCTGTTATTATGTTTGTTTCTATTGTTCCGTATACAAAAGTGGATATGTCTGGGGCAGATGGATTTATACAAAAGCCATTTGATGAGAAATCATTCTTGGGTGGTGTGAAAAAAGCGTTGAATTGAGGTGTTAATATGGCAAAAACTATTATGATCGTAGACGACGAAGCTGATATTAGATCAACAGTTAAAACTATACTCGAAAAAAATGGGTATAAAGTTGTTACAGCTGTGAATGCAGATGACTGTTTGAAGAAATTGAAAAAGGTTAAACCTGCTTTGGTTCTGATGGATATAATGATGCCCGGTACTCCTGTTAGAGAAGTTGTACCAAAAATAAAACAAAAGGTTGCATACATTAGTGTTGTTCGAACAAGTGAAGCTGAAAAAGAAGAATTAATGAAATCTAAAAATATTGTAGGGTTTATACAGAAACCATTTAGTATAGATGGTCTTTTGAAAGAAGTAAAGAAGTTGGTGAAATAATGGATATTACTAAAGAATTGAATAGCAATCAGACAGTACTTTTGTTGATGCCTAGTGCTTCGTATAATAAACAACTTGTCGGTGTTGTTAAAAAGTTGGCTAAAAAAAGCGTGTGTTATGTTACTTTGAATAAAACAGCAAATTCATTAAAGGAAATGTTTAAGAAGGGAAAAGTTAATGTTGAGAATATTGTTTTTATAGATGCTATTTCTGCTACAGTTATGAAAGTTCCTAAGCAGGATAATGCTTGTTATTATTGTAGTTCTCCTGGATCGTTGACAGAAATTTCTTTGATGGTTTCTAAGTTCCTGAGACATAAGTTTGATTATCTTATTTTTGATTCGCTTACAAATTTGTTAATTTATCAAAAGAAGGCTCCTGTTGGTAAGTTTGTTTCTAGTTTGATCAATAAGATAAAGGCTAGTGATACTAGAGCGGTGTTTTATGCTTTGAGTGCGAAGGAACAACAAGATTTGATACAACAGTCTGGAATGTTTGTTGACAAGGTTGTTAGTGTTAAGTAAAAGAGGTTATTTTTATCGAAGAAGATTTTAGTTTAAAGAATGTTTTGTTTGGGAATTTTAAAAAGAAGATGATGTTCATCAGTGTGTTTATTGTAATTGCTGCTGTTATTGCTGGTTTTTCTGTTTTGTATGTCCAGAATTTGATAAGTGATGAAGAACACAATGAAGTTTCTGTTGAGATTGAACGGGATTTTAATATGTTTGTTCAGTCCGATGTTGAAAAACTTTCTTCTGTCCTTGATGTACTTTTACAAGACGATCAACTTATGGAATATTATCTTCGTGGGGATAGAGAGGAATTGTATGAATATACTCAATCGTTATTTCAAAATATGAGAGACGATCACGACATTACTCATTTTTATTTTATAGAGCCTGATGGAAATTGTTTTGTTAGAATACACAATAAAGATAAATATGATGATCAAATAAACCGTTTTACATTTTTGGAAGCACAAAAAACTAAAGAGATTGGTGTTGGGTTGGAATTGGGAAAGACGGCTTATGCTCTTCGGGTTGTTAAGCCATATTATAATAATGGAAAACTTATTGGTTATCTTGAATTGGGTCAGGAGATAGATAGTTTTTTAGATCAATTAATATCTGGTGAAAATAATTATCATTATTTAATGGTTGATAAGGTCTTTTTGAATGAAGATGATTGGGAATCTGTTGAAGGTGTGCGAGGTGAGAGAAATTCTTGGGACGATATGGAAAAATATGTTGTTATTGGTTCTAATGAAGAAATTGATGCTTCTGAATGTTTTAATTCTGAAAATGCTGATAGGGTCATGTCAGGCGAAACATTTTTAGGTGAATTGTATATTAATGAAGATATATTTTTGTGTACGGGTTTTCTTTTTGTTGATGCTAGTGGGGTGGAAAGTGGTGTTGTGATTTCACTGATTGATCACACAGAAGGTTTTGTTTTTATTGGTGTTATGAAAAATGTTGTTTTTGGCGCTGTGTTAGGATTTGTTATTATTGCTTTTGTTTTTTGGTCTTTCATAACTAAAAAGATTACAGGTGCGGTTGGTCAATTGTATGGTGCTGTTCAGAATCTTAATAGAGGGGATTTTAGTAAACAAGTTAATATTAAAACTGGTGACGAATTTGAGGAGTTAGGAGATGCTTTTAATCGAGCTATGTTTGCTTTAGGTAGGGTGCAGGAAGATAGGAAGGAGATAGATGCAGCTAAAACCCGTTTCTTAAGTATAACTTCTCATGAACTTAGAAGTCCTATGACTCCTATGAAGGCTCAATTGGAAATGTTGATGGGTGGGTATTTTGGGAATCTTAATAAAAAACAAAAAGAATCTATGGATATTGTTTTGAGAAATACAACTAGGTTGGATAGGATAATTGTTGATTTTTTGGAAATTTCCAGAATAGAGGCTGCTCGATTGAAATTTGAGTTTGAGAAAACTAGTCTTGCTCCACATGTTAAGAGATTATTGGATGAAATGAAAGGCTTTATGCCTGAGAAAAATATTAAATTGGAATTGCGATTGGGTAATTTGCCTGTTATGGAAGTTGATCCTAATAGAGTTGGTCAGATTTTAAGAAATTTGATTAATAATGCAATAAAATTTTCTGATCCTAATGGTAAAGTTGTGATTAGTGGTGGGTTATCTAAAGGACGAATCGTGTTTAGTGTTAAAGATCAAGGAATTGGTATGTCACAAGAAGATCAAATACGGGTGTTTGAACCATTTTACCAAGCTGAGCAAACGATTTATAGGGAGCATCAAGGAACAGGATTAGGATTGGCTATATGCAGGGGAATAGTCGAGTCGCAGGATGGGAAGATATGGGTTGATAGTGAAAAAGGAAAAGGATCTACGTTTTACTTTACTGTACCACTTGCACCGGTGAAAGAAATTAAGGCAATTAAATTATTATTTTCTTCTCAAACAGCGAATGAGAAAAAGATAAAGGAACTATTACAGGAAACTTTGGGTCCTATGTTTGAAAAAGAATTTGATGGATTAAAAATGAGAAGTGAGTTGAGTAAAGGGAAGCTATATAATTACATAAATTCATTAAAAAAGCAGGGAATAGTTACAAAAGAAGTTACTAATGAGTTTAAACGTGGTTTGGATAAAATTTTTGGGACTGGTGATAAAAAATGAAAATTAATACAATAATTACTTTGGCGTTTGTTTTGGTAATAATTTTTGGAGTTTTTTTAGTAACTTATAATAATTATTTAAAAACAAACGACTCTTTGAAACATCAGACTTTTTCTCATCTAGAAACAGCTGCACAGTCAAGGGCGCATAATATTGATACGTTGTTGAGTGGGTATGAAAATTCGATTGTAATAGCTTCAGCAGGTATTGGGGAAACAGGGTTCTTTTCTTTACAAAAAGATAGTCCAGAATATATACAACTTGGTCAGCGCATACGAATTAGGTTGGAAAAAAGCCTGAGTGGTGGTTTTAATGATGTGTTTTTGTTAGATACTAATGGTGTTGTTGTTGTGTCTACGGATAAAACACATGAGGGTGTGGATAAATCAAATGATGAATATTTTATACATGGAAAAGATGGTGTGTATATTAAAGATGCTTATTATTCTGAAACTTCACACGAACCTTCAATAGCATTATCAATGCCAATGAATGATATGAATGGGAATTTTGTTGGGGTAATTGTTATGAGAATAAATATGGATGTATTAAATGATATTGTTGGTGATAGAACTGGGTTAGGGGAAAGTGGTGAGGTTTATTTGTTGAATGAAGATGGATATGCAATTACTCCACTACGTTATGAGGAAAATGCTTTTTTAAAATTTAAGGTTGAGACAGAGAATTCAAAAAATTGTTTATCTATGTTTGAACATACTGATGACGATGGACATATAGATCATATCGAAGATGAAACTCATGATGCTGATGGGAATACTGTACATTTAGATCATGATGCTACAGTGTTGTTTTTAGATTATAGAGGTGATAATGTTGTTGGTTCTCATCACCCTTCACATGAAATGAATTGGTGTTTATTGGCTGAGATTGATGAAATAGAAGCATTAGGTATTCAACGAGATGAATTAATAATGTCTTCACTGGTATTTGCGGTTCTGTTAATTATTTTTGTTAGTGTTGTTGGATATTTTGTTGGTCGTAAAATTTCAGATCCTATTAGTGAATTAACTAAGCGCGTTAATGAGGTAACACGAGGGAAATTGGATGTTCGGCTTGGTAGGAGTGGTATTTCAGAAGTTCAGGATTTGAGTAATTCGTTGGATAGGATATTGGCTAGTATGAAATTGGCTATTCTTAGAAGCGGGATAACTAAAGAGGACATTGGAATCGGTACTAAAGAGGAATTGCTTAAAGCTAAGCATGTTGCAGAAGATAGATATAAAATTTTGTTCGATACTTCTAGAGATGCTATTATGACTCTTGCTCCACCAACATGGGGATTTACATCGGGTAATCCAGCTGTTTTAGAGTTGTTTGGTGTTAAGGATTTGAAAGATTTTGTTGCGTTGGGTCCTGGGAATGTATCTCCTAAGTATCAGCCAAATGGAAAACTTTCTAGTGTGATGGCTAAGAATAACATACAACAGGCAATGAAAGAAGGTTCTGTTGCTTTTGATTGGACACATAAAAAAATTGATGGTACTGAATTCTTTGCTTCAGTGTTGCTTACAAGAGTAACTGTTGGTGATGAAACATTTTTGCAGGCTACTGTTAGGGATATCAGTGACAGTAAAAAAGATGAGCAAGAACTGAGAGTGTTTTTGAAAGGGTTTGAAAGTTCTGGAAATTCAATGGTAATGGCTGATTACAAGGACACAAAACCACATATAGTGAAAGTTAATAAAAGCTTTACTAAGTTTTATGGATATACAGAAAAAGAGGCGTTGGGAAAGAATCCTAAAGTTTTGAAATCTGGAAGTTTTAATAAAAATTTGTATAGGAAGATGTGGAAAGATATTCTTAATCCAAAAATAGGATTTTGGAAGGGTGAGATAACTAATAGAAGGAAGGGTGGGACATTTATTGATGTGGTTTTGTCTATAAGTACGATATTTGATAAGAATGGAAAACCGTTGTATTTTATAGCAAATCATACTGATGTTGGAAAAGTAAATGAAATTCAGGATGTTCACAAAAATCTTTTTGATGATGCGAATGTTATGATACAGCGGTGTGATAAATCTGGAAAGATTATGGATGTTAATAAGAAGTGGTTGAAAACTTTAGGATATTCTGATAAAGGTGTTGGAAAGTTAAATTTGATGCGAATTATTCATCCTTCTCATAGGAGAGAATGTATGAAAGCTTTCAAGAAGGTTATGGGTGGGAGAAATGTTTCTGGTATAAAAACAGTGTTTGTTGCAAAGGGTGGTAAACGAATCCCTGTTATTGTGAATGCTTCTCCGATTAAGGAGGGTGGAAAAGTTGTTTCAACTCTGGGAATAGTTCAGATTGATTATGACAGAAAGATTAAAAAGTCGGTGAAACGAAATATTAAGAGAGCAGTAATGGTAAAGAGGACTGTAAAAAAGAAAATAGCGCGAAAAAAGGTAATTCGGAAAATAATAAAAAAGAAGATTAAAAAGAAAATAACTATGAAAAAAGCAGTTAAGAAAAAGACTAAGAGGCGGAAATGATATGGTTAAGAAAGTTACTAAAAATGTAAAATCTAAAAAGAGGGTAGTAAAAAAGGTTGGTAGTGTTAAGATAGTTAAGAAGAAAAATGTTAAGAAAAAAACTAAGAATGTTATAATTAAAGATAAGAAAAATAAAGTAGTTAAGAAAATAAAGAAAGTTAAAATGATTTTAAAGAAAAATTTAAAGAATGTTAAGATAACAAATAAAAACGTTAAAAATAAGGTTAAGATTGTTGTTAAGAAAAAAATTAAAAAGACTTTGAAAGTTAATGTTGGGTTTGTTAAGAATAAAGTTCAGAGTAAAATTAAGGCACTTCATGCTGAGATGAATGGTGATGATAAAGTTTCTAAGGTTGTTGCTGAGCGCGGGAAGATATTGGAGAAAAAGGCGAATGGTGAGAAGTTAGATAGTCCTGCTATGAAGATAGCTAGTTTGGCTGAGGAAAGAGAAAGGACAAAATTCCATTTGAATGACGATACTAAAAAGAAAAAGATTAATAAGGATGAGTGGATAAAAACTGGAATTGAGGGGTTTGATGGCCTTATGGAAAATGGTATTCCAAAAGGGGTTTCTTTACTTGTGGCTGGTGGTCCGGGAACTGGTAAAACGATTTTTTGTTTACAAACTGCGAAAAATGCTTGTTTAGATGGAAAGAAAGTTTTGTATATGACTTTTGAGGAGAGTGAGGATAGATTAATTAAACATATGGAAGATTTTGGGTGGAAACCAAAAGAAATGATAAAGAAAAATAAATTTATGGTTAAGAGATTTGATCCGTTTGATGTTACACGTGCTGTAGAAGCGATGTTAGAAGAAAGTAAGGGTGAGTTATTGATTAAAGCTGATCCTATTATTATTCCGAAGGGATTTAATCCAGATATAATTATTGTGGACTCGCTTTCAGCGATTGCATCTGCATTTGTTGGTAAGGAAGAAAGCTATAGAATTTATATTGAACATTTGTTTAGATTTTTTGAAAAGTCTAAAGCCACTGCATTTTTGATAACAGAGATAGTTGAACTTGCTAAAAGTTTAACAGAAGAGTTTTTGGCTGATGGTGTAATTGTTTTCTATCATGTTAAGCGTGGAAATATGCGTGAGCGAGCAATAGAAATTTTAAAGATGCGTGGAGCAGGACATGATGATAAGATAGTTGCTCTTGAGATAGATGGTGAGGGGTTGCATGTTTATCCTGAGCAAGAAGTTTTCGGAAGTGTTGGAGAGAAAGAGTAGGCATCTGTAAAAAAAGAGGTTAAGAATGTGCTTTTTTTCTAGTATTTTTTTTGCTCTTTTTCTTAGGTTTTTGTTTTGTCGTTCTCTTTATTGTTTTTATTTTGACTGCTTTTTTTCGTGTTATTTTTCTTTTAGTAGTTTTTCTTTTTAAAACTTTTTTCTTAGTCTTGGTTTTCATTCTTTTTCGTCTCTCTGCTATTCTTGTTTTTAATATTGTCTTTTCTTTGTTTTGTTTTGTTATGTGCTCTTTTTTTATTTGTTCTTTTCTTTCGTGGTGGTTTTCTTGTTTTGTGTTCTGTGGTGAGACTTTCTTTAAACCAAGCATTTTGAATAGTGATGGTGGATCATTTAAGGTTTTTGATAGTTCGTGTTCTTCTCTTGCAATTTCTCCATTTCTTTTTCGATAGCTGTTCATTTTTGCTTTGTACAATGATTGTGATATTGATCCTTTGTTGAATCTATCATCTTGTGCTTTTTTTATTAAGTTTACTAAAACATTTTCTTCTATTTTTATCATTAGTATTTTTCGTTTTGTTGTGTAGATATAAATCTTTTCATAGAAAATAGCTAGTATGGTTATAATTAATATTATTCCTAATGTTATGTATATCCAATTTGATTTTACAAAATCTAGTGTGTTGTCTTTTACAGCGTTATATTGTGCTTCTATAATTGTATTTTTTGCTTTGTCTTCTTCGATGTGTTCGTGTGCTTGTTCTATGAATAATTCTGTTTCTTCATATCTTTCATATGAAAAACTTTCTTTTGCCTTTTCAAATAAAGCATTTGCTTTAATTGATTCTGTTTCAGATTCTTCTATAATTATTTCTAATGCGCGTATAGAATCTGATATGTTGTATGTCCAGCTTTTTCTGAAAGATATTTGTTGAGATTTTTCAAATGCGTCCTTGTAATTATTTTTCCCTAATAGATTTTTTGATTCTATTAAAATATCGTTTAGATATGTTGTTGTGAAATTTAATTTTTCAAGTTCGGAAATGTCTTTTTCAGCTTGTGATATTGATGAGGTGGCATTGATTTCGGTTATGTCTGAGTTGTTTGCTATAATAAATCCAGTTGGGCTATTCATTGAAATGTCAGGAATGAGTCCACTGATAGCTATTGCTAATAGTAATGTCGGTAGTATGAATGCAATTATTTCTCCTTTTGATTTTATCATAGTGTTTTCCTCTTATCTTTTGCTCGTAAATATTACGTATACATATTAAATTGGTTTAGTATTATCTATAGCTGTTCTGCAGTAAATATTATATATATTGATTAAGTTGGTTTAGTATAAATTACCATCCAATTATTTTATTCTTTATCTTACCTTTTAACTTTCTTAAATGGTGTTTTATTTTTCCTTTTGTTGGTAGTTTTTTAGTTAATCTATTGTGATTGTATTTGTGTATTGTTTTTAATCGGAATTTTATACTTGCTATTAATTTCCTTTTTTGTTTATCGAAATCTGGAAGTTTTAATTTTTTCTTTTTGGGTTTTTTGAATATTTGTTTTGATGCTATTCCAATTTGTTTTGTGGTTATTTGCTTTTTTATTTCTTCGTGTTGTTTTAGTATATTTTTTTTCGCATATTTACTTATTTTTTTATCTGGTATTTCTTCTTTGTCTTTTGGAATTTTTTTTCCAAATAATCTTTTTAATTTATTGAATGTTCCCAATCCCATTTCTTCGAACATCAGATTCTTTGCTAGTTTTGCTTCTGATAATGCTATTTGTTCTTCTATTTCTATTTTGTTTGTACTGTATTGTTCAAATCTTTGTTGATATGTGTGTGGACCTATAGTTCTTTTATTGAAATATGATTCTTGTAGACTTTTTATTAAATCTGTTGCTCTTAGATATTCTTCTTTTAATTCATCTAATTCTCTATTTAATTTTAATAATTTTCTTCTTCGTGATCTTAATTTTAATCGGTTTGTTTGTATTTCACTTAATTTTTTATTATAATCTTCAATTATTGATTGATATTCTAGTGGTCCTAATTTTTTCTTTATAAACATTTTTATTTGTGATTCTTTTATTAAATCTAATATTTTATTTTCTAACGAATCTAGATTCTTTATACTTCTTGTTAACATGTATAATTTATATTTTCTATAACCGAGTATTGATAAAAATCCAGATGTTATTAGTCCTAGAAGTGTTAAGTACCAATAGTTAACCATGAGCTTTATATAATTTATTTTACCGCGAGTTTCTAATGTGTAAATTATTTCAGCTTCTTTTAATCTTGATAATGCTGTTTCAAAGTCTTCTCTTTCAAATGCTGCTTTTGCCATTCCTAATAGTTTTTTAGTTTCTGTTACCGAGATGTCACTTGCTTCTGAATTGAAGATATTATTTGAGATTGTTTCTATTAAGTCTTTTGATGTAAATGCGGTTTCTTTTAGATAGTTTAATCGTTCTGTTAATTGGTTTGATAGTTCGTAGTTTTCATTTGTATATGCATCTTCTATTTCAGAAATTAGATTTTCTATACGAGTGGATGGTATTTCGAATTTTTCAAATTCATTTAGAATTTCTTTTGCATCTTTTAATCCGGATACAACTTCTTTTTCACTCACTTCTCTTACTGTAAGGTCTGCGTATAATGTATTTTTGTAGGACGTTGTGTATGTTCCTACTTCTTTTCCACTGATTTTGAATGTTAGTAGATGTGTTTTCTTTGACATATATGCTGGTGGATAAACAGAGACATAAAAATATTCTGTTTCTTCTAGGTCGACTTTTGAAATTGTTTTAGGAGAAATTACTATGTACTGTGATGGGAATCCTGTTATTTCTAATGTTAATTGTTCTAGTGTGAAATTTAATCTTGTATTTTTTATAGGGACTTGGAACGTTGTGTTTTCTCCTCTTACAACATCGAATCGTCCGAATTTTGTTATTGATGGAGTAGATATTGGTACTAGTCCGCTTCCTCCAGGGCCTGGTGTGTTAACTACTATTACTGCAGGTGAACCTACTGTTACATTTTTGCTATCAGTTGCGCCGATTTCTTGGGTTGTGTTTGTTGTAATGGTTATGGATGTGTCTTCTTCTGTTGTTCCGATGGTTACTTTTAATGTGTTTGTTGCTGATTCTCCGATAGGCAAATTTCCTATTTCTCTATTAAGACTTCCTTGAGTTACTGACCATCCAGATGGAAGTGTCCAGTTTAACCAAGTGCCGATTGCGTCTTGTGTTCCGTAATTGTTTATTGTTGCGATTAAGGTTACGTCTTCTTGATTAATATTTACTTCAGGATCATATGTGTCAATACTGATAGTTAGGTATGGCCCGTTTGAATTTAATACTCTGATTTTTTTGTCTATTGTTTGTGTAGATGGGACAGCATATTCTGATGTTGTGTTGGTGGTGTTGACAGTTATTGTTATTCTATATGGAAGTTCTGTTCCTGCTGAATAACCAGTTGTGTTTGCAGTTACGTTGAAAGTTTCTGATCCGGAAGAATTTGATAAATTGAAAGATAGTGTTTCAGAACTACCATTGAAAGTTATTTTACTATTGTTTGAAGTTAAACTAATATTTAGCCAATAGTCTCCTGTGTTTTCTAAAGTTAAGTTTCCTACTGAGAAAATCTGGGTATCTGTTATTGTTATTGATTTGGTATCTGGGATGGTTGTGGAATTTGTCCATGTTTTATCGCGAGTAACTGTTATGTTTGTTGTGTCTGTGGTGTTTGAGTTTCCGGTGGAATCGTTAGCAACTAATCTGAAAGACCATGTTCCGTTTGTTGGTGTGAATGTTACATTGAAACCAGTTAATGATCCAGTGGTGTTGTCCATTGTTACATTGGACCATATTGTTTCATTTGTTCTTCTGTATTGTAATATAGCAGTGTCAAAATTATAATTGTCGCTTATGTTTGCAGTTATGTTTATTGTTGTTGATGGATCTAATAATGTTGTAGTGTTAGGAATGTAAGTTAAATTATCGATTGTTGGTGCTGTTGTGTCTGTGATAGTGAAATTCCATTGAGTTGTATTAACGTTTCCTAATCTGTCAAAAGCATAAAATTTACAGTAAACTAATCCTGGTGTTGTGTTACCAGAATATATTGTATAGTTTGTCCAATTCGCTGATGTTAGTAAAATTTGACTTGAGTTTGTAGCTGTGCCTGTTTCATTGTGTTCTACATAACCGTAATCTAAATTTAGATTGTCTGACCAATTTGCATAGCATGTTATATTTACTATGTCGTTTGCAGATATTGGTGTTGAATTAAATATTGAATATGTTGGTGGGTTGGTGTCGACTGTGAAGTATGTTAAAACAGAAGAACCCATGTTGTTGTTAGTGGATGTGTCGTTGGCGTAGAATGTTACGTTATGTAAACCGTCAGAGACAGTGGATGTGTTGTTCCATAGTTTTGATGATGTTAAGTTTTCTAATGAAATGTTTGATGCACTGTTTAAAGAATAACCAGCCCAACTTATATTTTCATTTGTTGTTATGTTGAATAGTACAGTAGAGCTGGTATGGTTGGAATTGTTTGTGGGTGACCAAATTGTTATTGTAGGAGAAGTTGTATCTCCTGATGTTGTATCTATTGTGAACCATACTGTAGAAGAATCTTTCATATTTCCATAAGAATCGTTAGCATAGAATGTTATGTTGTGTGTTGTGGTGTCTGGTATGTTTTCTATATCAGCTGACCATTCGGTTAGAGAAGTGTTTGTTAATGAAATATTAGCTGTTCCGTTTATGGAATATCCAGCCCATGATCCTGTTTCGTTTAGGGTTATGGATAATGTTAGGTCTGTTTGTGTGTATGTTGTGTTAGAAGGGTTGTTAATTGTTAATGTGGGGGAAGTGGAATCTGTTGTATATGATCCTGAGTAATTTGTTGTTGCTGATTCATCAAGTTCGTCGTAAATGAATGCATACCATGTATGAGTAGCAGAATCAGATTCTGCAGAGAATGTACAACTAATATTTGCTGTACCTGTTGTGTTGCAATAATGTTCATCATTACATCCTGCAAAAGTAGCAGATGTGGAATTACAAACAAAAATTGTTATTTCTTGTCCTGTGTCTTCGTCAGATGCAATTACTGAAACATTTACAATTGCCCCGCCTGGTATTGTAGTTGCATTATCGCTAGCAGATGTAAATGTTGGTAATTGATTTATGTTTACTGTTTGACTTTGTATTGCTTGATTATTTCCTGCATCATCTGTTGAATTATATCTTAAGTAATTTTGTCCTCTATCGGAGGAATTGAAAGTTATTGTTCCTCCATTGTCTATTGTGGTGGATGGTGTGCAGGTATTGGTAGTGTCGGTGCAATATTTTGTTATAGGATCTGAATCAATATTATCTGTTTCAGTTATTGTTATTGTATATGGTGGTGTTTGAATAATACTTGCACCATTATCAGAAGTTGTAGGGTTTGTGTAATCTAGATAAAAATTAATATCTAAGTTTTGGGATGTTGATTGTCCATTTTCTAATGAGTCTCTACAAGAAATATATCGTGTGTGGTATCCTTGTGATGAGATATCATTAATTTGGCAATTAGCAGTTGTTCCATCTATTGTACAGTCATTACTCATACTACTATAGATGACATCGCTGGATGACCATCTACAAACCATATTTGTTTCTCCAGTTATATTGATTTCTGTTATGCTGTCGTCGTTTGTGTCAAAATAGCTTGGGGTCGTATCACCAGCTACATTTGTTATTGAAGTTGTTGGTGGGGTGGAATCTGTTGTATATGATATGTTTACATCTGAAGAATAAACGGTTCCGTCGTATAAGCGACAAAATTCTGTGTGACTTGTACTGTCAGATGCTGTTGAGAAAGTACATGTTAGTGCGTAAGGATGCGTTGAGTCTGTTAATGTTCCACCAGTACAATTTGTGTTAATAGCGGTGGGTGCGTTGTCTTCAGCACAGTATAGATACAATGTGTCCGTATCTGTGTCATTTGCTAGGTGGGTAGTTGTGTTTGCGTAAAATGTTATTGTGTTTCCTCCTTTGATTGTTGAATGTGATGTAGTTATGTTGTCTATTGTTGGGGCAGTGTTTGTATTATGCTCTTTTATTATTAGTACGTTGTCTATCCAAATGTTTTCGTTTGTGTCTATGCTTGAACTATCAAAGTAAATATGGAATCCATTGTCAAAATATTGTGAATCGGTTGTTACTTGTGAAAATGTTAGCCATGTGGCTTCAGCATCATCTCCAATTTCATCTATTAGATCATAGTCAGCACCATCGTAATAATATATGTTTATGTTATCATTTGCATCGATTGCATTGATTCTATATGAAAATGTTACGTTTATCATGGTCGCATCTGACATATCTAGATTATCTGAGTAGAGGTTGGTGCTGGCTGATCCAGCATATGCCGAATGTGTTGCAGATACATATTGATCTGTAGCTAAGGTCCAGTCTGTTATTCCATTGTCTGTCCAAAGAGAGAAATCTGATTCAAAGTTATCATCTAACATTGTTAGGTTTGTTAAAGCTGCGCTTACATGCGTACTCAATAAAAGTATAATTGTTAAGATTATTATTACATTTGGAAGGATGTGTTTGTTCATTTTTTTCTCCCTCCACGTTTCATTTCTTTTTTAATTAATCGTTCTACTCTTCGGGATAGCATAATGTCTTGTGATTCGCAGAATTTCTGAAAATCCTTGTATATTTTTGAGTCTAGACTAAGTGTGACTTTCTGTTTAGTCATGGTAAAAATGGTCTGTACGTCTATATAAGTCTATATACTTACATGGAAGTATGCTATGTTTTAAATAGTCCTGTGAGAAATGAATTGTATGAGTAAGTTAAGTGCTGTTGTTGTGATATTTGTAATTTTGTTAGGACTTTATGGAATTGCGCAGGTGGATTATTTTCCTTCTGATGAATATGTTGAGATAGATATTTTGGAAGTAGAAGGGACGACTCTAGCTATTGGTAGTGGATGTAAAGCGATGATAGCTGAAACTTCTGAAGAGCGTGCTGAATCTATTCATTATGGGTTGGTGGGTGTGATTGAAGATCGTCCGACAATTTATGATGGGTTTGTAGAGGTTTTGGACACTTATGATATGGAGATAGTGTCTATGGCTATTGAAGGAAGGGATGATAGCTTTTATTATAGTAATCTTGTGTTGCAAAGCCCGACTAAGGTTTTGAAAATTGATATGAAACCGTCAGATGCGATTGCGTTGTGTTTGAGGGTGAATGCTACAATGTATATTAAACGAGAGTTGTTAGAGTTAGATGGTGTGGATATTTGCTAAAAATTAAGTTTTTTAACATGTGTTGTATATTGATAATAGGCTGATGTTATGATGAAGAAGATATTTTTTGTATTGGTCGTATTGATGTTGATACCGATGGCCATGGCTGTGGTTTCTAATGTGCAAAGTCCTGTGGATGGTTATCAGTTTAATGACACTTACACATTTGACTTGACTTGTAATGCGACTGATGTGGCAAGTGATTTGCAAAATATTTCTGTTTATTATATGTTTAATGTAAGCGATCCTGATTTGAAAACATTAGTTTCTTATAATGGTGAGGATGTTACAGTTGCTTGGGGGAGCAGGCATAGAGCTGATAGTAGTTCGTATAAACCTAATAATTCTTTTGATAATGACAATGTAACACGAACACAGAATATTTATACTCCTGTGAATGAAACTTATCCGTTTTATGTGGGTGCTCAATTAAATGGGACATACAATATTACTGAATTTACTACAATATATTTTAGTGGGTGGTATTATTGTAGAAATTATACTATTTTGACGTCTACTGACAATTCAAGTTGGGATGTTGTTGTTAATGTTACTGACTATGGTGATGGTGGTGTTCTTGATACAAATGTTAAGGTTGATCGTATTGTTCCTTCTGTTGAAGCTTCCTATGTAATGATTAATTGTACTGCTGCTCGATACAATGCAGATGCTAATGGTGATCCTGCGATTTCGGAAATATTGGTTTATGCTGAAGATGGAAATCAATACAAATGGATTGTTCAGAATACTAGTGTTGAAACAGGTGCGTTGGCTTCTGAAGCTTTTTCAGTAACTACGGCTTACATTCCTAATAATTTAACATGGATGTGTTCTGCTGCAAATTCAACACATCAAATAAATTCTTCTGTTAGTAATTTAATTTTAGCGATGGATACTGTTGGGCCTGAAGTTACTCAGGGGTGGCCATTGCCACGTTCAGGCCAGGGTAATGTTTATGATTTGTATGTTGATAAGGACGGTGCTATTAATTTTTCTTATAATGTTACTGATTTGACAGGAATTAAAAATTGTAGTGTATATTTGAATGATACTCTTCAAGAATCAAATGCTACAGAAGTGACTTCAGGAATAAATTGGATAAACGTTACAGGGATTTCTGATGGTGTATATTCTTGGTTGGTGGGTTGTTATGATAATCATACAAATGAAAATATGGGTAATTCTTCTGAGAGAAGTATTATTGTAAATTCATCTACAACATTGGTTGTGATTTGTGGAGATTCTATAATTGCTGGTAGGGACAGTACTTATTCTATAGATTATTATTTGGAGAGTGTGATAGGTTCGGATATTACTGCGATAAATGAGGGTGTTGGTGGTGAACAGGTGTATGAAGCTTTGTCCAATATTAGTAGAAGAGATTATTTTGCAATGTATGATGCTGATTATTATGTTTTGCATTGGTGGACAAATGATATTTATAATAGTAGATTAATTCCAGAAATTGTTACTGATATAGAAACAATGTATGATTATTTGAAAACAGATGACAATGAGGTTATTTTAACAGCTGCAATGTATGCTGATCACTCTGATGAAGGTGGGTATGGTAATAATCTAGTTAATACAACATCTTCGAATGAAACTACTCAAAGGTTAATAGCTTTGGCAGCTGAAAAAAATACAACACTTGTTAGATGGGATTTAGCAATGTATAAAAATATATCACTTTACAAAGGTGGTGGTGATGGTGTGCATCCAAACAGAACAGGTAATGAAAGATTGGCTAGATCACTTTATTGGGCGGTTTTTAATAATTCTTATTTCAATGAAGTAAATTCAACTGTGATTTATAATTATAGTAAGACATTGGTTGGTGAATATTGGATAGAAATTAGCGGTATACCAGATTTGAATGAACCGACTCCTTATATCAATATGTCAGTTTATCATGCAAATACAAATCATATGGTAAATGATACTGATGGTTTTTGGAAAAATGTTACAAGTGATGCTAGTGGAAATTTGTATATAGATGATTTTAATTTTACAACTGGAGTTTTCGAAACATTAAGTGGTGTGCCTTTGGATGGTGAAGCTGGAAGAAGAGTTAGCTTGTATGTTATAAGTGATTCTAATGATGTTACTGCTCCGAATATTACTTTGGTTTATCCAGTGGCCAATGCAACTTTAACAAATGTTAATTTTACTTATAATGTTTCTGATTTTAGTAATATAAGTTATTGTGAGTTGTTTACTAATGGGACGGTGAATACAACATTGTCAACAAATGAAAATATAACTGGTGATGATGGTGATCCTTCCAGTAGTGTTAATTCAAATGGTAATAATAGAGGGTTTACAAGAGCATTTTCAAATGTTAATGTCACAGATGGTTCTAATATAACAGCTTATGTTTACTATGCTTCACATACCGGTGAAAATTATATGCCGGTTATTATATGTAATACAAATGATACTGTAAAATATCAGTGTGATCCTGGTTCTGATATATATAATTATACGTTTACTCTTGCTGATTATGCTGCTGGAAATTGGCTTTCATATAATTTTACAGATCATAATTTAGAAGCTGGAAATGTTTTGGTTAGGGTCGGAATTAATAGTACAGCTAAATTTGCTATTGGTTATAAAGCCGGAGCAAGTAATTATGAAACATGGTATTATGATGGATCTATTTGGAATAATTGGACAACAAGTGCAATATTTTATATAAGACTTGGTGTGTATAGGGTTGACGGATCATATGTTTTTGGGTTAAATGAAACAGACACTTCAGTGACGAAAAACATTAGCCAGAATTTTAATACATCGGCTTCTGTTGGTGATGTTATTCAGTGGGGTGTTAGATGTTATGATATTGGAAACAGTGTAGCGTTTTCTTCTGCAAATGAAACAATTACTGTTAGAACAGATAGTGATGATCCTGTAGTTACCCCTGTTTCTCCTGCAGCTTCTGCGTCAACAACTACAACATCGACAGTGTTCACTTATAATCCGGCAGATGTAACAGATGAGATTGTTTCTAATTGTTCATTGTATTTGGATGATGAGCTAAATGAAACAGATACTACAATTACAGAATCTGTTGATCAAACATTTAGTAAAAATTTGAGTATTGGAAGTTATGATTGGTATGTTAGTTGTACTGATCAGACAGGTAATGTTGGTAGTTCTACTGAGAGAACTTTAACAATTGCAGAAGCGACTTCCCCAGAAGATAGTTCTAATAACGAAGTAGAGGCACAATGTACAGATAGGATTGATAATGATGGAGATGGGTTAGTGGATATGAATGATCCTGGTTGTAGAGGAAGATGGGATGATGATGAAAGCGATGATCCTGTTCAAAATGAAACTTTTGCAGTTGTGATTAATGAAACTTTAGATAATGTTACTAAAGGGAAGAAGGTTGAAATTGATGTTGTTGACGAAAATGTAACTGAAAATAAAACTCGTGTTGTTAAGAAGTTGGAAATAATATTTAGTGATGATAAAACAGATGTTAGTGTTGAGGTTATTGAAACTAATGTTGCTCCGGAAGAGGTGGCTTCTTCAGTGGATAAATATAAAATAAAAGTTAATGGTAATGAGTATGTTGCTTATCAGTATATAGAAGTGGAATCTGATGTTGAAATTGAAGAAGCGACTTTGCAGTTTGAGGTTTCTAAAGAGTGGATGGATATTCAAAAGGCTGTGAAAGAAGACGTTGTCTTACTTCATTACATTAATAATAGTTGGGTAGAGCTAGAGACTAATTATTTAGAAGGGGATGATCCGTTAGTGTTTGAAGCAACTACTGATGGGTTTAGTGTTTTCGCAGTGGGGGTTAAATCAGAGAGTGAAGAATTTTTAAATATAATTTTTGTTTTGTCTGTTGTTGGCTTTGCTTTGATAGTTTGTGCTTGGTATGTGGTGGTTAGAAAGATGACTAAAAAGAAAAAAATTAAAAATAAAAAGTGAATTAAATTTTTATCTCAGCTAGAATTCTGTTTTCGGTGATATCTTCTTTTGGTTCTACAGAAGTAAGCAGAAAATTGTTTTTTATTAAGTAAGCGAGCATCTCTCTGCGGGAGTTTCGTGTTTTGATTTTTATTTTATTGAAATTTTTTTCTTTGGACCAGTTTTTTAGAAATTCCATCATTTGTGTTAGTAATCCCATTTTTCTGAAGTTTGGATCTACACCAGTCATCCAACAGTAAATTGATCCATCATTATATCGATTGTAACTGATCATATAGCCAGCTGGTTTATTGTCTATAAATGCGACAGTGATTAAATGTGTTTTATCTTTTAATCGGTCTTCATAGCTTTCTTTGGAATATTTGGTTGTGAATTCAGGAATGTTTTTTTCAACTATAAGAGCAGTTTCTATTGGAACTTCTTTTATTTCTATCATAATATTTACCGTTTTATCTATAATTTTTTCGAAGTTATATTAACATCCTTGACAACTGTCGCAACTTGTGCAGTTTTTTAGGGAAGGCATTGCTGACTTGTGAGCTGAACAGATTAATTTTTTTTCTCGAACCGCTCGGCAAATAGAGCAAACCTCACCTAGAATTTTAGGACTGTCGGCAGATTCATTTACAAGAAAAGCCGCAAGGTTGTTTATTTGTTCTAGGATTTTTTTGTCTTTTTGTAAAAGTTTAACTCTAGACCCTCTGAGTTCACGGCGATATTGCGACACAGCTGCTTGGGAAACACCTAACTTGGAGGCTGTTTGTTCTTGGGTAAGGCCATGAGTTTCCATTAATTCCTTAGCTATTAGAGCGCGCATGCCCGGAAGAATCATTTGAACGATGATTTCACAGAATGGTTTCATATTAAATATTATGTACCCTACTTATTTAAATATAACGGTGTTATAAATATATACTATGTCAGGAATTTATTTAGACTATTGTGCAGGGACTTATGTTGATCCTAGAGTGAAGAAAGCGATGGATAAGTACTTTACTGAGGAATTTGCTAATCCTAATAGTTTTCATGGTATGGGATTAGAGGCGAATAAAGCTGTTGTAAAGTCAAGGGAAAAAATGGCTAAGATTCTTGGGGCGAAATCAACTGAGTTGGTATTTACTGGGTGTGGAACTGAAAGTTGTAATATGGCGATTAAAGGGGTGGCTTTTGAGTATAGGAAAACCAATTCGAAAGGCGGGCATATAATTACTTCTAATATAGAACATCATGCGATTTTAGATGCTTGTCGTTGGTTAGAGGGGCAAGGATTTGAATTAACAATTTTGAAATCAGATAAATATGGTTTGATTAAAGCAGAACAAGTTAAGAAAGCAATTCGTAAAGATACTATTTTGGTTACAATAATGTATGCAAATAATGAGATAGGAACTGTTAATCCTGTGAGGGAAATTGGTAAGGTTTGTCGAGAGAGGAAAGTGACTTTTCATACTGATGCTTGTCAGGCAGGTTTGCTTGAACTTAATGTTGAAAAACTGAAAGTAGATTTAATGACACTTAATGCAAGTAAAATCTATGGGCCAAAGGGAATTGGTCTTCTGTATGTTAGAACTGGTGTGAAATTAACACCGCTGTTTCATGGCGGTGGACAGGAATATGGTTTAAGAAGTGGAACGCTAAATGTTCCGGGGATTGTTGGATTTGCTAAAGCGCTTGAGTTGATTTACAAAGAAGGTGGGAAAGAAGCTAAGCGTTTGACAAAGCTTCGTGATTATTTAATTACTGATGTTTTAAAAAACGTTCCTCGAAGTTATTTGAATGGTCATTCTACTAAACGATTGCCGAAAAACGCGAATTTTACAATTTTAGACATTGAAGGCGAATCACTCTTGCTAAGGCTTAATGAAGAAGGGATTTTTTGTTCAACAGGAAGTGCATGCACATCTGCGCAATTAGAACCATCTCATGTGATTTTAGCGATAGGTATTTCAAAGCAAGCTGCACATGGAACAATTAGATTTACATTGGGGAAGAGTACAACTAAAAAGGATATTGATAAGTTGTTAAAACTTTTACCTAAGACAGTGGAAGATTTGCGAAAAATTTCACCAGTGCGATTAAAAAGTCCGTGGAGGTAACCCTTTTATGGGATCGAATGCAAAAAGCGTTAGCGGAAAAACGAAAGGTGGGCGCGTTGGTTATTGTCTATAGCTCGCTTCGCTCGAGAATATTATGTTGATTATTATGACTAGTAAATGTGATGAATGTCCGGTGAAAAGTAAATGTTCAAAGAAGAATCCGGATTTGAAAAAAGAAAATAAAGAATGGTTTTACAGCAAAGAGGTAAAGCAACATTTCTTTAAGCCGAAGAATCTTTTAGTGGAAGAGCCAAAAGATTTTAGTGGGGTGGGAGAAGTTGGAAGTCCGGCTTGTGGCGATGTTATGAAACTTTGGATTTGGGTTGAGAAGGATAGAATCAAAAAATGTAAATGGCAAACATTTGGGTGTGCAAGTGCGATTGCTTCTACTTCGATGCTTTCTGTAATGGTTACTGAGAATGGTGGGATGAAACTTGAAGATGCATTAAAATTGCGAGCTAAAGATATTTTAGATAGGTTAGGTGGGTTGCCTGTGATAAAGATTCATTGTTCTGTTTTGGGCGATCAAGCACTTAGAGCGGCTATAAAAGATTATAAGAGCAATAAAAAGCCATAAAGGCAAAAAAAAAACAATAAAAATGCTTAAATATTAGGATTTTCTTATATCGTATATGAGAAAGGCTGTTGTCGTATTGTTTTTTATTATTCTTATCTCTAGTGCTGGGTATTCAGTTACTGAGATTTCTGCATGTGGTATGAAGGTGACAGATAATACAGAGTATGAGTTGAGCCAGAATATAGATCCACCATTTTTTTCTAATGTTTGTGTTGGATTTTATAATGTTGACAATTCTTCTCTTGATTGTAATGGATATACAATTGATTGTCAAGGAAATGAAACTATTTCTGGATTGAGGCTGCGAGGAGTGTATCAGAATTTTACTGTTCGAAATTGTATGATTAAAAACTGTGGTATCGGATTATATGTTGAGGAAGGTTCTAATTTAACTTTTGAAAATGTTACTGTTGTTAATAATACTTTTGGGGTGAATATTTCTTCTAGGGATTATAGTGGATCAGGAAATCCTTTATATAATTTAATATCGCTTAATAACATTACTTCTGTAAATAATAGTGCGTATGGTTTTGTGTTTGATAGTTGTAATATTAGTTTAACTAATTCTATTTTTCAGAGAAATAGTAAGGCGGCATTTTATTTTAATTTAACAGAATCAGAAAACTGCGCTAATAGAAATTTGACAATAAGTGACAATTTAATTTGTTATAATAATGCTACATACAATGAGGCTCCAAATGTTACAATTACAACTATAGCTAATAATACTTTTTGTGTTAATCAATCATATCCTACAAATAATTTGGAACTGTTAACTAATTCGACATTATTTAATTTAACCAATGTGACAAATCCAATAAATGAGTTAGATACATCTTGTTATTTGTATTTGGATAGTTTGTATAATCAGACAAATAGTTCTGTTTCGAATAATGGAGATTTACTATTTTCTTCTGTGGAGTTTGGTTACAATACAGCACATGATTGGTATGTTTATTGTAATGATACAGATGGGAATAGTGGTAATAGTTCTGTGCGAACATTTTCAACTATTAACGGAGTAACAGG
>Ga0233437_1003008_pt1 | contig 23351 bp, 15 predicted proteins | sample SI_122_August201_FD_182714 | JGI IMG/M metagenome (GOLD analysis project Ga0233437, IMG submission 182714) | Seawater microbial communities from Saanich Inlet, British Columbia, Canada - SI_122_August2016_200_MG | ecosystem: Environmental > Aquatic > Marine > Inlet | place: Canada: British...
TGATTATTTAGAACAAATTACTTATTTGTTATTCTTAAAAATGGCTGATGAATTAAACAAACCGCCATATAATAAAAGATTAAAATTCCCTAAACTTAAAGACGTGGAGGGTAACGAAATCACGGATGGTGAAATCTGTGATTGGGAAACCTTGTCGGGAAAAAGAGGTGCGGAGTTGGAATCGTTTTATGCACAGTTGCTTCGAAGTTTATCTACCGAAAAAGGTATGTTAGGCCAGATTTTTACTAAAAGCCAAAATAAAATACAAGACCCTGCAAAATTGTTAAAGGTTATTAATATGATTAACCAGGAACAATGGTCGATGATGGGTGCTGACATTAAAGGTAAAATATACGAAGGTTTGTTGGAAAAGAATGCTGAAGATACCAAGAGTGGGGCAGGGCAGTATTTCACGCCACGGGCCTTAATTAAGACCATGGTTGCCTGTGTTCAGCCCAAACCGATGAAATCTATTGCCGACCCGGCTTGTGGCACAGGGGGTTTCTTTTTAGCATCGTACGATTGGATTATTGCCAACAATAATTTGAACCGTGAAGAAAAGGAATTTTTAAAGAACAAAACATTTCATGGAAATGAAATTGTGGCCAATACTCGTAGAATGTGTTTAATGAACATGTACCTGCATAACATTGGTGAAATTGACGGCGAAAGCTTTTTGTCGCCTAACGATGCTTTAATTTCCGACGATGGGAATCGGTATGATTACGTACTGGCGAATCCACCTTTTGGGAAGAAAAGTAGTATGACAATCACTAACGAAGAAGGTGAAATTCAAAAAGAAGATTTAAGCTACAACCGTCAGGACTTTTGGGAAACCACATCGAATAAACAGCTTAACTTTTTACAGCATATAAAAACCCAACTAAAAATTAGTGGTGAAGCAGCCGTTGTATTACCCGATAACGTTTTATTTGAAGGTGGTGCAGGTGAAGAAGTGCGTAAGCAGTTAATGAAAACCACAGAGTTACATACAATTCTTCGTTTACCTACAGGTGTTTTCTATGCACATGGTGTTAAAGCAAACGTATTGTTCTTCAACAACAAACCAGCCAGTAAAGATCCGTGGACAAAAGAGGTGTGGATTTATGACTATCGAACCAACATACATCATACTTTAAAGAAAAAATCAATGACAACCGCTGACCTATTAGAGTTTGTTAAATTGTATAATCCAGATAACCGTCATAAACGAGCCGAAACATGGAGTGATGAAAATCCAGATGGTTGTTGGCGTAAATTCACCTATGAAGAAATATTAGCACGGGATAAAACGAACTTAGACATTTTTTGGTTAAAAGATAAAAGTTTAACCGACCTTGATAATTTACCCGACCCCGATGTTTTGGCTAATGAAATTATCGAAAACATAGAATCGGGACTTAATAGTTTTCGGGAAATAATGGAAACTATAAACGGCAATAACAAATAAACAGGCCCTGAACCCGTCAGCTGAAGGATAGTTCGCGTTGTTCCCCGGTTGGCCAGGGTGGTATATGTAGATCTTTTAACCAAAGATTGACAAACATTGGTTATCAAAATTACAAATTGCTTGAAACATAATAAGGAATAGTTTAGAATTTGAATATTTATAAAATTGAAACTTATGCGTCAGTAGCCGCACAGGTTTGTTATTTGTTTTTTTTGAGATTAGTCTATTCCAGTTTATTTGGATTAGGTTGTTCAGGATTCGGAGTTCCTTGTTCAGAGTTCGAAGAGTTTTGCTCCGTACCTGTATTACAGCCCGATACAATGATTACAGATATAACCAGGATAGCTGAAAAAATCCTCATGGCCCTTTATTTTATTGGTTTTATTATCGCTGATTTTAAACTAGAAGATTCAGTATTTCCTTCAACCAAAGAAACCGAAATAGTATGTTTACCACTGGTTTTAAACTCTAAAATTCCCATTTTATACTGCTGATATTTTTCAGTGGCGGCCTGTTGGTTTTGTACCATTATTCCTTCATCTGTTATGGTTTTCCATACGAGACGGTCCTCGCCTTTATAAATCAAATCAATATAATAATAGCCAGGCTCAAAAACCTCCACCGTCCATTCTGCCTTACTGTTTTCTTCCCATTTACTAATTTGGTTCACATGTTTCCACTCACCATATTTTTCCATCCATTTGATTTCCTTTTTCTCTGCAACTGAGACTTCTGCAAATTCAGCCAATAATGTGGTTTGAATGTTTGGATAAATTCCGTGATTGGTATTTACTTTTGCGGATTCTGCTTCACCCTCCAATTTTATTTCAATTACCGAAACGGGTAAATCAGCAGGTTTGTACGGCACTTCAAAAACGATCCATCCATTCTCTTTTTTATAAGAAATATCGGGTCCGTTTAAAAGTTTTGCCGAAATAATTTCACTTTCCAGGCCAGGCAAACAAAGTAAGCCATCTTGCGGCCATTCGAAAACGGAAAAGAACAGGGAATTTCCCTGTGTGGTTACATCTCCCCAAGGCAAGGCATGTCCCCAGGGAGAAGGCCCGGCACCATAAATAACTTGTGGATATTTGCGAATCCATTTCCCGGTTTCTTCAAGAAACTTAACTCCTATTGTTGGGATGTTTCCTTTCCCATCGGGTCCAACGTTAAACAGGTAGCTTCCGCCACGTCCAACCGTTGCAATTAAGCGACTTAAGGTTTCTTTTGGGCTTTTAAAATTATTGTCGTACCAGGCAAACGCCCACGAATCGTTGTTGGTGTCGCATGTTTCCCACAAGCCGGGAATATTTCTGGGTGGAACTTCCATATCACCTTTACTGGCATAGTCACCCAATCCATGTCCAATTCGACTGCAAAGCATGGCGTTCGGCTGAAGCTCGCGAACCAAAGCCGCCAGTTCAATCACATATTCTTTTGGAATACGTCCCGGAGTATCAAACCATATAAAATCAATATCGCCATAATTGGAGCAGATTTCTTTTACCTGGGGTTTGCATTTGCTGTAAAAATAATTTTCAAAGGTTGCAGCTGTTCCGTCGGGATTTTCCCTTGGTCCCCCTGAACCTCCGGGAGCAGTCCAATCCTGATTATGCGAATAATAAAAACCAAAGCCCAAACCAATTTCATGACAAGCAGCTGACAGTTCTTTCATCGGATCACGGGCAAAAGGAGTTGCATCAACAATATTAAACGAGTGCTGAGATTTAAACATCGCAAATCCTTCGTGATGTTTGCTGGTTATGATTATATATTTCATACCGGCATTTTTTGCCAGTTGGGCAATGGCTTTAGCATCAAATTCAGAGGGATTAAATTTTTGGGCAAGTGGCATGTATTCCTCCGTTGGAATAGTAGCCATATTTTTATGCTTAATCCATTCTCCAATTCCATAATACGTGGTATCTTTCCATATACCTCCCAAACTCGAATACAAACCCCAATGAATAAACATTCCAAAATTACTTTCATCAAAAAGTTTTCCCCGACCGGCTTTTAGGGCATCCAACGAAACTTTTGATTCACCCCACATTTTGTCCATGCCCTGGTCTTTTTCTTTCTTTTCCTGAGCCATTGCTACAAGTGAATAAAACATTACCATTAAAACGACAAGCAGGTTTTTTAAATATTGTTGTAACATATCTTAAATAATTTAGGTTTTTACTTATTTATTCTTTTATATAAACTTTTAAATCGCTGTACCGAGCCGAACGTGTAAACATGTGACGCAATCCAATCCGACCTTCTTCCGGCGACTGATTTTCATCTAAATCCCAGGAGAATAATTTCTCCACATTTTCTCCTTTCACATTAAAGAAGAGTTTCGATTAGGTTTTAATTACTGTTATTTTGTACGTTTTGCCAGGCAGGAACAAACCAGTTTTAAAATAAGCGGGAAGTATCTCGGTGTCTCCAAACTTGCCCTCTTCTGCCGGATATTTCCTTATCCTGATGTAATCATTTTTTGGATCTTCATTCGCCATAGGAAAAGCTGCGTAACTAATATGAAGCGGAGTCATGTTGTAATAATATTTACTCATTGTTGGAACTTCGCGGTATTCGTTCCATAGCGTAATATCCTTGTCCCTGCCTTCAGTTCCAATACCCGTAGCCTGAATGTACAAGATATTTACATTAATTATCTGCGTATCTGAGACGCTGAGAAGAATTTCAATCATTCTCTTGTGTGCCAAAACTCCTCTGCCATGTTGGTTTCATATAATATTATTTAAAACTGAATCATAAAAGTTCGAATCTGGTCATGCCCCATTTTAAAGCTAAATTGTTTTTCCTCAACTTTAATTTCTCTTTGCAATTCAATGGCTTGTTCCAAATGGTTACATTCGGTTACCGACACTGCAGGATATGGCAAATGAACCGTAACATCTTCATCACGTCCTTCGGTTTCAACAATCCGTAAGATTAATGGATTTGGATCGTAAGCATCCTGTTTGGTTTTAAGGCTTGAAACAATTACATGGTCACTGTTTATACTAAAGAATGATTTTTCCAAAGGAAATGACTGATCGCTAAATTTCCATCCTGAGATTTCACCCGAATGTTGGGTTTCCTGTTTCGCAATTAAAGGTTGGTTGAATTCCCATGCTTTCTGAGGAATGTTTGCATTTCGCCAATCACCTTCGTGGGCAAGCAGCGAGTATTTAAATGAATGAATCCCTTCATCCATTCTCGGATCCATTTCCCTTGCTCCCCGCACAACCGACATGCTTAAAATCCCTTCGTTAATGGTGAATCCGTATTTACCATTATTGATTAATGATACTCCGAATTCGTTGTTTGAATAATCAATCCATTTTTGAGCCGGAACCTCTTTGTCAGATTCACTTCGTTTTACAAAGCCATAGGGCTGATCGAAATAAGCCTCTCCGTTGGTAAGGTTTGTTGGAAAAATTAAACGCATCAATTTGCCCGGACTGTGCCAATCTATTTCCATCTCAAAATCGATTTGATCGGAATTTGCCTTTAAAGTCATGTATTGTGTAAATTTTGAGGATTGAAAATAATTATCCCATTTTACAACTACTTTTAAAGGGGAATCATAAACTATTTCGGGAGGAGTGAGTGATTCAACTTCAAATTCTTTCCCCGTTAAACCAAAGCTCCAACTGCTCCCCTTATCTTCCAGCAATTGTATTTTGTTCGCATAATCTTTTAAAATTTCTTTTTGAAGTTTTTTGCTGAAAATGCTTGTAATTCCTTTTTCATTCCACTGAATTTTAAAGAAATTATTTTCAAGCTGATTTCCGTTTATTTTTAGTCCCGAATTTCGTTTTTCAGGTTTCCCATCCACAACAGCATAAACTTTGTAGCCCATTGGTGGAATGTTTGCGGCATCAATACAAATTTCGTATTGCAAATCATCGTCAGATTTTTCAGTAATTAAAAAAGGAGTGTCTTTCCCCGATGGATCTTTCAAGCTGAATTCGGTGGGCTTTTTCACAAATTTAATTTTGGCATTTACAAATTGGCTAACAGGCCACGAATGTGGATTATAAACCACCACAGGAATTCCATCGATTTCGGTATTGATTCGATTCCCAATATTTTCAAGTCCTGCATTTATTTGTTCCGAAGTAATTTGCCCCAGTCGTTCATACTCCTTATAAACGTCGTTAACACCAAGCCCTGTTAGTGTTCCCGGAAGAATATCGTGAAATTGATTAAATAACAAAATTTTCCACGCTTCCAGAAAATCTTCGCGCGGGTAGAATGGTTTACCTTTGTGCATGGTCCCAATGGCAGAGAACTTTTCAGCAACAATTAACTGATTCTCGAAATACCGGTTTAATTTTTTAATCGCTGCTTGTGAAGTGTAACATCCCATCCATCTTCCATTGTCCTGTTTATATCCGAATTCTTCCCTCTGAACAGGCCAGTTAGTGCCACTTTTATGAAGCTCTTGGAAATAACCTTCGGGTGAAATGTGCTCAAATTCCAATGAAGATTCATTGGCAAGCATATTTAATTTTCTCATATCATCGTCATCCGGCCCTCCTCCATGATCGCCTTTTCCGATGGTAATCATTGGCAAATCGTACTTTGAAGTTTCCACCCACTCTTTAATATATTCAGGCATATTTTTAAAATTGGGATTGTAATGATCCGGAATTTTATAAGCAAGTATTTTCGAGCCGTCATCTGATTCCCACCAAAAAACCTTTTTGCCTTCAGGAGCTTCGCGGCTAAAAACATAATTTTCAATTCCACAACCTGCGTATATTTTTGGAAGTGTACCCGGATGACCAGTAAAAACATCCGGCGACCAGGCAATTTTAACATTTTCAATGTTTAAGTTTTTTGAATAGTAATCGTGGGCAACCAAAAATTGCCTGATTAAACTTTCGCCCGACGACATGGTTTCATCCGGCTCTACCCATTGGCCACCAACAATACTCCACTTTTTATTATTTATACTTTGTTGCACTTCTTCAAACAAATCCGGTAAATAATTCTGAATGGTTGAGTAGTATAAAAGATAACTTTGTGCAAATTTTAAATCAGGATACTTGTCTAAAGAATTCAGCACATCCGAAAAGGTTTTAAAAATCTCCCTGTTTTTGATTTCGTTCCATCTCCATCGATACACCGGATCCATGTGGGCATGTCCAATAACTTTTACTTTTTGGGATTTTATTTTTTCAGAATCAGATTGACTGAAACCATTTATATTGAATACAAAAATGGCAATAAAAAGAAGTTTTAAATGTTTCATTTCATCGGTTTAAAAAGTGATAGGCAAATAATCCTTTTTTTAGACAACGATTTTTCAAAGTTAAGTTAGATTTTTTCGTATTTAACGACACTCTTTCATTAACTATGCGAATAAAAATTTATCGAATATTATTGAACTTTTATTTTGACCAACATCATGCTATGTCTGGGTAGTTTAAGATTCAGCTCAAATTTCCCTTTTTCATTTTTCTTTTCCGACGAGTTAGTAACTGATAAATCAGCGGCTTCTTTTAGTCTTTTTAAATCAGCATCCTTCGACGTTTTTGGTGAACCTTGTCTTTCCCACTCGCGATATGTATTGTTGTTTTCGCGGTCTAAACTATATTCTTCTACCAAATAATTTCCTTTTGTTAATCCTGAAATTTCAATATCAATATTATCCAGAATGCTTAAATCGTTATCCGTTTCATTATAATTGTACACGATTAACTGAACTTCTTCATTTGAAGATTTTGTTGCCAGAACTCCATATCTTCTTCCAATTCGTGGGCCACTAACATCAATTCGTTTATCGCCCAAAAGAGCCAGCATTTCGTATCCCGTTTGTATGGGTTTTGGAATATTACCTGCCGTTGTTAAACCACGATTCCCCAGAAAAAAACTATCCTTTTCTGCTTCCCATGCACCTCCCCAATATAAAAGCATTGTGGTTGGAAAATCGTAATTGTCTTCAATCGCATACAAACAATCGACCATTTTAACTAAAAACAACGGTGACTCCTCACTGTTTCGATAATGCAAATCGGGATATTCCGCAACCGTTTTCTGAAAGTTTGATGACATTCCCCATTCATTTAGATGAAACTCAACTTCTTTTAAACTTTCATATTTTTCAAGTAATCTTGATATCCAAAGTACCCCTTGCGAAAAACGTTGAACTTGTGGTTTTATTACCGGTTCGCTGTTTAGCCAACCCCCAGAAAGTCCGTAAATATGATACGAAATAAAATCGATTCGGGTGCCAATTTTTCCGGTAACATGGTTTGTTCCGTTGACTACATGTTCGATAAAATTTTTTAAAAACCATTCGTGATAACAAGCCGGACCACCGACTTTAAGTTTTGTGTCAACTGAAATAATAGCATCTACAAATACATCGTACAATTTATAGAATGTTTGAATGTCAGATTGTTTCCATCCATCCGGTTCATTCCAAACTTCGAAATACCAGGTACGAACTTCTTCTGCACCAAATGTTTCAATCAGATTTTTTGTAAAAGCGACTAATAAAGCATGCCATTTGTCCCAGTCTTCAGGTCCTGAATTTTTCACGGACATTCCTTCGTCGTTTCCCACTGAGGTGTCAATTTCTCTGCTCGTTAATCCCTTTGGCATATAATCGCACTCAACAACTGGTTTGAGTCCTCGTTTTACAAATTCACCATAAATCCGGTTTACGCGACTAAAATCGTAAACTGCATTGCCGTTTTCATCTTCCGAATAAACTTCAATTCCAACCTCAACTCCCTCGCGAAGGTGCCCTGTTAAAGTATAATGATTGCGTAGGTAAACACACGATTTTGTTTCGTCCATTCGATCCAAAAGTGCCTGCCCACTTTGTTTTTCAGCGAGGTAATACAAAAGATCGGTGCCAGAAGCTTTCCAGAATTGTGTGTTTTCTCCAATAATTTTATTTGCATTTATTATAAAATTATTGTTTTGAGCAAAAATTGTTGTTGAGCTAAATAACAGTAAAAAAGCAAAAATTGAATGTTTCATACACAAATACTTATCTTATCATTTAATAATCTGTCCATTACAAGTCACATTATTGTCCTGCCGGACGGGCTTTCATTTTTGTCTTGACACAAAAACGAAACAAAAAAGTCAAGAAAATTTAATGCTTCCTCCCACATTCCTGCGCTTGCCCGCGCCAAATTTTCCGGCCAACGCTTTTTTTATTCCAAATATAAATAACCTTTTGTGTTGGTTCATTTCGAATTATTTATTCCCAACATCAAGATTTCAAATTTTTACAATTATTTCTCATGCACTTTAATTACGAACATCTGCCGGGTTCCATTTTCAGCAATACCCGGAACAAGTATCGCATCGTTTGTCCGGTTCCAGCGAGGAGCCGGATCAATTCTGATATCTCCACTATACCCACCTTTGTCAATCCCTTCGCTTCTGATAAAAGCACCATCACTTCGCCTGTAAATTGCATAATAATTCTTATCTGATTTGCTGTAACCATTTGCAAACCAATTTCCATTGGGTGAAAGAGAAACATCGGCGCCCGGCTTTGGGAAAATTTCAGGATTACCCAAATGCCCCTCAATTTGTTTTGTATCGACATTATAAAGAACCTGCAAATCATTTTCACCAGCCTCATCTTTGTGAATGCCGATTACCAAATTTCCTTCGGCCCATTCCGGATGCCCGCCAATAAAGGTTTCGTGAAGAGTAAGACCTGTACCATCGATATTGATAGAAAAGGGTTGATTGACTCTTTTTCCCTTTTGGCCACTCCATCCCGCACGAGCGTAAAAGTAAACCCGATTAGCATCACGATTCCACAAAGTATGATTTATAAATAATCCATCGTGTTTTAATCCCGGATTTGATTCCCTGAGTTTTTTATCCAGTTGAAGATAAGAAACGAGTAATCTTTTTTTGCCTGTTTTTACATCAACCACAAAAATCCCGTCATCCCTGGGAGCAATTTCATCTTTCGACCAGTCCAGTGCCTCCGGATAACCGGTAACCAAACGTAATCGAGCCAGGCGACCATAGTTAATTCCTAGCCAAGCCGAACCATCGGCAGCTACACCTCCGTTGCCAATTGGAGTATCTTCGAAACAGAATTCACGCACTCGTTTCTTCTTTTCAATGTCGTAAATTACCGTAAATATTTTCCCTGTTTTAACATCTCTGTCGTTAAAGAAAAACTGTGTTTCGGGAGCCAGCGGATTCCAATAAAACATGGTTCCCTGTTGTGGATTCCATGCGTTGGTTTTATCCAGACGTATAATTTTATTGTCGTTTTGCGTATCGATAATAAATATTGTAGCTGCTTCTTCCGGTTTTGGCAATCGATCTATATTTTCTATTTCCATTCCAAGTATGTATCGGTTTGATGCATTCCACGGTATGGTTTGACATTGCCCGATGTATCCAAAGAAATGATGTTTTGATCCAGATGTAATTTGCTCAATTTTTAAATCGAATGCAGAAGGTTGAGCCTGAAGATTTGTATTGGACGTAAAAACAAATACCAGCACAAAAAATAATAAGCAATTTTTTCTTATAAAATGTTTCATAATATGTAATTTAATTTTTTTCTAATCTAATTGACTTTGACAATAAATTTTCTCTTTTCTCGTGAAAACAAATGCGATTATATTCCCCCTAAATTAAAAAGATTGTATCCATTTCCAGTTTGTTTTTGATTCAATTTGTAAAATGGGTTTGTATATCTTTCTTTTGCTATTTGGTTATCGCGTGCATTTTTGTCGTACCAGATTCTGACGAGACCATCTTTTGAACAACTAAGAATTTGTTCTCCATCGTCGCTTGTGAATTTTGAAGCGATTGCAGATGCTCCTCCGATATTCCCAATCACTTCCCCAGTATTATTGAGGATACTGCCATCTCCTTCAAAATATCCTTTTACCAATTCATGAATCCCATCGCCATTTAAATCAACCGGAATTGTTGTATAAACGCTAAACCCGAGATCAATTTCTTCGCCTGTTAAAGCATCGAATGTATTTTCAACCACATCAACCCGATGTTCCCCATCGGCCGATCTTTTCTTTTGTCCGATTTTTACGCCTAAAACAACTGGCTCACCATTTTTTCCAATACGCGCAGCCCAGCCTGTATCAATATGTCCTTCTTCAAGTTTACTCCAAACCCTTTCGCCATTCTCATCAAACAAAACTACTCTTGGTGGAGCCACCTTGTTATTATTTGATTCACGACAGGTAAAGAAGTACCATTTTCCTGTTTTTTTGTCCAGAATCGGTTCAATAATATCGGAATGCCCGTTCCATGTTTTTTCGTCTGCACAAAAAAGTAGTTTACCTTTATCAAGTTCTATGCATCTTTCACCCCATAATAATTCATCTACTCCATCGTTATTTATATCGACAATTGGGGACATGTGGCTGCCTTGACAACCGGGAGTATCGGGTGTTTTCTTGTAAACCCAGCGCTCGGTCATATCACTGTTCCAACATTTAATTGTCTCGTACTTTTTTGTTCCGTTGGCAGTTATTAAAACGGGCTCACCATTTACATATCCACCCATAATAAAGTGTCTAAACAGTCTTGACATTTCCTGGCTCCCAAAGGGTTCCGGCCATTTCCATTGACCTAAAACTTCACCGGTTTTTGCATCTCTTTTTTCAAGAACAAAAGCTCTATGATCGAGTGGATGACCAGGATCAGTAGTATTAACATTCCATACTTCGTCTATCCCATCTTTATCTAAATCAAAAGCTGCAATTGGACTAAACCAAACTCCGGGAATAACACCTTTCCCAAGGTCTTTTTTCCACAAGATTTCTCCCTCAACATCAAAAACAGCCAATTTTAAAGTGTGGTCCGGAAAAAAGAACATTCCAAGATTAGGGTCAATCTCCGCATCTTCGGAATACATAGCAACTACAGCATTTGGAACATCTTCACCTATTGCCATTGGAACAGCACGAAACTGTTCAATTTTCTGTCCTAAATCAATTTCTGTTTTTATCTGAATATCATAGTTTTGAGCAAAAACTGAAAGTGATAGAAATACTAATAAGGTTGTTATCTGAGTTATTTTCATCCGTTTAAGTTTTGTGTTTTCATTTTAGTAATTCTTAAATTTAATGGATAACTTCCTAAAATATATCATCAATTAAAATTAATTTGAAGCCCATATTATTCATTGTAATAGGGGAACTCAGCATCATTTGTATCCTTGGCCCATTCTGCCATCAATTTACGATGCTCTTTTAACACATTGACAAACTTTTTTTCATACACGAGGTTTATCATTTCTCCCGGGTCTTTTTCCATATCAAACAGTTGCTCCCTTTTTTCGCCATTATCATAAATACAATATTTATATTTTTCTGTACGAAGCATTCTACCGGTTGCTCCCAGGTTTGTGCTGCCTCTTGCAAACATTGTCTCACTTACCACATATTCATATTTCTTTATTGGCTTTCCATAAACCAAAGGCAGCAAAGATGTTCCACGCATCGATCCTGGTTTTTCAATACCGGCAGCGTCAAGTATTGTAGCTGGAATATCCAGGGCATTTGTTACTAATTCAGAATAAACGGAGTGTTTAGTTTTTCCGTTCCAATTGATTAACATGGGTGTTTTTGTAGCTTGATCGTACAAAATTTGTTTTTGATTCCAATGGTGCTTTGCCACCCCTTCTCCATGGTCACTGGTAAAAATCATAATTGTATTCTCTTTGTGACCTCCATCTTCCAAAGCCTGAAGCACCTTACCAATTTCGGCATCTACTTTTTCTACCAAACGATAATATCCCCACAAATACTGACGCCATGTTAGTTCGCTCCAGTCGTACGTTGGATAATGATAAGCTGCAGATCTATTTTGCACCTCTCTAATTACTGTTGGTTCATTTTCAGGCATATCAAAATTTTCAGGCAACGGAGGAAGTTCATCCAAATTTGTAGGAGCTAAACCTATTGGTCCATCTGGTAAATCTGTTCCAACTGCATCAGCCCTGGCCAACTGACAAACATTGTGAGGGTTTACGAAAGAGACAGTCAAAAAGAAAGGTTTCTTATGTTTTTGTTGCAAATATTCTTCTCCTAATTCTGCAATTCCATTGTCCTTAATCCCTTTTTGATATCTTTCATATCCACCGTTCTCTGGTGTTGCACCAACATGCCATTTCCCAAAATAATCACATTTATAGCCTGCATCACCCATTAGTTTTCCTAACATTGGTACATCACCCTGAATTTCATCCCCATTATTTCTTACTTTAACTTCATGCGGGTAACGAGCTGTTTGCAAACTGGATCTGAACGGTAAACACAAGGGCTGAGTTACATAATTGTTTGTGAAACGAATACCACCTGCCGCCAATTTATCCAATGCCGGAGTTTTTAAATATAAGTTCCCTGCACAACTCATAGCATCAGCAGTTTGCTGATCTGTAATTATTAGTAACACATTGGGTTGGATTGTTTTGTTTTTTGCAAATGCAAGAGGATGAATTCCAAATAAAACAATTACAACCAGGCATAATACGATAAATTTATTTTTCATTGTATTTTGTTTTTTAATTATAAAGAAGAAAAAAAGCTTTTTAATAAAATAGTTTTAATCATAAAACCGATTTATCAATGATTATTTTTTGTTTCAGATTTTACTAATCTACTTAGATTTTACTATACTCATCGGCCAGTTTATTAATTTGATCATCGTTTAAATTTTCAGCCGCTACAACGAGTCTGTATTTAAAAGTAACGGATTCCCCTTTTTTTAGACTGAAATTCAATTCATTTTTACCTTTAGAAAATATTTTCTGACCGAGAGGATTTGCAGCAAATAAACCATAATCGCGAGCGTGCCAGTAAGTTGGATATCCAACATTTGAAGGGTGATCGATTATTACAATTACCGCAGTTTCACCCTTTATTTCACCACCTAATTTCATCCACCGGCCACGGGTTCCCCAAGCTTCCTTTCCTTCAATTCCTTCGGAACTTCTGTAATTTCCATTTACAAATTGACTGTCAATTTTTTCAACTTCGTCAACTTCGCCATTTGCTTTAGTAAGCTTAACAGGTTTCTCTGATGGTAGTTCCAATTCCCGTGCAACACGAATTCCAAACATACCTTCCTTGTCATCCCTGAACTTAACCTCATCGATCACAGCTTTTAGTGTTGTTATTCGATCGATAATTCGTACATTCTCTCTTGCTATAAAGTTGAAACTGGTTTGCTCTACCAACATAAGAATGTTATCAGGAGATTTCCATTCAGCCGTAGTGACCAATAAAGCACTTCCATTTCTACTTTCGGCTTTTTCTATGGTTTTATGAAAAATACTTCCATACAAATGTCGTTTTTCAGAAGCCATTAATTCTGCATTGTTCCAGAAATCAAGGCCGTTAACATCGCCATAATTTAGCCATATTCCAATATGATGTCGATGATCAACACGCTCTCCCTCTTTCTTAATCATTGGATAACTGCGTGTTAACATATTTCCTGCCTGCGACATGACCGGCCATAATACAGGTTTTTTAATATTATCAGGGTAAATGTATGAGGTGAATAGTTTACCGTCTATCGTTACATCCACTTTTTTCTCCGCTTCGTTTACTTGTAGATCAACTGCCTTTTTATCGCTACATTGACAAAATAATAAACTGCTGCCTAAAACAATGATTGATATAAATATTCTGTATTTCATTCTAATATTTTAAAATATGTTTTCAATTTTAAGTTCAACTTTGTTTTTCTTATAATGACACTAACCTAATGTTAAATCAATAATGCTACTTCCGGTGCATCATGCTGAACTTGTTTCAGCATCTCAACAATTAGCACGGGATTCCGAAATGAATTCGGAATAACGAACCTGAAACATGAAGCTCGACATGTCATTATCTGTTTTTAACAGTCTCCAAAAATTCACAAAGCGCTTCCACATTGTTATTAAAAAGAGCGCTGGAAATCCGATCCTCAAAACGGTATTCTCCATCCCATCTTTTGCCCGTTACTTGCTTCCGGAATTTGTTCTGATGAACAATCCACCGACCCTGTTTATCCTGGCTATTTATAATCTTCTGTACATCTGTTGCAAGTTGCTTCAGGATGGTTTTTGTATCTTGTTTTGGTGTTGCTTCAACTTGTCCCATTGCCTGCTGATAACGTAATTCTGCAGCATCCAATGCTTTTTGAATATCCGTTTCGTAACCATAACCTGTACTTCTTTCCAACGAAAGCTGATCTACCGATTCTACCCGAATACGATCCCGATCGTAATAAAGGGGTTTGTTAGTGCCAATTTCAAGAAAACGCCCCCATTTGCCGTTTGGTAATTGAGATTCTTTTAACCAGCGAAGTGCATCTGGAATCGGTTCCAGATATTGACCACTTCCGGTATGTTCATAAAGATCGATAAGACTATTGATATTATTGACACTTGCCGACGGGCAAACTGCAGGCGGCTCAAATGTACGTGCCCAGGCTGGTTGAAGAAACTCATTGTATTGTTGTGCCCATCCGGGTTGTGGTGGCGGCAATTGGGAAATCATTAAAAAACGCCCCACTTTTTTAAGGCTTTTTAGAATAGCTTCGCTTCCATAAAATTTATCTGCCTCAATCATCACCCGAATACAGTCATTTATTCCTTGATCATTAAAAGTAGCATAATCGTGGTAGTTACCCTGCCAGGGATATTTGTGAGGCCAGCCACCATTTTCCAATTGAGACTCGAACATCATGTTCAGTGCCTTTTCTACTGCTTCGGTCAAAGGCTGGCTATCAACTTCCTGATCCAACTCCATTAAAAAACTAATGGCGCTCTGTGTCTGATTATCATCAAAACTCACTGTTTTCCCTTTGGGGCGGTCAAAATAAATTTTGTGTTCCCAGCCCCCCAATGCGTTTTGCCCCAGAATGAGTGCGTTGGCTGCGTTTTCAGCGGCTTTAAGGAATTCCTTATTATTTGTAATTCGATAGGCTCTCAGAAAACTCATTCCAACGGCTGGGGTGCCGGGAGGCTGAACTTCAACGGTACGGTCGTCCGTTTTTCCTTCTCCCCATTTTTCTTTTCCATCTAAAGTGTAGTGGTAAACATAACCACCTTCAATAGCCAGCGATTGTATATAAGAGATTCCTTTTTCGAGACTCTGTTCAGCTTCAGTTGCCAGTGCCGCTAGATCTTGTTTGTTTTGTGCCTGAACTGAAACTAAACAGAAAAGCTGGAATAGTCCAATCAATAGGATAATTTTCTTCATTTGATTAGTTTAGGTTTTTTGTTTATTAAATAAAGTTAATTGAGGTTCAATATATACACCTGTCTTTCTCCTGTTGTTACTGAATTAAAACCTATCATATCACCATCGGGACTCCAGCGAGGGTGCAAATCGCACTGGGCATCTTTTCCATTTTCTCTAAATTCCGTGGGATGTACAAATCTGCCCATAGGCAAAACAGCTTCGGTCTCCATATTCATAAGATAGAGTTTCTGTTCTTTAGAACCTCTACTCGGATATGTATCGGTCACCATCCATTTCCCGTTTGGAGAAAAAGTACCATGCCCATCGTAATCCAGCAATCCATTTCCCAAACGCCGAAAGTTGTCCTCGCCAACGGTGAAGAGGATGTGTGCATTGTCTTTTGCTTTGTAAGTACCTGTAATCATCAAGTCGTTCTCATTAAGCCAATCGAAATGTGAGCCTCCCCATCCATCAGGAAAACAACGTTGGAGGTTTGTTCCATCTCTGTTTATGGTAAACGATGTGGTATTTCTTTTTGGAATTGCCCGCGACAGCCAAAATATTTTTCCTCCTTCACGACTAAACAAAACATGATTGAAGTAGCCTATCCCACCTTCCTCCACATCGGGGACCTGTTCCGTTACATCGCTAATTGAAATAAGAAGTGTTGCCTCCCCTGTTTCGAGGTTCACAAGGAATAATCCATCATCTTCCGGAAATTTTATATTAAGTTGTGCATCTTGTCCATCGCCCCCATAACCATACGATTCTCGGGTGGTTCGAAGTCGTGAGAAGTTTATACTAACAGCCTCCTTGCCATTTGGCGAAACAGCTGCAATTGGATACGGAATAGTTTTAATTTTCTCCTTCGTATGAACATCCATAATAATAGAAACGAATTTTCCATCGACATAATCGTTGTAAATTATTTGTGAATTTGGATTTGTGCCAAGCCAGTGAGCCATACAACCTTGTTGAAAATTCCATGCCCGGGTTTCGGCTAAAGGAATAAATTCATTTGTTGTTAAATCAACTAAACCGAGGGTTGCAGGGTCATTTTCGGTTGGCAACCTGTATTTAATTGGTGTCTGAAGTACTGTTACATATCGCTGATCTGCACTCCATGAATTGATACCATAATAACTTGCGAACAAGTGTTCGTTAGGACCTGATGTAATTGCAAAAGGTTCAGAAACAGCAGGAAATTCATTTGCATTTCCTTTTTGTTTTTCTTTACAACTAAAACCTGATAATACAATTATAAATATGAAATAAATAAGAAGATTGTTTTTCATTACATGTTATTTACTCGTTAAAAAATATCTCGTTTTGAATCTATAGTTTAAATAAGCACTCTTTCCTTTACTCCTTTATAATGTTTTGATTTGTTCTTTTGTAACCACTCCAAAAGGCTTTCCCTGAGTTCTTCTGCTTTTTCAGCATATTGTTCTTTGTTTGGATTTCTGCCAATAAGGTTATTCATTTCATACGGATCGCTGTTTAAATCGTACATAGCATTTATAACTTTCGATTCTTTTGAATAGGGAATTATCATTTTCCAGCCATCTTTTACAATCATATAATTTGGGGAAATATCGCCACGGTAATCCCATTCGGTAACCACATATTTCCCGTGTTTTTTATCTGTTCCATTTATTAAACCGCGCAAACTTTTGCCATCCGATTTATGTTCTCCAACTTTCAAATAGTCCAAAATAGTTGCAAATAAATCGACATTAGAAATGTATCCATCTACAATAGTTTTCTTTTTTATTTCACCCGGAAAACGAATCAATAAAGGAATATGTGCAGACTCTTCGTAAAATACATTTTTCTCACGTAATCCGTGTGCACCAAGCATTTCGCCGTGGTCGCTTGTGAAAATTACCAAAGTATTTTCTGTTAATCCGTTTTCATCAAGAGTTTTTAGAATTTTCCCTACCCAGTCATCAATTTCCTTTACCAGGCCGTAATAATTGGAAATCATGTATTTGATTTCTTCAGGATTAGAATACTCCGGATTTTTTAATCTACCGTTTGCCGATAAATAAGGTGAATTTTGCATGTCGTCGGAAATACTTAAAGGCGCAAGCATTTCGCTTGCAGGATACATGCTAAAATATGGTTCGGGTGGCAACATTGGAGCGTGCGGAAAATGAAAAGAACAGGTAATACTAAACGGTTTGTCCTTCAACCTTTCGATGGCTTCAATGGTTTGTTTTGCCTGAAATGCAGTTAATGTGTGCTCCTTTGAAATTTGCAATTTTCCGTGCATATCGCATTGTGGAAACTTCAGATTTTGTTCTTTCAGTTCCTTATCTGTCATCCCATGATGTTTATCCAAGGGATCTGTTACATAAGGCATCCCTGTCATTTTATCGTACAATTCTCCTTTTTCTAACTCTCTGTTTGAAACATTTTTATACAGATAATCGAGATGCACAAATTTTTGACCTCCGTGACCAAAAATCGGCTTTCCGCTTTTCGATTCTTTTAACGGATTTTTATATATCTCGGTGTGTGAAGTCTGGCTGTGCCATTTGCCATAATACTCACAATGGTATCCATTATCCGAAAGAATCTCATCGAAGGTTGGCATGTTCATCAAACCTTTTTCATCATTATAATACGCTTTATCATTGGTTTTCATCCCATTATTTTCGACAGTTGTACCCGTTAAAATGGAAGATCTGGCAGGAGCGCATACTGCACAAGCAGTATAAGCATTTTTAAAATACACACCCTGATTTGCCAGGCGATCGAGATTTGGAGTTTCCAAAACCGTATTTCCGGCAATGCTAAGTGCATCGTATCTTTGCTGATCGGTCATTATAAACAGCAGGTTTTTCTTTTGCTTTTCTTCTGCATTGGCTGAATGTGCAATAAGTAAAATCCCTACAATAATAAAAGTAGTTATTGAAAGAATTTTAAATAGGTTTCTAATATTCATTTTGGTTTAGATTTTTTATAATTTAGGTTAAAAATTATTCAAACATATATAAACGTTTTCTCATTTCAGAAACAACAGTCAAAAATTCTGGATTTTCTGCAAGATTATTGTATTCCACAGGATCATTTTTTTGGTCATATAACTCCCTTCCCTTTTCCCCGTTATCCCATTCAATGTATCTGTAATTTTTATTTTTTATCATTCTGCCCATCATTTCACCTCTTCTCACAACAGCACGAACCTCGCTACGGAAAGGCAATGATGGATTGTTAACCACCTCCGCAAAACTTCTACCTTCCAAATGTTCAGGAATTTCTTCTAATTGAAAAAGATTTGAAAGTGTTGGATAAATGTCAATAAATTCGAACATTGCATCTGATTTAACACCCTTTCCTCCCACCGACTGCCCGGCCATTATAAAAGGTGCGTTCGTTCCTTTTTCATAAATAGTTACTTTGTTCCACCAATTATGTTCCCCAAGGTGATATCCATGGTCGCCAAAAAATATAATAAGTGTATTTTCCAGTTGACCGGATTCTTTGAGCGCATCTAATAATTTACCCACTTGGGCATCCATAAAACTGGTGCACGCATAATAAGACCTTAGAAACTCTCTTTTATCCTGATCTGTAAATTTGTTAAATACAGTGGTTGCTCCGGGTAGCGAATGTTTGTACGGTGGTTTCCAACCCTCGGGCAAAACAGGTGGATCGCAATCTTCCAAAGGATACATATCGAAATACTTTTTAGGCGCAATAAACGGGTCGTGTGGTTTGTGAAAACCCACAGCCAAAAAGAATGGTTTTTCCTTTTTTGCTTTTATAAATTCAAACGCTTTTTTAGCAATCTGCCCGTCGGCCTGATCCTCGTCATTACCTTCGGCTATTTTCCAATGGCACCATTTTAATACACCATCTGTAATATTTCTTGTTTCACCTTCTTTACCCAATTCTGTTGCACTGTAACCATATATTTCGTCCCATGCGGTGGGATCGTTATGATCTTTGGAACCATGAAAAACTTTTCCGAGACTCATGGTATAATATCCATTCTGACGAAACAAGGCAGGCATTGTAGTTCTGTCGCCAATAACCGATTTAAGGGGTGTTCGGTTGTCCAAGATGCCAATGGATTCAGGTCGCAATCCCGAAAGAAAAGAACCACGACTTGGACCACATACTGCATAATTACAATAGGCATGGTTGAACTTTACTCCACTCTCTGCTAATTTATCGATGTTGGGCGTTTTTACTATTGGATGTCCATAACAACCTAAAGTGGTATTTAAATCATCTACAACTATAAAAAGTACATTTTTATCTGTCTTCTTTTCTTCGCTATTATTTTTAGATTTTGAAAAGGTACATCCAACAACAATACTAATAAGTGTGACAACAACTAAAATTTTTCTCATAACAAAATTAAATTAACTGAACATAACTATTTATTTGATTTAGCGTTCAGGCATTTCTGTACTAGCCGGAATCTCTTTACGCAACATTTTTGCTCCAAGTCCTGTTAGCCATAAATAATGGTCGGAAGGCACTCCATCGTTATCCACAAAATGAGCTTCATCACTATTTGGTGGTGTGTCTGTAATTTTCATAATTGCCGTTCCCTCATCAATTTCATCGAACATTGCCACGTACAACATTTCAGCACCTGCAGAAATCATTGTCGTAATCTGATCCCAGTAAAACCGGCCACCCAATCTTGGAATGGCTCCATAAGCCGTGTAACGCGCCAAATCCTTTTTGCCCAACGACAAGTTTCTCCAACTAAATCCGGGGTAAGCAATTGGCACATAATCAATTCCGTTTTCTTTGGTCCATTTCAAATCGGCAATTACATGGTCTCGAATATGATCCATTGGTTTATGAACCAGAGGTGTAAAACGTTGTACCATCCACGGCAGAACAATATCAACCGACTTAATAATGTCATGTAAATAAGGATCGGGTAAACAATCTTTATTCAATTCGCGAAAGTATGTGGGCACTCCTAACATAACTGAACATCCTCCATATTCAGGGTCATTTTTCAGGAAATCGATTAAGCGATTAACTCCAATTTTCCTACTATCGTAAGGACGGTCAGGAAAACCAACTCCCCAAATAGCTACCAAAGGTTTTCCATTGTGATGAAGATAGGTTTGATTTTCTCCCTGATTGGTAACTTTCAGCTCATCAACCAACATTTTCCAATCTTCTATTACCGATGAACAATCTTCGCCATCGGCTTTTAAACCCGACAAATCATACATTACGGCAATTGCCCTTTCATTTTTCTTAGCCGCCTCCAGTGCATTTCGAAGAATTATATCCTGTGATTTGTTTGAATTTTTGTAGCCACGTGTGACACCAAAAAATCGTTGCATAAAAACGCCGTCAACTCCATATTCTTTCATCCATTTAAAATGGAGTTCTGTGGTACTTTTATCAACGGAACTAAATACTTCGGCTGCTTTCCCATTCTCATATTTGAAGCTTGTTTTGTAAGTTTTCTCATATTCCGAAACATCAGGCCAAAAGTCAATTGTATTGTGTTCTGTATCAAACTTACCATTTCTCCCAAAATGTCCCCATCCACTGTCTGAACCATCACCTTCTGCACGAAACCAACCCTGATATCCTGCCATCACTAATCCTTTGTAGCTTTTGTACAAGGTACTTTTACCATGTTTATTTTGACCGTTAACATTAAATATTATAACAGCAAAAAGAAGGAAAATAATAATTCTATTTTTAACTAAATTCATTTCTTCAATAATTTATTCGTTTGGAATTGATTCTTTAAAATCTGCAATAAGTTGTAAAAGTTCTTCTACTTTTACAGGATTTTTATCTGCTACATTTTGAGATTCAGTAATATCTGTTTTTAAATTGAATAACTGAATATCACTTTCTGATTCATCAGGAGTTACACCCGGATACAAAGCAGGTGTTGCTTGCCCGGTCATACGTGCAATTATTGTAGTTCCATCGGGACCACGAGAATCTTTCCAGGTACTTAAATCTACAGTTCGGCGGTGTCTTGGTTTCCTGACAAATAGTTTCCATTCTCTATGCCTGACCGACATAATATGTTGATTGTGCATGCTAAAAACGGGTGCATGTTCAATTTGATTTCCTTTTAATATTTCGATAATATCCTGTCCATCTAAGGTATTTTTGTTTGCAGGATTAACTCCTGCAAGCGATAATAAAGTTGGATAAACATCAGGAGACCAGCAAGGTACATTTACTTTAGAATTTAATGGAAATACTTTTTCGTATTGAATAATAAATGGGACACGAATTCCACCTTCCCATGTTGTGGCTTTCATCCCTTTTAATCCCCCTGAACTTCCGCCATACCAGGGACCATTATCAGACATAAATATAACAATAGTCTTTTCTAATATTTCTAAATCTTTCAGTGTATTAATAATTTCGCCAACCGACCAGTCCAACTCCCGAATTACATCTGCATAAAGATCGTTTGGAGTATCTGGTGTATAAAACCTGTCGCTAACGGCTAAAGGTTTGTGAGGCATTGCATGGCATAAATGAAGAAAAAAAGATTCGCTCTTGTTTTTAGTAATAAACTCAATAGCTTTCTCCGTGTATTTTTTTGTTAGAAAATTTTGATCAACCGGATATTCAACGGTATCCATGTTTTCTACAATTTGGACTGGACGCATATCGTTGGAATAAAGAATGCCATAATATTCATCGAAACCGTGTTTTACAGGAAAAAATTCTTCCTTATGTCCCATGTGCCATTTCCCGATACATTTCGTGTGATAACCGGCTTCCTGAAAAGATTCACCTAATGTAATTTCGTTGGCTGCAATACCAATGTCGTTAACCCCCCGGTCCGGTGTTGGGTTGCGAATCATACCATGTCTTAAAGGAAATCTGCCGGTTAACAAAGTAGCTCTCGATGGAGCACAGTAAGGAGTTGGAACATAAAAATCGGTGCAACTTACTCCGTTCTCAGCCAGCTTGTCGATATGCGGTGTTTCATAGTTTTGTTGACCGTAACAGGAAATATCGCCATAACCTAAATCGTCTGTTAAAATAATAAGGACATTGGGTTTTTGTTCTGTTTCAAGCCCTTCTTTTGTATTAGCACAACTTGCAATCAGAAGAAATATCGAAATAAAAAGGAAAGCAACTTTTTGGTGGTTTATCAGATTTATCTTTTTCATATGATTGCAGTTGTTTATTTATAGAATATCATACCGTAGTTGTATATTTATTGTAAATCATTCTTATCAAAATTTAATAAATTGAAGTTTCTATCGTGTTGATTCAGCTTTTCTAATCCTGTTTAGCTCTTCAGATAGCTCTTTAACTACATCTGGTTTTTTACTAAAAAGGTTTACATTTTCTCCCGGGTCGCTGGCCAAATTAAATAGTTGTGGGGTGAATGTATTTTTCACTCTTTTCAATTTATTCTCCGATAAACCAACAGGAGGTGTATCGTCAATGTATTTCCAATCGCCAACACGAATTGCGTGCATCCCATTTGCATCGGCAGTCACCATTGTATTTCTCGGATGTTTGTTTTCTGTATTCGTTAATGAAGGCAAAAAACTAAAACTATCGGGAGCAACATCTTTTGCTTTTGGCATTTTGCCATCTGTAATGTCTGCAACCGTGGCAAAAATGTCAAGCAAGTTTATCAAGTCGTTTGAAGTAGTACCTTCTTTTACCTTTTCCGGCCAGGAAACGATGAAAGGCACTCGGGTTCCACCTTCCCA
>Ga0233437_1003011_pt1 | contig 23336 bp, 19 predicted proteins | sample SI_122_August201_FD_182714 | JGI IMG/M metagenome (GOLD analysis project Ga0233437, IMG submission 182714) | Seawater microbial communities from Saanich Inlet, British Columbia, Canada - SI_122_August2016_200_MG | ecosystem: Environmental > Aquatic > Marine > Inlet | place: Canada: British...
GTATTTGCTATTTTTACGGCTTTTAATGATCTATTGATATCAATACCCACAATCATGATGCCTCTAACATTTTCATTTTGTGCTCGATCAATAACATCTTGAAGGTCGTTATCATAGCAGTCATCATCAATATGAGCATGGGAATCGAATAATATCATTTTTATTTTTTACCTTATTTCTTTTTTCTACTTCCCTTTAAAAAGATAGAAGCCTTCACTGAGTGGAAGAAGCCGTTTTACGGTAACAGTGAAGGCTCATTGTAAGGAAAACTGTTTTTCAGCACTCCTTGACACAGGCAGTTTATAACAGTAAATTTAGTCCCAGTCAATTATGGTCAGAGTTCTGGTATTACAATTGTTAAGATATGAATAAGAAAAAGAATAGTGACTAAATGATCCGGTTGTTTAATGTCAGTAAAAGGTTTGGGGGAAAGCTTGCTTTAAAAAATATTTCCCTGGATATTGAACAGGGTGAATTTATTTTTATCTCGGGTCCGTCAGGAGCGGGAAAGTCAACCCTGATGAAAATATTGTATCTTGATGAGAATATTTATGAAGGACAGGTCCTGATCGACGGCATGAATCTTTCCAGGATCTCTGCTTCCAAACTCCCGTTTTTAAGGCGGAGGTTTGGAATTATATTCCAGGATTTTAAATTGATTCCCACCCGGACGGTCTATGAAAACATAGCCCTTGTTTTAGAAGCTGCCGGGAAAAAACCCTCTTTCATCAAAAAAAAAGTCATGCAGGTATTGAGAAGCACAGGCATGGTAAAAAAGGCCAAGGCTTTTCCTTTAACACTTTCAGGAGGAGAGCAGCAGCGGGTTGCCGTGGCAAGGGCTGTGGTTGGGGAACCTTCCATTATTCTTGCAGATGAACCCACTGGCAGCCTGGATACGACCTCTGCCAGGGCTATCCTTGATTTTTTAATGGAATACCATAAAAAGGGGACAACTATTTTGATTGCCAGCCATGATTTGCATCTCATGAAGAATACGATTCAAGGCAGAAAGATTGAACTCAATGCCGGTAGAATTATAAGTAACGATATCATGCTTTAAAATAAAAGAGATTTTTTAAATGATCCATTTTCTAAAAAGAGCCATAGCAGATATCCTGTCAAACAAGTTCTTAAATTTAATTACAATTATAACAATTTCCCTTTCCATATTGATGGTCAGTGTTTTTTTGCTCTTTTTTGAGAATGCAGGAAGGATTATTGAATCATGGAACCAGGGCGGACGGGCCATGATCTATCTTAAAGGTGGCTTTAACGCGGATAAGTTGCCCCAATTAAAAGCCCAAATAAATTCCCTGGGTGATATCGATGAAATAGTCTATATTTCAAAAGAAAAAGCCCTTGATACACTTAAAAAAAGTATGGCCTCCCAAACCACTTTTTTGGCTACCTTAAAAAAAAATCCTTTGCCCGATGCCCTGGAAATCAAAATTAGATCCCATAACAATTTAAAAGAAGTTCAAACCCTTGCTCAAAACATAAAAGCCATTGATATGGTTGACGACATTGAATATGGTCAAGGCTGGCTGGGTAAATTTTTAAAAATTTTTAACCTGTTTAAAATTACCGGATATGCCATGTGCGGTTTCTTTTTTTTAATGGCCCTGTTTATTACGGCAAATACAGTACGACTTGCATTTTATTCCCGCAAAATTGAAGTTGACATCATGCGCCTTGTGGGTGCGACGGAAACTTTTATTAAGGCTCCCTTTTATATAGAAGGTCTTATTCAGGGATTTGCGGGCGGGGTTCTGGGCCTAGGAGCTCTCTTAATAACCTATATGATGGTTTCATCGGGAATTACACAAAGCCTTGCTTTCTATGTATATTTTGATATTCAGTTTCTGTCTTTTAAAATGGTCATGTTAATTATTTTCAGCAGTACTTTTCTGGGTTGGTTTGGATGTTATTTATCCTTAAAACAAATTTTCAAATAGCCTTGTTTACAGGATGGTTTTTTTTATTATCATCAATTGCCGGCATTGCTGCCCAGGAAAAGTCTCCTGATATCCATGCCAGGATTCAAGCCCAAAAAAAAATGGTGGAAACATTTTCCCAAAAAGAAATAGACATCATGGATGAATTAAATAAAATTGATCAAGGATTGAATATTGCCCGTCTAAAAGTTGCAACCCTGTCAATAGATGTTACGCTACTGGAAAAAAAGATAAGACAGTTTGGACAGGACCGGGATAAATTAGAAAAAAAAATTCTTGCTACTCGAAAATATACGGGCAAAAGGATGATTGCACTATATAAAATGAATATGATTGGTAGACTTGACATAGCCGGACAGCCTTTATCTGTATTTGATTTTTTTCTCCAGCAAAATTCAATGAAACGGATCATCAATTCTGATTTCCAAATCCTTGAAAATCAGAATTCTGACCTGGAGAAACTTGAAAGGATAGAACTAAAATTGAGAAAAGAAGTCCAGGCAAAAATAATTCTTGAGGCAAAACTAAATGATCAAATAAGATACAACAAAAAAGAAAACAAAAAAAAGAAAAACCTTTTAAAAGATATTCATAAAAATAAAAAATTATCCCTTGCCATGGTTGCCTCCCTGACCCGGGCGGCAGAGAAGCTGGATAAGAAGGTCAACAATATTCAAAAGAATTCAATACAGCCTTTTGATGATGATTCTTTCTCAAATTATCAAGGCCGTTTGATAATTCCGACACCAGGCAAAATCATTTCAAAGTTCGGTCTTTTACAAACCGGAGATTACAATTCCTTCACTTTTCGAAAAGGAATTGATATAAAGGTGAAAAAAGGCGAACCTGTAAAATCCGTTTTTAAAGGAAAGATTATGTTCGCCCAATGGCTGAAAGGTTATGGAAATTTAATCGTCATAGATCACGGTGGTAGCTACTATACGCTGTATGCCCATGTTGAAGATGTATTCAAACTAAAAGGGGAACCCGTTGAAGGTGGTGAAATTATTGCAACAGCAGGAGATACCGGATCAATTAAAGGGACTTACCTGCATTTTGAAATCAGGCATCACGGCAAAGCGTTAAACCCCATGAAATGGTTAAAAAAAGGAGTATGAAAATGAAATTCAGACTATATAATGCAGTCAAATCTGGTTTTTCCATTATGATTGCAGTCTGTGTGTTTATATCTATTACAGGATTTAAAGATACCTTACAGGCCAATGAAAAGACCTTTAAATCTTTAAAGCTGTTTACTGATGTTCTGGAAGAACTGGAAAAAAACTATGTGGATGATGTTGATACCCAGGAATTGATCCATAATGCTATTAAAGGGATGGTGGGCAACCTTGACCCTCATTCCAGCTTTATGCCTCCCGAGGCATTTGATGAACTTCAGGATGATACAAAAGGTGAGTTTTCCGGAATTGGTATTGTGATCACCATGAAAGAGTCAATTTTAACAGTGGTATCTCCCATTGAAGGTACTCCTGCCTATAATGCCGGTATTCAGGCTGGAGATATCATCATCAGAATTGATGATAAATCAACAAAGGACATGGCTCTGTGGGAAGCTGTTAACCTCATGCGGGGACCCCGGTATAAAACAGTCCTGATCACTGTTATCCGGGAGAATGAGCCGGCACCCATTAAATTTTCACTTAAACGGGATATGATTCCCATGGAAAGTGCCAGAAGTGTAATGTTGAAACCAGGATATGGATACCTTCGCATTACTAATTTCAGAATGAGCACCCTTGATGATATAAAAACCCAGCTTAAAAAGTTAGAGTCTCAAGACAAAGAGTTAAAAGGTCTTATCATGGACTTAAGGGATAATCCCGGAGGGCTTCTGGATCAGGCCGTTAAAATATCTGATCTTTTTCTTGCCCAAGGAGATATTGTATCCATTAAAGGAAGAAAAAAAGAAAATACCCAGGTATTTAAAGCATATGCAAATGATGAAGACCGCAAATACCCTGTTGTAGTTCTGATCAATGGCGGATCGGCCTCTGCATCTGAAATTGTGGCAGGTGCCCTGCAGGACCACTCAAGAGCCTTGATTTTAGGGACAACGTCCTTTGGAAAGGGATCTGTCCAAACAGTACATCCTTTAAAAGAAAAATTTGGAATCAAATACACCATAGCAAGATATTATACTCCCAATGGTAGATCAATACAGGCCAAAGGGATTGAACCCGATATCGAAGTAGAATATGAGATTCTTGAAAAAAAAGAAAAAAAAGTGTCCACCTTTGACAGAATGATAAAAGAAAAAGATTTAAAAAACAGTTTAAAACCTGAAATGACAAAACAACCGGTAAAATCAAAAAAACAAACCAGAAAACATCAGAGACTTATTGACACAGACCAGCTTCAACAAGATGCACAAGTTAAAAGAGCCCTTGATATTCTGATAAGCTATGGAGTCTTCAGCAAACTAAATGGCAACTAAAAAAAAGATCGCACCAAGAAAAAAAAAAGACCGTAGAAAAGGCCAAAGACGCTCCATCCTCACTGAATTTAAAAAAATACTTGTGGGGATTGCTATTCTTATTTTTGTGTGTCTGACCATTGCAATGATCGCTGACATTTTCCTTTCTCCTAAAAATAAAGAGAAAAAAAGAACTGCGGTTCAAAATCAGCCGCCCCGAGTGGAAAACCGGATGGAAAAGTCAGTAAAAAAGCAAGTCAGTGAGAAAATGGGCTTAAATAAGATCAATACCCTAAAAGAAAAAGCTAAAAACATCCTAAAATATGAAGTGTTTGAAGATATTGATCACACTGTTTTAGAAAAACCAACACCACCCCAAAAAGTACATATCCCTAAAATAGCAATTATTATTGATGACATCGGGTATGATAAAAAAATATCTCTGGCCTTAGGCAATTTAAATTCAAATATCACCTTTTCAGTGTTGCCCTTTGCGCCATTTGGAAAGTTTATTTCTGAAAAACTGTATGCAAAAGGATCTCAATTGATGCTCCACCTGCCTATGGAGCCAGTTGAATATCCCCAGATTAATCCCGGACCGGGAGCAATTTTGTCATCTATGTCTCCTGACGTTCTTATTGATCAGCTGGAAAAGAACATTCGGGATATCCCCCATATTGATGGAGTTAACAACCATATGGGATCAAAGTTGACTGCCCGTTCAGATCAGATGAACCAAATTTTTTCCATTTTAAAAAAAGAAAATTTATTCTTTGTGGACTCAAGGACCTCGGCAGAATCCCAGTGCAGACCATCTGCTAGATTGTTAAAGGTTAAATTTGCCCGGAGAGATGTCTTTCTTGATAATATTCAAAACACAGATTATATTGCAGGACAATTAAAAAAACTGGTCGCCCTGGCCCAAAAAAATGGATCTGCCATTGGTATCGGGCACCCCTATGACGTAACTCTGGAAACTCTTTCAAAACATTTACCAGAACTGAAAAGCAAGGTAGAGATTGTCAGGGCTAGTGTTTTAACAGCCACTCCAGAATAAGGGATTACTTATTTTTAATCTCAAAAAAAATTATATGTCAACCGGTTTCCAGACGCCTTTATCGCACCATATCCTTGAAAAATCTGAACATGCCGGAAGCACTTTTTCTAATAAATATGACATATCAATTTTTTCATCTGTATCGTACAAAGGATCCCAGGGCTCTATAATGACCGGGCCATTTGATGTTGGCACAAGACGTGGCGCAATGGGATCACCCCAGGAACGGGTTTTTATTTCTTGTTTCAGTTCCTGAAAATTACTAATCTTTAACAACTGGGTCAGCGTTACAACTGTCGGAGGGCTCAAGAGGACCCTTTCATCAAGATTTTGTTCAAGTGCATTTTGAGGGGTGAGCCATATCCCGTGCTTGGTTTCCATGTCATCCGGGACACAGGTCTGATTTTCAGGCATGAAAACAATAAAAAACCGTGTATCAAATCTTTTTTTCATTAATTTCGGGGTAATCCAGTGTGACCATTTTCCAAGACTTGAAAAAGACAAGGTCCAGTCTTCTTTCATTACTTTTGTTCTAAACCAGGATTTTGAAAGATTTCTGTTTAATCGGAATGTACAAATATTCTCGATATCTTTTTTTGTCTTTCCTTTACCAGATGCTATAAAAACGCCTGCTTCCTCAAGGGTTTCCCTTATGGCAGCAATACTGAACCCCATGATCTTTTCCATAGGGAAGTTTTGCCCTCCAAGCTGTTTTTCAATTTGGCCGTGCTCCATATCAATGTAGGGAGCCCAAAAATCAAAACCAAAATCCTCAGAATCAGCAACTCCTCCTGGGAAAACATACAATCCACCCATGAATCCTGATTTTGTACTTCTTCTTAAAAGATAAATTTCAAATTCTTTGTTTTTTTCCCTTACAAGAATTATAGTTGAAGCCTGTCGTAAAGGCGGAGGGGAATTTTTAATATCTGTTATATCATTACCTGTTATATCATTACTGGTCATATCATTTCCTGTTCATTTTGAATTTTTAACACTGAAGTCTATATTCGTCTGTATCATCCGGCATCAATTTGAATTTTTTTAAAATTTAAAAGTTTGTAATATCTTTCTAATGGAAGTTGAAATTGAAAAAATTTTTTGAAAATCATCCCTGAGTCCTCTTGAAATTTCTAATTGAACCCCTCTTTTTCTTCTTCCTTTGTTACAGATATTGTTAGGATGTGTCCCGGGAAATTTATTTTTTTGTTTTGAAATTTTAATTTTAGCTTTCCCTAAAATATTTTGAATATGGCAGACAAGTTCTTTAAAACATCCACCGACATAGATGGCATCTTCAATGTCTTTACAGGCGTGAATAGTGATAATAATATCAGACGAAGAAATCAAGTCTAAGGCTTTGGGTTCGTCAAATCGATGACTTGTTATATGAAGATCCTGGTTATTTCTGTCCTTAATGCCCTCAAAACAATAATAATTAAAGGTGTCACCGGCAATCAATTTTGTGATCAAAGAGGTTTTTGGCTCAATTAAACCTCCGTGGGGGGCAACTATAGAAATATCCGATCCCATATCCCGCACCAAGATTTTATAATCCCTGTTTAAGGTTTCATTGGCTGCAAGTGTTTTAAAGTCTGAATATTTATCCATTTTCCTTGGTGCACAATTTTTTCCGTGCAGAACCTGATGCAGATAATTTTTTTGCTAATAACTATTCATCCATCAGATAGATCGGTTCTGCATAATACCGCGTCTGATCTTTGGATAACTTTTCCATAACCAGATCATAAAGCCATTTATTTTTTTCATCTATATCTCTGTCAGATTTGAGATATTCAAAGTCTGCATTCAGACGCATGACGCGCCCGGAGATAATGGATCGTGTTATACCAGCGGGCATGACATTGCCGGCATCTGTAATCTGGAGCACCTGATCCAGTTTAAAAACAGGGAAAGCGACTACACCGGTCAGATCAGGGAACTCGTTAATCAAGATATCGATGTCATCATGAAGGGTCCTAGTGACATGACTTGCATTGATATAGATCTCCGTGAGTTTGTTCATTGCATCCAGATGGTTGACATCGGGTTTTGGCTGAATGTGATAGATGGTTTTATCCACGGTCTGAATATAGCAAAGGCCCCCATGTTCCACCATTTCAGCCTGGACTGTTTTAATATCACTTTTTACCATAGTGATTAACGGTAGTTCATTCAGAAGATCCAATAGTTTCTGTGTATCTATTTTTCGGATAACATGAAACCAGGTATCCAGTTTAAATTTACTACGATCCTTTAAAACCTGAACAATGATATGGGGGTAACCCAGCTTTGTAAAGGCTGAAAACCGCGTGGCACCGTCCAGCAATACATAGTAATCCTTGAAAGGAACCACAATGGGTGGATTGGTGAAGACCTCTGAATTATTAATTTTTTCAATAAGATTCTCCACCCTTCGAGGGTCGATGAGTTCATGGGGAAAAACCTTGTCAAGAGGAACAACAGCCAGGCCCAGGGGATTTTCATATTCCGGTTCAATAAGGATATCAAGAATCTGCTCTGCAATAGATATAGCTGCGGACTGCTGGGCATCATCAGTGCTGGCGGCTATGTGGGGGGAGACAATAACATTTTCATGGGCCACCAAAGGATTGTCCAGGGCAGGTTCAACTTTGAAAACATCCAATGCAGCTCCGGCAAGAGCTCCTTTGTTCAATGCATCAAGGAGGGCGTCTTCATCCATGACAGCTCCGCTTGCCGTGTTAATGATGTGGGCCGTGGGTTTCATGCAGGCAAGCAGTTCTGTACCCACAAAATTTATATTTTCGAGTTTCCCTGAAAGATGAAGAGAAATAAAATCCGAAGTACGAAAAAGAGTTTTCAAGTCCACGGTTGTAACACCTAATTTAGCATTTTTTTTCGGGGTAGCCCTTTTCTGGAAAACCTGGATATTCATACCAAAGGCAAGTGCGCGGGAGGCTACCTGTCTTGCGATTTTTCCAAAACCTACAAGACCTAATGTCTTGCCGGCAAGCCCGGTACCCATAAGGCCTTTTTTTTCCCACCGGTTATCTTTCAGACTTTTATTGGCCTGGGGCAGATGGCGCACCAGGCCAAGCATCAAGGCAAAGGTATGCTCGGCAACGGCCACGGAATTGGCCTTTGAAGAGGTAACAACAGCAATGCCCTTTTCTTTGGCTGCTTCAACATTAATGGTATCTATTCCTGCTCCGGTTCTTCCAATAACCTTTAGGTCCTTTGCACACTTAATTACTGATCTGGGAAATCGAGTGGTATTTCTCACAATGGCAGCATCATAACCCGGTATTACCTTTTGAAGTTTATCTTTGGTCAGGCCTTTTTGAATATCAACTATGCAATGATCCTTAAGCATATCAATACCGATTTTTGCAAGAGGGTCACAAATAATAACTCTATATTTTTTTCTTTTCTGGCTCATAATTTTTTCTCCATGGGAAATGAATCTAACAATATCATGTTCTTAAACCTTTACCCTGCTTTTAAATCTGTTACAAAATGATATCTTTAATAATCCAATATAGTACTTATGCAATTTAAACCCTAATTCAATATAAATAAGATCAATATAAAAACAAAAAATTTATTAAAACATACATTATTATAAATAAAAAGAGAATAAACCAGTATGTGCCTCTCATTGGACAAGATTCATGGCCGTATGCACTTTGGATTCGTGATACCGTTGTAAAACAGGGTAATTTCAGTCCAAAAAGAAAAGCACGGGATTAAGGTAAGATATGCAGATGAGAAAATAAAATTCTGGTAGCCTGTCTTGGCTCAAAATGAGGTTTCGATGGAGTACTATTTAGTCAAGCAGCCAGGATTCATGGTTGTATAAACTTAACAGAACTGGATAAAGTATGGTGTTAACCTGCTTGTTTGTTGTAGCAAGTGCATCTTTACCAAATATAAGCTCGCTTTTGAAAACTTCAGGTGTGAGAAAACGTGTCGGCACATCAATTGTTAGCTTCTCAATTCTATCCAGGATCTTTGCCTTTGTCACATTTGGGTGCCAGGCAAGATACCATCCCCAGTCCCCGAAACTGGGTACATTCTCATGAAAAGGAAGAATTTCGAATGCAGCGTTTTCCAGGGTACGACCGATACAAAGAAAGCTTTCTTTGGCAAGATAGGGAGAAGTTGCCTGGACAACAACCAATCCATGTTGTGACAAGTGCTGTTTTACTTTTTTATAAAACTCTCTGGAATAAAGTTTGCTCAACTCCGGTGTGGAAGGATCAGGCATGTCAATAATAATTACATCCCAGAAACCTGAAACAACACTTAAAAATTTATCTGCATCAATATTCATGACGTTTACATCAGCAAGTTTATAAGGTTCAGCTTTTTTAACGGGATGCTTTTTTTTATCGGTTTCAAGATAAAGATTTCTTTTGATCCCCTGGGTAATCCCGCTCCCTGAAACTATTACAAGACGTGCATCCTTAAAGGCGTCCTGATTAATTTTCTTTAAAACAGGATGGGTTTTGGCTAAATTTGTCATTTCAGGGTCCAGGTCCACCAGAAGCACTTGTTCTACTTCTTTATATTTTAAAACCTCTCTTAAGGCACATCCATCCCCGCCACCTAGAATTAGCACCTTTTTTTTGATCAGTGCAATATTCATGACAGGATGCACCATGGGTTCATGGTACCGTTGTTCATCAGTGCTGGAAAATTGCAGATTCCCGTTTAAAAAAAGCCGGACCTCATCAAAGGGTTTGTAATGTGTAATGGCAATGTGCTGGTATTGGGTGGTTTTGCTTAAAATAATGGGATCATCGTAAAGGGGCTGTTCAATCTTTATGTTCCATTGCCGGTTATTGAGATATCCGTATGATATTGCACAAACTGTAATTATCATGACAGCAGGTATTAGGATTCCTGTTTTTAACAATCTCTTTTTTGAAAAATAAATAAAGGTGACAAAGGCCAGAAAAAAATTAGCTCCGGCCGTCAAAAAAGCGGCTTCCGTGATAGGTGTAAATCTTAGAAAAATAAATACAAAGATGAATGATCCGATGAGACTGCCAAGGTAATCAGCGCTCAAAATGTTTCCAAGGTTGGTGGACAATTCTTTGCTAAAGTCATTGTTGATCCTGATAATAACAGGAATTTCAAGTCCGATCATGATGCCGATAAAACTGACAAAAAAATAAAGAATCAGGACGTAATGGGCGGTATAACCATAGGATATGTAGGTCAGGGTGGGAGAAAACCCTCCCACAAGTGCAAGCCCTGTTTCAACTGCTATAAAAGCGTAAATTAGATATTTTTTTGGAATCTGTGCCTGGATCAGGCTGCCAAACCCCATCCAGAACAGCATAAGCCCTATGACCATTGCCCATTGTTCAAAGGAATTGCCTAATATCATGGATGCAAGGCTTGCCTGTATATACTCAAGGATAATACCGCAGGCACCGCTTGCAAACATACAGGCACACAGCAGCAATGATGCAAAGTTGAACCGGGGACTTGTTTTTGTCATCAGATTACATGGAGAAGGCTATGATAATCGCAACCGCATTAACAGCACTTACCACAACGATAAGGGCTGCTACATTCCGGTCTTCCTTGACTTCCGTAGCAATATTGGTCGTTGGCAAAAGAAGCCTGTCAACAACTACTCTTGCAATCAGCAGCATAACAATTCCAAAAACAGTATAGATGCCAAAGCTTGCTATATCATTGGTCCACCCTGTAAACGGCCCTGAAATACTTGACATGAGAATAATGCCAAGCGCTATCAGGATACCGCCAAGCCCTATACCCGCGGCAAGGTTATTATCTTTTATCTCATTTCTAACATTAAAGGGTGTTATCAGCTCATAAAGAAATCCAAAAAGCAACAGCGCCAGTTGACCCAGGACAAAAAAGAGAATGGCACTGGCAATACCCTGGAAAAAAGTGCCACCGGTTCCTGAAATAGACCCGTTAAGAATGAATCCCGTAGCAACATACATCCCTGCTTCAACCATACCAACAGCTGTGTTACCTATACGCTTACTGCCATCGGGCTGCGTAAATTCCTTAACACATTCTTTATCATTACTGATATTGCCCAGCATGATAAAATCATTTATGGACCGGGATGAAAACATAAATCCAGTGATAATAAGCCCGTCAACCAGCAATTGGATTACATCAAGGAAAAATCCTTTTGAGGATCCGCCCATGGCCCCGGACAATGCAATAGCAATACCAAGATAAAGCCCTGCCCTTCTCAGGCCCACAGCAATATTCCCATCATCGATATGAACATCATCATCAAAGTCTTTGGTCCGCCAGTCATCCACTTTTTTTACAAGCCAGATAAAAAAGATGCCCACGATGACATAGGTAAATCCTTGACCAAGCCCTGTGAGAGTTACAGCTATATCCATTCCTTCCTCCTTAGAATTGTTCTATTTACCTTTACTTTTCGGACCACCGCCGCGAAGATTGGCCCCAGCGCCCCTGACAGAAGATGCCTGGGATTTGAACCCCCCGCTTTTTGCAAAATTTGAACTTTGAAATTTTGGTGATTGTTTCAGTATGGTGCCGGATGTACCATATTTCTGGAAGCCTTTTTGTGTTTTACCAAAATAAGGCCGGCTACCCCTGTAACCACTGTTCCAGTTATTCCAGGAATTGCGCGAATAATAGGACGGCCGCATATTAAAGAGCATGGAAAACATGGCATATTTTCCATACCAGGACCAGAATTGATTCCCTGTATTATCTTTTTTCCATTCCCCATATTTTGAATTGCCCACATAGGCCATTCCCGGCGGTGCCGCCTGGGTCAGGCGGTCCTGTTCAAACACGCCATAGGGTTTGACTAGAATGGCCATGCCAAGGAATGCAAGGTTGGCATCATAAAAGCTTGCATCCACCTGTTCCCAATCCGTTTCTCTGGTTTCACCATTTTCTTCCAGCATATATTTATGGAAATAAGTTTCTTTTGAATCTTCAACCGAGAAGGAAGCTGCATTGTGACCTCTTCCCGGCCATTGTTCGGCAGGGTCAATGGACAATTTTTTCCACAGGTCGCCAATCTTGCTTGAAAACCTTGAGCCGGTGAAGCCTGCTGTAATTTCTGCAATTGTATCCAGGTTCTCCGCCGTTAATACCCCATATAATTCAAGACTGACCTGACGTTGAAAGGTTGCAAATTTTGGATCATAATAATCCGAATTCTCATTCCAGGATTCCCTTTTTATAACCACAAAATATTCTTCTTTCATATCTTTAAGAATCTTTGTATAGCTGGCATATAACTGGGCTATTTCTCCCTTTATCTTTGCTTCAATGGTTTTTGTCTGTACAAGACCTGAAAAAATTGCCTGCGTACTGTCAGTAAAAGCGGCGTAGTCAGCAGTTGATCCTGCTGAATGCCTGGCAAATTGAGCAGCCACAATACTCAAATGATCCCTGGTTTGCCTTTCAAGTTTTGATAGCGGCGCAAACCGGTCTTTTATTTTTCCACTTGAATCAGGAAAATCAATATTTGCTTTTGCCATGAATCCGGTTTTTATTTCATTTACAATCCGAATGATATGTTCGGCGTCATTTTTTGACCGGAAGTGAAAACTTGTGGCATTATCAATGGCTTCCCTGATTTTTGAAAAGCGTGAAACCGGTGTTCGGGCTAACGCTTCGGCATCCTGAAGGATTTTTTTTATCCGGGTAATCTGCTGTTTTACTTCCTGGACAAGTTCGGGTTTGTTTTTGCTGACCAAGGGTTTCAAGTCTTTGTCATAAAGTTCTTTTGCTCGTTTAAGCTCATTATGAGCGAGCACAAATTTCTGAATCCAGTTTTCCTTTAAGGCATATGCTTCTACAGCCTTAAATTCAGATGCTTTCGTAAGACTTATATACTTATCCTTATGTTTATCTACCTGGGATTGTTCTGCTTTAATGGCATTTGGAAGGGCTTTGGCTTCATTTTTAAGTTCTTTGGGAATGCCTGCCCCACACCCGGTCAAGGCAACAATCAGACCAGCAATGGTCAATCCTGCAATGAAGTTCATAAGGAAATGTTTTCTTTTATGAACCATCCTTAAAGTTCTCCTTTGCTGATGATGTTGATACTATCAGGGTTAACAGGGCTTGAAGTATAAATCTGGTATTCGTCTTTTCCCGATCCTGACCATTCCTCAATGGTGAGAGATTTAGTATGGCTTTCATTTTCAAATTCATACATATAGACTTTTTCTTCTTTGCTCCCCCGGTAATAGACAGATGCCCAATCATCTTCATACCAGAATTTTTCGCCATTGATTACGATCACATCCTTGTCATCTGCAATCTGGTCGAGATCATCTTCATCTATGGACTCTCCTGCATCGTCTTTTAAACTCCTGAATGAAAATCGTTCAAGGGTCATGGAAACCTCAAGTTCATCATCAAATTCCCATTCAAAATGAATCGTTTGTCCGGTATCAAGGCACAGACAGGCCAACTCATAAATAAAATACCCTTTTTTGCTCTTAAAGTCATCAGATGTTTCTTCATACTGATTTAAACTTTTAACAAAATAGGTATTGCCAAGATATTCAAAGAATGAATGGTTGCCGACATCTTTTATGCTCAGCAATGCCTTTCCCTGCCCGGGAACAACCTGTTCTTTTTTTAGGGTCCTTATGGCGGTTAATCTTTCCTGAAAAGATTTTTGTGTTGCAATATCAAGCATGGGATTCCTCCAAATTTAAAACGGGCAGATTTATGTATTCTGGCTTATATATCCGCGCGTCTTGCTGTTAATGCATCGGTTCTTGCCCTGAATCGATCATTCATTTTCCCAAGGGCATTGGAGCTCTGAGAAGCTATACTGATGGTTTCCTGTGAAATCAGGGCATAAGTTTCAAATGCCTGTTCATAGGTTTGACACGCTTCTTCAAGGGCTTCAATATTTACAGTCATACTCTGGCTCATTTTTGCTCCTTTGATTGCAGCATTGCCAATGACTTTGGCTGTGTCTTTCATGGTCTCGGCAGCAGCTTGCTGAACCATATCCAGGTGTTGAAGAGTTTCCATCTGCTGCTCAGCAGCGACTCTCACGGCCAGGGCATTTTTAACAGCCGTTGAAAGGATCATGTCTGTTCTCTGGACCAGTCGTCTTACCAGATGGGAATTTCTTACCATCATTTCTCCACCAAACCGTGTCTGAAGATTTGAGTTGTCAATGGTTTGGAGATCAACCACAGCCATGGCAAGGTCACTTGTAAGCGTTGTCAGGGCTTCCTTATTTTTCGGGTCGTCAATGGTTCCCAAGTGATCCATCAACTTCTGCCAGATGATCTGTCCTAGAAAAATTTGTTCCTGAAGCCTTGGCTGGATCTCTTTTAAGGTGTCACAAATAGTAGACAGTTCTGATGCATCAAAGGCAACCTGGTCGGATTCATTCCTCAAATGATCGCGGATGCCGTCAATTGTAGAATTAACCGTTTCCCTTCGCTCTGCGATAATCCTTAGTATCTCATCTCCTTTGGGCAGTCGGTTAACAGTTTTTGTAAAGAAACCCAACATTTTTTTTTGAAAAGGCATCTCAGCTTTTGCCACCATAGTGGGGTTCACCTTGTCCAGTTCCGTTTTAATGGCCAGAATATTTTTCCCCACAGGAGAAGAGTCATCTGCGGCAACATTTTTAAGCACATTGCCCATTTTACGATCATATAGGCTCACCTGGGTCTGGGTCTCTTCCATGATCTCCTGGCCCAGACCAAAAACAAAATTACCAAGCTGCCAGTCAGAGGGATCTTCTTTGATCTTTTCAAGGAACTCATTGGCCTTTGTTTCAAAGGCCTGGATATCGTCAACCGCCATATGTTTGGGCTGTACAGGTTCAAGATTTGAAGGGGCCTGGACCGGGGTTAAGGCACCCTGACCCGAAACCTGTGTCACTTCAGCAAGGACCGGGGCTGTTGCCTGTTGACCTACATTTTTAAGGTCTTGCATCATATCGTTCATGTTATCCTCCTAAAAGACATTTTTTTTAAGTTTGTTTTTTTTATGAAAATTTGCCGGCAAGAAAATTTGCCATGGTCTTAAATTCTGCAGTCTCATTTTTCTCAACAATATCCCTGGATCGATTGGAGACTTCATGGAGATTTCCTATGGTTTTTTTAAAAATATCCAATTGATTTCTTCGGCTGTCTGAAGACAAATCAAGGTATTCCTTAACCGTTTTGTAAAGATGATCCCTACCAATTTTTTTGATTTCATAGGTCAGGGTCTCACCGGGATATCTTTCCATCATGGAAGGTGTGATCACCATCAAATCATCAATAATGGCTTCAATTTCTCCGGTCATTTCCGTTGGAAAATCAATGTCTTTTCTCATCAGAATATTTAATTTTAATAAAGAATCCAGGATGATTTTGTACTCCTGATCAGGAGATATCTCTTCTTTGGGGGTGAAAGAGGTTGAAGCACTTTGTTTGGTTGCAGTGTCCCTGGCTTTATTCTTTTTCATGTAAATGGCAAACCCGATAACTGCAATAAGAAAAATTGCTGTTGCAATGATCATTGTCATTGTGTTGCTCCTTGGTTTAAGGTATTCATACCAACAATATTTTCAAAAAAATAATGCAAAACTTTATATTTACAAGGTTAAAACTTGTAATACTCTATATGGGGTGGTCTTAAAAATCAAGAATGGAACAGGGTATTTGAAAAGATATTATGAATACAAACAAGGCGTCAGGAATGATAGAGATTAAAAGACAAACTCTTTTTTATGGTTACACGATCATACTGGCTTCTTTTTTTATCCAGGCCATTGTCTGGGGGATCAGCAATAGTTTTGGTGTGTTTTTTGCTCCATTAATCAGTGAATTCAACTGGTCAAGAGCAACCATCTCAGGTGCTGCCTCAATTTGCTTCCTGGTACATGGTTTATCCAGCATACTCATGGGGAACCTGAATGACAGGCTCGGGCCAAGGCTTATCATGAGTATCTGTGGCATCTTCCTTGGGCTGGGGTACTTTTTGATGGCAAAAATCAATTTGCCCTGGCAGCTATACCTGTTCTATGGACTGGTCGTTGGTATCGGACTGGGCGGTATAGATGTTATCCCCCTTTCTACAGTGGCCCGATGGTTTAAAAAACACCGGGGGCTGATGAGTGGTATCATCAAAGTCGGTACCGGGGTTGGAATGTTGGTCATGCCCTTTTTCATCACCTGGCTTTTAAAAGATTATGGATGGCGCAGCTCATTTACAGTGTTAGCCTTTATTATAATGATATCTGTCATATTTTTTGCCCAGTTCCTGGTACGTGATCCGGTCCGGAAAGCACAATACATTGACAATAAGACCAACCCTGAATCAGGGGATTTAAATAAAGCAGAAGAAGGATTGACCTTTTCCGAAGCCATCCGCACCAGACAATTATGGACAATTTGTGCCATATATTTTATTATCCTCTTGTGTGTTTACACAATCTTGATACACATTGTTCAGCATGCCATCGATCTTGGTATTCCAGCAGCAGTTGCTGCCGGGGTTCTTGCCACCGTCGGCGGGGTGAGTATATCAGGCAGATTTTTGATGGGCGGGGCCGGGGATAAAATAGGAGAAAAATCAGCGTTGCTCATCTGCCTATTGTTTCTATTAACTGCGCTTAGCTGGCTTATGATAGCCAAAACCTTATGGATGTTCTATTTGTTCGCCATAATTTACGGGTTTGCCCATGGTGGATTTTTTTCTTTAGTTTCACCGTTGATTGCCAAACAGTTCGGGACAAGGACTCATGGTCTTCTTTACGGTATTATCATTTTTTCCAGCACCATTGGCGGAGCTATTGGTCCTTTTATGGCCGGATATATATTTGATTTGACCCGCAGCTATAAAACCGTTTTTTTGATCCTTACAGTCCTGTGCGTCATTGCACTTGCATTAACCGCATCGCTAAAGCCGCTCCTTAGAGACAAAAGCGGTTAAGATGAATTAAATTTAAAATTAAAGAATATGGATGAGTTATATGAAAAGAAAATTATTTTGCAATAAAAATCAAAAAGGATTAATGGATGTTGCTATCGGGATTCAAACAGCGGATCTCATTGTTTCAAATTGCAGGATTTTCAATGTCTATACCGGTGAGATCATTGATGACCATTCCATATATATCAAGGATAAATGGATTGCCTGTATCAGCCAGGATGATAAAAAAAGGGCTGGAACTGCAACCCAGATAATTGATGCAAAGGGAATGACTGTAATTCCAGGATTAATAGACGGGCATACCCATCTTGCCAATTATTTTAATGCCAAAGAATTTTTAACCTATGCCATTGCCGGCGGCACCACCTGTCTTGTGACCGAAACCCTTGAAGCCTATTTTGTTGGTGGATTTAATGGTGTAATTGATTTTATTGAATCTTACCAGGACCAGCCGGTCAAGGTTTTCAACACAGCACCGGCTATGATTTCCCCCAGTAAAAAAACCAATGGCATTTCCGAAGATGAACTGGAAAAACTGTTGCAAAGGGATGATGTCCTGGGAATGGGTGAGGTATACTGGCAGTCAATGTTCCAGGAACCGGAAAATATCCTGCCGTTGATGAACCAGGCGCTTTTTTTGGGGAAGGTCGTGGAAGGGCACTCTGCCGGGGCATCAAAGGGAAAACTTGCCGCATATGTAGGATCTGGAGTGTCCTCGTGTCATGAACCAATTACCATGGACCAGGCCCTGGAAAGGTTGAGGATGGGGCTGTATGTCATGGCAAGGGAAGGCGGTGTTCGAAAAGATCTTGAAGCCATTTCAATGATAAAGGATCAAGGGGTGGATCTGAGACGGATGGTTTTGGTAACAGACAGTGTTTCTCCAGAATTTCTGATCAAAAAAGGAACCCTGGAACATGTTGTTCAAAAAGCAATTAATCTGGGGTTTAATCCTGTGGATGCTATCAGAATGGTAACATTGAACGTGGCAGAACACTTTGGCATTGATCATATGATAGGAGGCATTGCACCAGGTCGTTTTGCTGACCTGTGTATTATTCCGGATATCCAAACGATACGACCTGCATGGGTTATAAGCAATGGGAAGTTAATTGCCCGGGACGGAAAATGCATAATTTCTCCAAGAAATCATGAATATTCAAAAAAAAGCCTGAACAGCATAAATTTAAAAAAAATATTCAAAAAAGATGATTTTAAAATATCAGCACCTCCTGGGACAAAGAAAATAGATGTCAGGGTTATTGAAAAAATTTCCATGCTGGTCACAAAAGAAAAAATAATAGCCATGCAAGTTGATGACGGCCAGATCATGGGCGATGTTGAAAAGGATATTATCAAAATTGCGGCAGTGGACCGTGTGAATGATTCAAACAAATGTTTTACCGGTCTTGTGTCGGGTTTTGGGATGAAACAGGGAGCAATTGCCACCAGTACATCCTGGGATACCGGGGATATCACTGTAATGGGGGTAATGGAAACAGATATGGCACTGGCAGTCAACAGGATCAAGGACATTAAAGGTGGTGTTGTCGTCTGCTCAGAAGGCAAAGTCATAGCCGAGTTCCCCATGCCCATCCTAGGTATTCTGTCGGATCTTCCCATGGAAGAGATTGCAGAGAAAACTTATGAGGTGAATCAGGCGGCTAATGGGCTCGGCATCATTTTTAACGACCCGATATTGTCTTTGGCCACAATGACCAGTGCTGCGATTCCATTTTTAAAAATGTGCGAAGAAGGGCTATTTAATCTTAAAGATGGAAAAACCCTTGGCCTTTTTATCACATAAAGATTTTACCCTAACGTTGCATAAAATTTTTTTTATTCAATATCAAAGTATTAGTATTTGCCTGATAAATCCAATATGTGATAAATAGTATCTGACCAAAAACCTGAAAATTTAGATTTTACAATAACAGCAAGGATACAAAGATATATGGAAACAGATGATAAAAAAGGACATTTTATTGAATCAATCATTATTAAAGATATAAAAGATAATAAAAACAAAGGAAAGGTTCTCACGCGTTTCCCACCTGAGCCCAATGGATATCTTCATATCGGACATGCAAAATCAATTTGCCTGAACTTCAATATGGCCAATAAATATAATGGTAAGTGTAATTTAAGATTTGATGACTCCAACCCGGCAAAAGAAAAACAAATCTTTATTGATTCCATTAAGTCCACAGTAAATTGGCTGGGATTTGAATTTGGAACCCCTTTATTTGCATCTGACTATTTTGAAAAACTCCATGACTTTGCAATCGAATTGATTAAAAAAGGTAAGGCCTATGTGTGCAGCCTTAACGCAGATGACTTAAGAAAATACCGAGGCACTTTAACTGAACCCGGAAAAAACAGTCCTTACAGAAAAAGATCGATTGAGGAAAACCTGAACCTCTTCTTTAGGATGAAAAATGGTGAATTTGGTGAAGGCGAACATACCCTCAGAGCAAAAATTGATATGAAGTCTCCCAATATCAATCTTCGTGATCCCATCATTTACAGGGTAAAAAAAGCCTCTCATCCCAGGACCCACGACCAATGGTGCATATATCCCATGTATGATTTTACACATTGTCTTTCTGATTCCCTGGAAGGAATTACCCATTCCCTTTGCAGCCTTGAATTCGAAGATCACAGGCCCTTGTATGACTGGACCCTGGATGAACTTGAAACCCCTTGCCATCCCCAGCAAATTGAATTTGCACGATTGAATATCAATTATACTGTTTTGAGCAAAAGAAAGCTTCAGCGACTTGTGGAGGAGAACCACGTACAAGGATGGGATGATCCAAGATTGCCAACCCTGGAAGGTTTAAAAAGAAGAGGGTATACCCCTGAATCCATCAGAAACTTCTGCAATATTATCGGTGTTTCAAAGAAAGAAAGTCGAATTGATGTTACACTTCTGGAAAACTGCCTGAGAGATGACTTAAACGAAAAAGCCCCCCGGGTCATGGCTGTGTTGCGACCCTTAAAAGTCACTATTGAAAATTATCCAGACAACAAAGAAGAGGAACTTCTTGCCAAAAACCATCCCCAGCGAGAAGATATGGGAACAAGAACCATAAGCTTTTCCAAAACAATCTATGTGGAACAGGATGATTTCATGGAAGATCCACCAAAAAAATTCTTTCGCCTGGGCCCTGGCCGGGAAGTGAGGTTACGATATGCATATCTTGTGACCTGCACAAAGGTTATAAAAGACGAGTCTGGTAATGTAAAAGAACTTATCTGCACCTATGACCCTGCGACAAAGGGTGGGAATACACCGGATGGAAGGAAGGTCAAAGGCACAATTCACTGGGTCAATGCCAATGATTGCATTGATGCAAAAGTCAGGCTTTATGACCGCTTATTTAAAGACGAGAACCCGGAACGGGACAAACAGGATTTTATTGAAAACCTGAATCCAGATTCTCTAGAAGAGATTAAATCGAGCAAACTGGAAAAAAGCCTGATCAATGCAGAGCCTGAAAACGCCTATCAGTTTGAAAGGCTGGGATACTTTTGCATGGATTCCAAGGATGCTACAAAAGACAACCCCGTGTTTAACCGAGCGGTTAGCCTGAGGGATACCTGGGCAAAACGATCAAAAAAATAAAGTAACTATTCAGCTCTTATGTTTTAAACCGCCCTGCCCAATTGATATTTTTGGTGGATATTTTTGTTCGATGCTAAACGCTTAAGCTCCTGCAAATATCCATCAGACAGGGCTTTGAGATTACGTCTTTTTTCGGGCTAAATAATTACAAAATAAATTACTCAAACCGCCAGGTTGTGCCTTTTGGGCCGTCCTCAAGGGTTATATTCCTGGCTTGAAGAAGATCCCTGATCTCATCTGCCCTTGCAAAGTTCTTACTTTTACGCGCTTGGGTCCGTTGCTGAATCAAGTCTTCAATTTCAGAAGGAGCAACAGCCATATCTGCCATGCCCTTGTCTTTTTTTTCTTTAAAATAGGAGGATGGATCTAATAAAAAGATGCCAAGAATATGGGAGATAGCCTTGATATCATTGTAGAAAAGTGTCAGGGTTGTCAGGATACCACCATCGGGTGTATCATTGGTTTCGTCCAAAAGCTTGTTACCTTTTTTGACCGATTCAAAAATAAGACCCAACGCTTTTGCAGAATTGAAATCATCATCCATGGCAGATGAAAAATCTTTCCACAATCCACCTTTTTGGGAGTCATCAACTTTTACACCGGCCCTGTTAAGTCTTTCCAGAAAGGCATAAATCCTGTCCAGCCCCAAAGAGACTTCTCTCATGGAATCTTCACCATAATCAATTGGGCTTCTGTAATGATTTGACAAAAGAAACATGCGGATCACTTCTGGAGAATAGGTCGCAAGAACTTCCTTGATCATGGTAAAATTACCAAGAGATTTTGACATTTTTTCATTGTTAATGTCCACAAACCCATTGTGAATCCAATATTTGACAAATGGCACGCCAAAGACGGCCTCGCTCTGTGCGATCTCATTTTCATGGTGAGGAAAAATCAGGTCTTTACCACCTCCGTGAATATCAAAACTTTCTCCAAGATATTCATAGCTCATGGCTGAGCATTCAATATGCCAACCCGGCCTTCCATCACCCCATGGGCTTTCCCAGAAAGGTTCGCCAGGCTTGGCGGGTTTCCACAGGGTAAAATCCGCAGGATTCTTCTTTTTCTCGTCCACTGCAATCCTTGCCCCTGCCATCATGTCATCGGGGTTCCGGCCGGAAAGTCGGCCGTAATCCTTAAAGGAATCGATGGAGAAATAGACATCCCCTCCATTAACAAAATAGGCCTTGCCCTTGTTGATGAGCATCTGGATAAAATCAATAATATGCCGGATATGTTCCGTGGCTTTGGGTGCAATACTGGGTCTTAATACATTGAGTGCATCCATTTCATTGTGAAATTCATCAATATATTTTTCTGTAATAACCGCACAATCCTGGCCGGTCTGATTAGATTTTTTAATAATCTTGTCATCCACATCTGTAAAATTTCTGACATACCTGACATCAAAACCCAGTCGTGTAAGCCACCGGAAAATCGTGTCAAAAACAACCACAGAACGGGCGTGGCCAATATGGCTGGTATCATATACAGTCGGTCCGCAGACATACATGCCGACCTTACCTTCTTTTATTGGGATAAATTCTTCTTTTTTACCATGCAATGTATTATAAACTTTTAAACTCATTATTATTTTTCCCGTTATATTTCCGGTTGGCCGGCTTTTGCTAATAATATGCACTGGGCAGCTATGCCCTGCCCTTTTCCAATAAACCCAAGCTTTTCAGTTGTTGTAGCCTTTACATTAACAAGGGTTGAATCCATATTCAAAACCCCGGCTATATTTACTTCCATTTGTTTCTTATGGGGACCCATTTTTGGAACCTGAGCAAACACGATACAATCCATATTTGCGATTTCATATCCCTGTTTTTTAAATAGCTGTCTGCATTTCTCAAGCAGGATCATACTTGAAATCCCTTTATATTGGGGATCACTATCTGGAAAATGGTCTCCGATATCCCCAAGCCCTGCAGCACCCAGGATTGCATCACAAACCGCATGAACCAGGACGTCTGCATCGGAATGACCCAAAAGTCCCTGATCAAAATTAATATCCACGCCGCCAATAATCAGCTTTCTGCCTGGCACAAGCCTGTGAACATCATATCCTGATCCTATTTTATACCCGGGTTTTTCCATATTTAAAAATTTGTCTTCCCCATAATGGGTAAGCTACAAAAAAATTAAAGCATAATATATTCACTTTCCCTTGAAAAGTCAAAATTTTGCTTTTACCAATGCAAGATAAATATTCTATAGTTTTTTCATTCCAGACAATTGAGTCTATTTTTTAAAATATTAAAGATTAAGCTCCCTTTTTAAATATTTTGGTCAGACTTTATCTTTATTTTTCAAAAAAAAATGTAA
>Ga0233437_1003015_pt1 | contig 23310 bp, 15 predicted proteins | sample SI_122_August201_FD_182714 | JGI IMG/M metagenome (GOLD analysis project Ga0233437, IMG submission 182714) | Seawater microbial communities from Saanich Inlet, British Columbia, Canada - SI_122_August2016_200_MG | ecosystem: Environmental > Aquatic > Marine > Inlet | place: Canada: British...
TGCTCCTCATATGATTTTGCGGTCTAGAGGATAGACTATGACAGCTTATCCCTTTTGCAATATCTTTTGAGTTGCACTTACGAGTTGAATTCAAGAATACTTATAGCTTTATTTTCCTATTTATTACCGCGGGTTGAGATGATAAGCCATTTAGAGAATAGGTTTATGGATTATCGCTTTAATTCCTGGTCATACCAGGCAAAACCTGATTCAAACATCATTATTATCAGTATTGATGATACCAGCCTGGACTATTTTGCTGAAAATGGTACATCCTGGCCATGGCCTAGATCGTTTTATGCGCATGTTGTTGATTATTTGACTATAGCCGGAGCCAGTCAGATTGTTTTTGACATGCTATTTACTCATGATGACCTCGATCGATCTGAGACTGATGTTGAGGAAACCGACTCCCTCTTTGCCACCTCAATCAATAACAGTGGTACTGTCACACTAGGGAGTGTAATCGATGGTAATATTTTCACCTCACCCCAATCTAATATGAACAGGCTGGAATATGGGATATCTATCGCAGGCCAGACAACACTAGATGGTGGAATAACTTTTCCGATTCCGATGCTTAAAAAAGCCTGCCAAAATGTTGGATATACAAATATTCTATACGATAGTGACGGGATACTCAGGCATGTAAAACCTTTTTTTGTACTCGATAGTGTCCGGATACCAAGTCTTGCTGCCGCATTGAGTAATAACCCAATACAGGCTAATTCTGAATGGATAAACGACAAATTTTATATTAACACTAAAAGAGTACCGATTAATAAATCAGGAGATTTGCTCATCGATTGGTATGGTCCTTCAGGACCAGGGAGGACTTTTAAATATCTTTCTTTTCTGAATGTGATTCAATCAGCTAGTGCTGAAAGTTTCGGTGGGACACCAGACCTTAACAAGGATATTTTCAAAAGTAAAATTGTAATCATAGGTGCAGATGCCTCAGGATTACGAGATTTAAAATCCACACCTGTCTCTCCCATAGACATGCATCCGGGTATGGAAATCTGGGCGACTGTGATCAGTAATTTCACTCAAAACGATTTTATCCACCCTTTCCCTAATATCGTACTCTATTTGTTGCTTGTCGGAATATCGATCAGTACACTAATAAGCTTTGACAAAATGAAAGCTAAATTTGCATTCATGGTTATGGCTGGGTCCATTTTCGCATTTATACTATTATCTTACATTCTCTGGTCGTTGACACCTAGAGTATTTCTACCTGTCGTGCACGCATTAAGTGTAAGTATCATATCATACCTAGTGGTCCTTTCAAATGAGATGAGGGAGAGGCTCTTCCTGAAACAAGTGTTTGGACCGTACATCTCACCTGAGCTTATGGCAGTTGTTTATAAAACAAGAAAGATTCCTGAACTTGGTGGGGAACAGGTTAATGGAACCGCCTTCTTCTGTGATCTTCAACATTTTACAAAGATTTCAGAGAAACTTGGACCAACACAATTGGTGAATTTCCTAAATGAGTATTTAACTGAAATGACAGATGTTCTTATCAAGAACGGAGGGACACTTGACAAGTATGAAGGTGATGCGATAATTGCCTTTTTTGGTGCCCCGGTAAGAACCAAGGCTCATCATGTTAACGCAGTTCAAGCAGCGATTAATATGCAAAAAAGGTTAGGGCAACTTCGCGAGAAATGGGACTCGGAGGGAGACAAGTGGCCTCCAGAGGTAAAGAATTTGCAAATGAGAATAGGGATCAACAGTGGTGAAATGCTTGTCGGGAATGTTGGAAGTAGAGGTCGCATGAATTACACTATGATGGGTGATACAGTGAATGTAGCCGCCAGACTCGAATCCTCTGCAAAACAATATGGTATCTTAATTCATATAAGTGATGATACAGCGAATGCCCTGCCCGATTCGATCGTATTGAGGAATCTTGGTAAAAAGCGGTTGGTTGGTAAATTACATGTCTCTGAAAGTTATGAAGTCCTAGGTAACCTCAATGAGGCAAATACAGAAACGTTAAGAATGTTACCAATTTGGTCGAGTGCCCTAGAAGCGGTGGCGGATAGAGCTTGGGATGAAGCACATGACCTATTTTTGCAGACATCTGAATTGGAAAATACTCGCCCTGGTCAGATTATTAACCCGAGTCAGCTCTTTCTGAATATTTGCATTCCCTACTGGCGAGATCAGAAACTAGCTGATAATTGGGAGGCTGTCTGGGAATTTGAAAATAAGTAATCAACGCTAAACATCTAGAATTGTTCGAAGCAATGTGTATATTTTAAAATTCATATTTATGATTAGAGATACGCTCCCAATTGGACGAAAAGAGGGATAATTGGTGCGATTGGTCAATTTTACGGAGAGAGTTTGTTGCTAAAATAGTATCCTACATTACATTAATAGCAATACCAAAATGATACCCACGCAAGTGGTGTTATAAATAAGACAGAACCTATAGTAAATTTTCTAGCTCTTGCTAGATAGTTTGCGTTAATTAATTGTGTCGTTGTATCCCAACCCAAGGGGAATCGGTAGGAGGGAAATTGACCAGAATCGTTGCCTTAGTCGTGTCATTATTTTTGGTATCAGCTGCATTCTCAGCCGAAATTGACAAAATCAGGGTAATTGTAATTCAGGGGAAATCGGACCTCCTGGTCAATAAGGTAAAACCCATCATATCTAAAGTTGAAGAAGAAATTGCACACGCTGACAATTTCTTTACACTATTCGATCGAGCTAATTTAGATGCTTTATTCGGAGAGGTACGTCTATCCTGAGGATTGGATGAAGAGGTACCAATTGATTTACGGGTTCGTCTAAAGACTGAGGGTGTGACTGTGGATCAGATGTTATTTGTGGAAAATAGCATGATCAGAGAACGCTTCTGCATATTCGCATTTGTTTAGGTACTTGTATTGTGGACTTTGAGGGGTTGGGTGTTGGGCATAATAAAATTGAGCATATATGTGGGTCGAGTCTCTTCAATTCATCGCGCCAGGCTCAATTGAGGATGATGAGAATAAGAAAAGTGGGTGTGTATGAATAGATCTTTCAGAGTGATCTTGGTAATTTTTGTGTTTGGACTTTCTATGAAGCTGGTTTGCGCTGAGGTAAATCAGATGCGTGTTCTGATCGTTCAACTGCAATCAAGCTTACCTGTTGAAACAAATGGTTTGCTAGTGACTGCCGTTGAACAAGAGTTAGATAAGGCAGATCAATATTTTACAGTGCTACAGAGATCGAATCTAGAAGATCTTTTCAGTGAAGTTGCATTGTCGTATGAGGATTGGATGTCGGAGTACAAAGGGAGTTCTGAGGCTGTTGCCAAAATGCAGGGATTGACTGCTGACCATATTCTCTTTTTAAAAATGGGTCGGTCTGGTTCTGAATTTTTCATAAGCGCTGATGTTACAAAAATCGAAACGACTGAAAAAATGTCTACTACTTATGAGAGTGATACAGACCTAGCCAGTCTTAGGATTAACAAAATTCCAAAGCTGGTATCAGCTATAGTGAAAAAACATTTTGAGTCAATCGTCCACATCAAAACGGGTGTTAATAAAGTTAATTGCTCGATCAGGGATATGAATGACCCCAATGGGTTTCGCCGGGATTTCACCATAAATGGAGCACATACCCTGGATATGCCATATGGAGTTTATAATTTAACCTTCAAAAAAAAGAATTATAGGGATCAAGCTGTTCCGCTAAAAGTGAATGATCCCCGCGAGGAAGTCACATTTCATTCTCAGCGCAAAGAGGCGATGATTATATTGAATGGGAGACCTAAATCGGTAAATATTGAGATTGATGGTGAGCCCGTCGCCAAAGAGTTTCCATTACAGAAGATTTATCCCGAAGGTAAATATTCAATTGTTGTTAAAAAACTCGGTTACTCAGAGTGGACAAAAAAAGTCGAGATTTGGGATCAACAGGATCAAGTGTTTCAAAATATTGTTCTTAAGCGCCCTCCTAGGATGGGAGCAATGGTCAAATCGGCCTTTTTGCCAGGATTCGGACAATATTCTCTTGGGTACAAAAAGAAAGGACTGGTGACTGGAACAGGATATGTCTTAGCAGCAGGGGTTGGGATATTTGCTTTTCAGCAACATAAATTAGCCTTGGATGAATACAATCAACTGTCAGAAATTTATGAGAACATGGAGTCAGGAGATTTTGATGCTGCCAGGGATGAAGCACTGAGTGCACATTCAAGACTCAAGTTATGGGATATTGTTCGAATATCAGGAGCAGTAAGTGCGGGTTCAATATGGGTTTGGTCTGGTATTGATACTTGGTTTTCCTCTGGTATCCCCAAAAGTCATGCGCTGCATATGGATGTTTCTACAAATGGGGTGTCATTAAGTTATGTATTCTAAGTTTTTATTATTAATGGTCATGTTATCCGTTTTTTCTTGTTCAGAGGCTGAACTTGTAAATCCAAATCATACCGGTACCCCAAATTACATCAAAAATGCCTCCAATCAACAGAATGAACTTCTGCTCTCAAAACTGGGTGAAGGAGTTGGACTGGAGATTGTTGGAAGTGACTCATCTATAACTAACTGGCTTGTTCGATCATATTTCAAAGTAGGAGACTCATTAGCAGTAATAAAACGTGAGATTTCTGTTTCAAAAAACGAAGATGGAAGATTCATCGGAATAGACACAGGTGCGGTATGGGGTGGCTTGGAAACATACGTAAGTTACGGGAATAATGATGCAGGCTTATCCCGAAGTATTGACACCACTGAAATAGTCTATGATTTCGGATCACCTTTGGTCGCATTTTCTTCAGTTACATCTTCCCTAGCGAGCGAAATTAGAATGTACATCATCCCAGATGAAAGTGATCGAGTAATGCTAGATTCTATCGAAATAGCCTTTACTGAATCATCCATTAGAGATAGTCTGGTTAGTCAAGTTTCTGATGATACTCTGCGCCTCATTCTTAGTAAGTTTCAATGGCAAACTGACTTTTCATATGACCTTATTTTCAATTCAGGTTCTAAAAAAACTGTAGTAGCTAAAGAATCATGCGAAATACTCCCCCCTGAATTCGAGATGTCGTTTAGGTTTTTGGGTATTGGTGGCGTGAATTGTTCAATGAAGACTACTTCTGATTCTTCCTTTTATACTGAAAGTCCTATTGCCATTCCGCGTGAAGTGCATGTGCATTCGGATCTGATAGATATCTATAAGTTGAATGTGGATGGAGAACCCTCAAGAACATTTACCTATAGTGATGATACATATTCACTTGACTCGGTTTCTACTGATCTGCTCGAGGGCATAGCTTACGACAATCTAGTAGGAAAGGTTGATCTGGTCGGTCACAGGGACACCCTCCATTTTAAATATGAGGACATCCTTTCAGATACTGAGATTCCAACCGAGCTTGAAAAAATGTCATTTATTCCTGAAATAGATGGTGAAGGTGCCTTTTATATGGATATCTATGAAATGACTTATGATCGGATGCATTCCAGCTATCAACCGGACATCTCAAATTCAAATATTCTAGCTGACTACAATAATTTTCTGAATGATGACGCCTTCGATCCCTCTTTAATCCCCGCCATTGGTGTTTCGCAAAGTAGTTTAAGTGATTTCTTAGCTGATAATTTTCGTAGAGAATTGCCAACTCATACCCAGTGGAAGATAGCCGGTACAGGGTCGTCAACAGGAACAGGAGCTCCAATATATGGTGCAAGTCTCATTCTTCCTCAAAATTGTAATTATGCAAATTCTGGTGACTCCTTTGAAGGTGCGGAGGGGTATCCAACACTACAGCTTGTCCCTGTAGATTTCTTCTCGGGGGTGGAGTCAAGCTTGTATACAGTTGATCAGAATCCCCCTGATATTGCAGTAAGTCCGCGTGGTATCTACCAAATGGCGGGAAATATGTTAGAATGGATTCAAAAGGATGATCAGTATGCATTGATAGGTGGATCATTCTGGAGCTCACCAGATGATACGTCTTTTATGGTTGAAAGTGTTCCGTTTGTTCCGGGAGATGGTGACTTCACAAGAGATTCATACGGATTTAGAACGGTGATCAATGATACTGATCCACCTGATGAGAGATACTATATCAACAAAACACTAATCAATGAATAAAGAAGGTACAGGATGAAACAATTACAATCTTTTTCAGCAAATGTGGCACGAATTGTATCTATGGTGAGTATTTTTCTAATTTTTGTCATGTTCTCATCATGTGCTATTGTTGAAGGGATTCTGAACCCATGTGGAACGGATAAAAATGCATCGTTGATAATAAAAGTTAGAGACAGCGAAACCAATATGGATATTGATAATGCCAATGTTGAACTTCTAATAGATGGTAGTGTCTTTGTCTGCGGTGAAAAAGAATATATCGGCTGGACTGTCAATGGAAACTTCTTGTTTACCGGGCTTCCGAAAGAAGGATTTACTATATCAATAGCTGAGACAGAGAACCGGGAGGAATACTTAAAAGTCTTTTCAGATGGTGAATTTCTAGCGGGTGAACAAAATGAATTGCTCATACGCCTCGAGAGAAAAAAAACTCTATTTAAAGGACGAGTATTTGATGCAAAAGATAGAAAACAATTAGATGGCATTAGTGTTGAACTCAATCCAGGAAATTATTTTACACAGACAAATTCTAGTGGAACTTACATTCTTGAAGCTCCGGAAATCGATTTGGATTATGCTTATACCCTCAAATTTTCTGATCCGAAGGGGAACTATTTCTCAGATGAGCTCTCCATCCCCAAACCTAAAAAAAACACTATCAATCCTCAGGAAACGATGCCTCTTAAGCAAAGAGAAATCCTGGAGTTTAAAGAGCCTGAAAGTACAGATACAGCGATAGACACTGGTGAACCAATAGAAGATGTAATAATTGATATGGATCCGGCAGATTGATATACTGAATTCCAAAAAAGAGAATTTAAAAAATGTTTTGTGAAAAATGTGGTGCCAAAAACTTAGAAACCAGCAATTTCTGCGCAAATTGTGGATTTAACCTCCAACACTCCAAAAAAGTTGTTGAGTCCCTTCACGAAGAGGAAACTGAAAATGCAGAGGAGCCGCTAGTTGATCCTGAGAATGTTCTTGAGGATGGATTGTTGTGGGATTCTGGAGAAATTAGCCAGGTACCAGATGATGCAGATCTAGAGGAGGGCCAGGCTCCTCAAGTCAGTATAGAAGAACGTGAGCAAGTGAGTGATCAGGAAGGAGCTGACTCAGAGGTTGGAGATGGTAGTTTGACAAATGGTGGTGGAGATTCCACATCGGACGACAAAGACATTGCCTCTGATGATGGAGGCGATAATTTTTCTCCTGATGTCAAAAAGAAAAGCGGTGGTAAGTCCGTGTTACTTTTTCTTCTCGTGTTAGCAGTAGCCGGTGGCTACTATTGGTTCTCGACAAATAAAAATATTCCGGTTTCAATTAAATTTATGGGAAATTTCAGCAGCTATCAGATAGAATCAGGAGATGGCCGTAAATATATGGCTAATTCTCGTGGAGAATTCGTCTTTTTTGACACTGTGCAACTACTTAAACCAGATACTTTTTCTTTTTCATTTAAATTAAATAATGCTACCAGTCCTGCTCCTTTCAAGTTCACCTGGGATGGAAAAAGCCTAGCCCCCATTGATCTAACACACTCGATCTCGTTTGTTCGCGAATCAACTAATTTTCAGCTATCCTTTAATTTGGTCCCATATGCTGAAGGTATAGCTGTTGACGTCGATGGGAAAACCTATGAGTTTGGTCCTGATCAAGTTATTAGGATACCATCAGTAAAAGTCTCTCGCAAAAAAACATTCAAAATCAGGGCTTATTCAAACTCAAAGAAGTTTAATCTTGCCTACAATAAAGACCTAGTAGTACAGCCTGACGGTCGAAATAGAATTTCAGAATCTATCACTCTGAAACCAACATTTAAAGGTGAGTATAAGTTTCGGTTTTCTGTAAAGGATGAGTTAGGCAGGAAGGTCGAAGGAGCTAAGGTTAGAATTGGCTATAGGAATGGAGCTTCAATAACAGATAAGGATGGAATTGCTGAATTAGTCATTAAAGATCCTGCTATTTCCGCAACCTATTCACCTGAAGTTGTGAAGGGGCGAATGGCTCCAATGGAGGATTTAAAATCCGGTAGTTTCACAACGGATACTTACATGTTTGAGTACAATGTCACGCTAAAGGTTCAGGATATTATTTCCCTAACTGTGGTTGATGTTAATGGTGAACCCCTAGCCAATGCTCAAGCAACTACATCTGATGGTAAGAAAGCAAAAAGTTCTAGAGATGGAAAAATCACTCTGGTGGCTAGGAACAGAGGAAAAATCACTGAAATTTCGTTCAGGAAGCCTGGATATGTAGATGCGATGACGAGTCTGACAGTTGCAGCGGGTGAGAATATTATTAACAACCCAATTGTTCTACAACCCATGAACGTCAGACTGCGGGTACTTGACAAATTGACTAGACGATCAATTCCCAACATCGGTGTGAAGATAAGTGGAATACCAGAAGAACTCTACACCACAGACGACCCATTCCAGACCCTTTTCGAATTGGAGCTCAATAAGGAGTACAACCTTACCTTGACGGATCATGCCGGGGGGTATGTTGCAAAAACAGTCACGGAAACGATTAAAAATAACAATCAAGTGATTGAGGTCATTCTAGAACCGAAACCCAGGATAATTAACCTCCAGTTCACAGATGTCACAGGGAAATACCTTAGTGGTGTAAAAACACGATTAGAAGGCAACAAGATCCAGTTCCAGGACAGTGACAGCCGGGGAAAAGTGAGATTCAAGGTGTATGCTGACACGACTTATAATATCAAATACGAGTACGAAGCCCTTGATGGTGAACGACCTGTTCACATGGGGGGGCGATGGGAAGTGAATCAAAAAATTCCTGTCACATTTAAAACAAACTTTATAGTAATTGCGAAACCGGGAAACCCGGAGATTCGAATCGTTGACCCCGCCTCTGATGTTGTTATTGAAAGTGGGAAGGGCACACTGACCGCCAGTATACCATTTGGCAATTATCGAGTGGAATGTGATTGTCCTGGAGGACGGTTTGAAGAGTTGGTTTCCCTTAATAAAGCAGATGATGCAATGCAAATCAATTGTGAGCTACCCATCGTAAAAGCGCAGGGAGCTGAATCTGAAGGAGACTATGTAACAGCTGCAGAATATTACGAAAAAATTCCATCATCTGATAAAAGCTATTGTTTGGCTCAACATCAACTTTTCTTTATTTATAAAGATAAGAAAAAGCTGGATGAGCCTGAAAGTGCCAAAAGAAGTGCTAAGCTGATCATGGAAAGAGGTTGCCAGCAGATCAATAATCCCTATGTATGTCTTGAACTTGTACCATACTTGCTGCGGCAGGACGAATTTGATCTTGCACAAACAGCAGTTCTTCAGGGATTTAAGAATGAGAAGAAACTTCTCTCGAAAGATAAAGGTTACTATTTGAATTTATTACAGTACTATGAGAATCTGGTTTTTCAGGAAGAAACATTGAAGGATAAGGGGATCAGTGCTTCTGATCGATGCGAGAGACTTAAAACCCTATATCAGCTATGGGAGAATCTGATGAGCGAAGTGGAGGATGAGACTCTGGCAAGTAGCATCGATCAAAAACTGGAACAGGTACGTACTAGCATTTCGGCTGAGGGCTGTTAGTCTATGTGGATTTTAAAGAAGATAACTGGAATGTCATTACTCATCTTGCTATCGAGTCTTCTATCCTGCGAGAAGTGTAGTAAAGAAGACACTGTAAAGAGGGCTAACGAACATTCAGCAGAAATTAAACCAATCTCATCACCAGAAAATCGATTAATCAAAACTGCTGAACATGCAGCTCTGATTAAAGTAATGCTTTCAGAGGGAATACAGGATCAGGATGTTCAGCGTCAATTGTACCTGCTCCAATCTTCGTATTGGCTGTCCAACAATTTCTTACGGTCTGCCAAAATGTGTGCCTTTCTCACGAAAAGAGAATTGGAATTCCGCGAGGGGGAGAACAATACAAAATTGAAAAGCCGTAACTTTGTCCTCGGACAGTACCTTTATGTGACAGGTGATTTAGAAGGAGCAACAAAAGCGCTTACGCGCTATATCTCCGAAAATTTTGGTGTTTCCTCTTTACAAGAGACAGCACAAACCTATTTATCAGCAATTGAGCAAAACATCCCCTTTGAGTCATTGTTCTTTGAGGGTGAGATTCAAGCAGAAAGTGAATTGTTAATGGGATTGCGTGATAAGTCATTTGTGGAACTGTTGGATTACAAATTTGATGACTTTATACGAGAAAAGGTTCCATGCGGTGATGATGCGTGTGATTTGCCCATTGTAGATTTGAGTGTGTATCCCTATCTGAACATGCGCCTTCACCGCAAGATTGGTCAGTACATGAGTAGAAATTTCGAACATGACTCTGCAAAGGAAGTTCTTTTACATGACTGGTTTTCATCGCTTTTTCAGAGTACAATTCCTTCTAAGCCCCGTAGCTATGACACAATATTAAAAGGCATTGAGCATGAAGGGCTCCACAACAAAAAAAATCTTAAACTGTACTATGAGTGTTTATTGATAAGGAAAAGTGGTGTTACTCCTGATGTGGAAAGGAACCCCCTGGCCTTTATAAAAAAAACAAATATGGAACTTGATATCAAAGATGTTTCTAGCTCACACACTGGGAAAGTTTATGGTCAAGTCCTGCCGGTTTTATTCAATGATAACTACAGTCCCCAGTATAGAGACAATATCTATGTCTCTCTCTGGTCATATCTGTTTGCAATGGACAGAGATCTCTTAGAACAGTTCAAACTTGAGAAAGGTTACTCTCCCAGAGTTGCAACACCTGAGTATTTTCTTGATCTATTGCCCTATCAAGCCGAACACCCAATTGAAAACCCCATGGGTTCAACACGATTGAAAAATGCTGTTAAAACAAATAATTATTTAAGACCTCTGATTGCATCATATGAGTATATCGCTCGCAAAGTCACACCTGAGAATAATGACCCTCCAATATTTGGGAACTAATAAAGGAAGCCGCAATGATTATGCATAGTGCTTTATCATTAAGAACAATACTCTTGGTATTATTTACTACCTCTCTAAACGCTCAAGATTTGAACTTTGCAGATAGAGCAATACCTGAACTATATGACCCCGTATTTGGTAGTAACTCAAGTAGTGAGATGAGGATTAATAAACTTCTACACTCAGGTCTTTATGGCAAAGATAAACTCGGTACAGTTACTTATATATTAGCGGAAAGCTTTCCATTGTATTCAGACAATGACAGAGTGCTTGAGATTGATTTGAGAGATGACATAAACTGGTCTGATGGCAGAAAGATTACAGCTGATGATGTTGTATACTCGTGGAAAGTCTTGAAAGCCATGAAGTACAGTGGAAAAAAGCATCTGAAAAAGATTGAATCCATAAACCCCGTCCCTGGAAATTCAAATCAACTTATCATCACATTGCTCCCAGAATATGCCGACCCTCAATTTCACAAATACCTCGTCTTTCCCCTTCTCCCCAGACATATTATTGGAAGTTATTCCTATACCGAACATGATGAATATGCATCCATGCCTGTCACAATTGGAAGGTATACTCTAAAGGATGTAGAAAGTAGCCACATTACGCTGGAAGCCTTGTACTGGCCAGCTGACAAGCCGAATAGTGAACGTGTCCGTGAAATTAAATTGAGCGCGCTTCCCGATCTCAATGCTATCTGGATGTTCTTTTCATCGCTAAATACAAATTTTATCATGGATATACCAGCTAGCAACAAAAACAGTGTGAAAGCAAGACCTGAAACTTTTGGTTTTAGGGATTATGCCGCTAACAAATGGGCAGGGATTATACTAAACAATAAGCATAAATTGTTAAGCCACGTGGAAGCACGGAAGGCGTTTACACTGCTTTTTAGCAGAAGGCGTGCTGTTAACAGATTTGGCGGTAAAGCCAACCTGATTACAGGTCCATTCACTACGGGGTCTTCCTTTTACGACATTGACATTCCTGAATATCCTAATAACCCTGAAGAAGCAAAACGATTATTTAGTACGTTAGGTTGTACCTGGAATAAAGATGGGAAAATGATCTATGAAGGGGAGCAGGTAAGGCTTAGGTTTGTAAAAAGTCAAGCCCTGAGTAATAACGAGATGGATGTAGTAATCAATGATTATATCACCAAGCTAAGGGATATTGGTATAAACATTGACGTGCTTGGTATGTCTAATCTGAAATTGTATCGGGACAAAATTCAAAATAAGAAGGATGAGTATGAGATGGCTCTAGTGAGTCTCACCTATCCCTCAGATACTGCAATAAAAGAAATATTCCACTCAAAAGGTAGAAGTAATTTTTGCCAATATTCCGACGGAAAGACGGATAAATATCTTGATGAACTCCTGAGTGGGGGTGTCGATCCGGCCATTGCTGTCCAGCTTGGAAAACAGATACATCAAAGGATTCATGAGACGCTCCCTATGGTTTTTTTATGGGAGTATAATTACACGGCTGGATGGAATCGTAAGCAATTGGATCTGGTCAGTATTGATCCATTAACCATTTTTAACTCGGTCACGACCTGGAAAGTAAACGTCAGATAAATAATGGTTCTAAGTGTCGCATACAAGTCTTTAAAGGCACTCCTAATGAGTATTGCCGTTTCACTGGTCATGATGTCAATCCTCTTTGTGGTTTTTTCCAGTTTTCATATTGGTGTGGGGGATGAATACAGCGAAATGGAGAAATACATTAAGGCGTGTGGAGGAGTCGCACCAGCATTAGGCGACTATTTAGTAAAATATTTGTCCCTCCAACACTTTGAATTCAATGTGGAAGCTTACCTTACCGGTAAGGGTACATATATGAAACATTTTTTTACTACGTTCAGGTTTGTTCTGGCTACGCTATTCTTTATCGTCGTTTTCAATTTGATAATCTCCTATTATCGAATTAAAAACAGGAGAAAGAGGAATATTATTGGTTTGATCTTGACTAGTATTTCTACTGTTCATACCCTCATTTTCATTGCGGGAATGATTCTAATTTTCAAAATAATTGAACCACCATTCTGGGGCTTTATCCTGATTATCGGATTGAGTAATAGCATCTTTAAAGAGTTCTACTCTGATATGAATAATGAATTGGATCGGATTATGACTGAAAAATATGTACAACGCGCTGTGGCCTGGGGGTATTCAAGGATGAGGTATGCCTTTCCAGATATAATTGTATCATTCACGCGTCTTTTGAGCTCTAAATTTCCACTACTCCTCAGCTCGACCTTCATCATTGAGCATTTCAGTCCGGGTTATCATGGTCTGGCCTCTGATCTTATTCTGGGGATAGCTGAGCATGACTATTTTCTGGTCATGTCTGTCACTGGTGTGTTTGTCTTTATATCAACCTTCGTTTACAACATTGGCAAATTACCGGCATTAATTGATCCTAGGTGAAATAATGTTTCTTCGCAACAGATTCAAAAGCATTTATTTCTATCTCTTTCTTCCAGCAATGGTATTAATAATTGGATCGTTCTTTGTAGATAACAGGCTGGAAACCATATATGATGAAAGTGATTATATGGTTACTTGGGCACAACCAAGTTCTTCCCATCCGCTTGGGACCGATGGCTATGGTTTTGATGTACTTACCTTCCTGTTAATAGGAATAAAAACAAACATCAAGCTTTTCCTGCTTGCAGTGGTTTTATTCTCAACCTCAGGTTTGTTTATGGGAATTGGTCTCAGTTATATGAAAGGGCTGTCAAATAAGATATTTGATGCCCTGTTTAACCTGATCAATAGTATTCCACTTGTGCTTCTAATTCTCCTGATCCTAATCATTATCGAAGGCTTTTTCGATAGTTATGATACATTTAGAAAGTTATTTCTTCTGTTCAATGTCTACGCTGTCGTGTCAGCAAGTAAGTTGTCTATTGAACTAAGGGGAAGGATAGAAGAGACTAAAAGAAAGGATTTCATAGAATCATCTAAAGCACTTGGACTATCACCTGTAGTAATTCTGTTTAAGCACATAATCTATTACAATTGCAGAAAATCAATCATCGCAAATACTCTGCATTTTGTAGCTCAGTTGCTGTTCATTGAGATCACATTGACCTATTTGGATCTCGGTGCAACAGGGGATGTGATCACCATAGGTAGTATGTTTAAGATATACTTTACTTCTATTGATGCATTCACCACATTGAATCACTGGCATGTCGCTGTACCTAGTTTTATTACTCTATATTTCATATTTGTGCTCACACAATCAACAAAAAGATTTCTAAAAAATGAATAAACCCAAACAAAAAAAATTGATAGAGGTTTCCAATCTATCAGTGTGTTTCGATACTGATGAGGGTAGAGTCCAGGCTGTACGTGACGTCAGTTTTTACATCAGAACAGGTGAAATAATAGGTGTCGTGGGTGAATCTGGAAGTGGAAAGTCAGTCACGACATCCACATTACTTGGGTGGGTTCCTGGGGCACCTGGCATTGTCTCTGGCGAGGTTACATATTATGATGAAATGGAGCTCCCTCATGAATTATTCTCTATTGAAAAAATAGACGCTATTAAGAATTATAAAAAGAAGGGTAAAGAAGATCCTATCATCAGTGAATATGAGTTATCAAAGAGATTTAAAAAGTACCGACATGATCAAATCTCAATGATTTTCCAGGAACCCAAGCGGTATTTGCACCCATTCTGGTCTGTGGAAAAGCACTTCAAAACTATTCTGATCCCCCTCAATGGTGAAACGCTAAAAGAACTCGCTACTCCTTTTCTGGAAATAGTGGGGTTGAATGTTGGAGATATCTGGAATCTGTATCCTCACAATCTAAGTGGTGGAATGAATCAGAGATTGATGATATCACTTGCCCTTTCGCGGTCTCCAAGGATCCTCATCGCAGATGAAATGACAACTGGGCTGGATGTAACAACTCAGGTCAGGTTGGCAGAAATGCTTTCTAAACTCATTGAGGATGCAGAAGATGAAAATCGTGCCATAATTATGATTTCTCACGACATCGCCTTTGTTCTTAAGATTGTTAATGTTCTCATGGTAATGTATGCGGGAGACATTGTGGAGTTTGGTCCCGCACATTTGTTTTATGATGATGATCAGGAAGATAATCACCCTTATACCAATGCTCTCCTAAATGTTTTTTATAGCGAAACAGGAGCCTTTATCGAGGGCGATGTACCATCCTCGATTAATCCTCCTAGAGGCTGTCCGTTCCGGGAACGAAATTGTCCCGTTTACAAAGCGAATATGAATGAAATAGGTCATCTCTGTGAGCAGGAGAGACCCCAAAAGTATTTTACCAAGGACAGCCAGGGACATTGGGTCAGGTGTCACAAATTTCTTATCAAACCTTGGAGCGATATTGTCTCTTCTTAAAATCAACCAGGTAAATAAGTTTTTTTTCCAAAAAAAGGAAAAACAACATACGCATGTTTTGAAAGATATCTCATTTGACATCAAGGCGGGTGAGAAGATTGGAATAGTCGGTGAGAGTGGGTGTGGAAAAACGACATTGGCAAAAACAATTCTTCGATTGCATGATACCCACGCTGAAGATTCTGGAGAGATCGTTTTTGAAAACTTAAACATTCTTCAGTTCGATGATAAGGCCTATAGAAAACATAGACCTCACCTTCAGTTGATTTATCAGGATCCTTTTTTAAGCCTCAATCAGCAAATGACCGTTCAAAAAATCCTGAAAGAACCCCTCAGGCTTAGACATGGGAAAATGACAGAGCAGAAACTATCCTCAAGGATAGAAAACCTTATGTATACCTACCGCATCCAGCCTCAAAACATGAGCAAAACACCACAACAATTATCAGGTGGTGAATGCAGACGTGTTGGTATTGCTCGGGTAATGGCTCTGGAGCCATCCTTCCTCATCGCGGATGAACCAGTGGCTAGCCTGGACGCTTCGATCAAAGACCAGATTATGCAGCTTCTTGTTTCAAAGGTCAAAACACTCATGACAATCAGTCATGATATGCGGATTATTAAGAAATATGTGGATAAGATAATTGTGCTTTACTCAGGCATGATTGTGGAAATTGTTGAACGTAATCCTGACGCGCAATCAGCAAGTGAAGCTTTTATGTTCAACCATCCGTACTCAAAGGTATTACTCTCTTCTGTGGAATATTTTGATAGTAAAGTAGCAAAACAAGACAAGCTAAAACACATACAGGATTCCGATGCTGAAATAAAAATACCAAAACGTGGAAGCGAAGCTTGTCGTTGCATCGACCTATGTCACCAATTGGGAGTTCGTAGCGAGATTGAGCTTGAAAAATGCGACGCTGTATTCCCTAAGTTTTCAGAAAAGACATCTACAAAAAAAGTTGCTTGTCACTATGTGGAATAGATTTTTTAGATACTTAATTGTTTTTTTCATGTTTGAGGGACTTTTATTTGCCCAGACTGCTACCATTTCAAAAGTAATTGATATTGCCCCAGGTATGACAACCTCACTACCTGAATTAATGATAAAAAATGATGCCAATGAGACAATCGATATCCAAAGTATAAAAATATCACTAAGTGAAAACGATGGTCTCAAATGGGATGGTAAAAGTGACGTGCGAAAAATTTCAACACAATACTATCGACGGCTTGGTGAAAATACCTATCTCGGTGATTTTAATATCGGAAAATACTTCAAATACACAGGAATATACTGGTTGTATGAAACTTTAACCCCTTGGAGTCTTTTTGAAGATGAGGATCCAGTAGCATCAGTAAAAGGCTTAAAGGCACTCAGGAACGGTCTAACCCTGGTTCTGGAAAAAGGGGAAGAAAATTTTAATGAGTGGGTGATAAGTAACAATCAAGGTATGCGGATTATCAACTTGCCAATTGTGGCTACCGAAGAGCTGGAGAATGATATAGTCCAATTTGAAATTGAACTAAAAGTATCTGAAAAAAAATCACCCATACTTGTGAAATGTTCTTCAAACATTAATACGTTCATCCCAACTAGCCGATTTACTGGTGAATCATACGGTCATTTGAGCTTTAAGGATAGCTATGGAACTGGCAGGAAACACAATCGATCTAATACAGTTCTTGACACTTTAGAAGTCGGATATTTAGGGAGTCATAACAGCTTTTCAAGGGGGGACCAGATATCCATTAGGATCTTAGCTCCAATGGGGGGGATTCGCTGGAAGGACAGCAAAAACAGAATAGAACTGTTGAATAATTCAAATGAGCGAATTTTACACACTACAGGGCTTGGTCTTGGGAGTGTAACACGCGATGAAACAAATGCCAAGGCAACGATCACATTCACCTTGAATGAAGATGTTGATGATAAAACGCTCAAGATTATTGGATTAGAGCTATTACCAATCTCAAAGCAGGCACTCATAGCAAGTTTTAATATGGAACTCATTATTACTTCAGAAGCAGTACATCGCATTCCCATCACGCAAAAGATCATGTATGGGAATCCTCGTATCACAGGCAAGAATAAAAACATTTTACTATATCCCGATCAGGAGGATAATCTGCTCCCTGACTTTAAAATCATTGAAGACCCAAAAGCAGCTCTGATCAATGCACGCGATGGAATCATCCTCAAGCTGGTGAATGATGTGAAAACAGGACAGATGGTCAAACCTTCGGTGTTTTGGTCGAATGCCTCCGTGGCCACTAATTATGAGGGTACTGGTAAAGAAAAAATGTTACCCGGTGGGGTCCACCAGGAAGGCACTGAGCTAAAGTTGGAAGTGTTAAAGGATTTTACTCCAGGTGATACTCTGGTAGTCAAAGGTTTAGGGGTAACAACTACAACAAGGAATGAGTTCGATACTCACATTCTTTTTAGTTTTGACGATGGTCGAACGTTTACAGATGCGTTTGGAGAGCCTGCCACTCCCAAAGCATCCCTAAGAATTCATGCACCAGGTTTGGTGTATAACCAAGGGAAAGAATCAAAGTATCTTTATAAAGGTGAACCCAAATCATTTGGAGAACTGAAAATCAAGAATATGGGTAGTGACTCCCTATTCATGCCAGGTGATATCCTATTGATAGAGCATAAAACTGAAGGACTAGCTGAATACGCCTGGAATGCAGGGCAAGTGCCAATAGAAACATCCAGTGATGCCTACACTAAAGAGGCTATCTTTTTAAGTAAAAATGAAATTCGACTTGAGCTTAGAAAGCCCATCCCTCCAGGAGAACAAATTACTCTTGATAATATGCAAGTGAGGGGTTTCCGTGCAACAGGTATGAGCAAATTGAAATTATCTGTAATTGGTAAAGCTAAGAGTCCTATAGCTGAATCAGCGTCAGGAATTATAGTAACAACTCCAACGATTCACTCCCTGAATGAACAAGCTATTGATTCTGAGGAAAGGATTCAGCAACTATCAGGATTTAAGCTAACAAGGTATTCTGGACTAGGATTTGAATCGAATGGTGTGCTACTAAAACTACCTGATAATATGGGCTTAGCATGGAAAACCAATGCAGAATATGCACCAATTCTATATAGCAATGGTAGTCCTGTAGGGATTCAGATTACACCATATAGTGATCATGAAATTAAGATTATTCCGAATCAAAAACACCAGGGAACACTTTACTTATACAATCTCCATGTAGACACCAAGCATATTGCTTCTGCTGCTGTTGATACTGGAAAAATTGAATTCTCATTCAACTCCAAATCAATGTACGACTACAAAATCACCACCCGGGATAAAGAATTCTTACGTATTATCCCTGAGGGTGATGACTATTCTTCACATATCAAGAAATCGAAAACGATTTCAAGCAATTTTGATCCTGACGGGGAGCCAGTACAGTTGTTACTGCTACCAATTGGAGAGGATATTATTGGAAATCCTGTCGAATTTTACGATTCTAGGAACTGCTCCATAACATATTCAACTGACCTTGATTCATCGCAGCCGTTTCATTGGAAATCGAGCAATCCTAAAGTGATCCCTCTTAAAACTGTGTCGGCACTCAAGAAACCAGGTTCATTTTTCATTATAAACAATATAGTGGTTCGAGGTGAAAAGGCTTATTTAAGCCGCTTAACTCTTGGAATAGCGATACAGAATATTGCAGGAATCGATACTGTTAAATTTAATGTCCCGCTAACGGTACTTGCCAGCAAGAAAACTGAGGTTGGATTGAGTGATAGAATGCTTCCTGGTTTGGTAGTTGCGGGTAGGGGAGATGCAACTGATCGCGCTGGTAGAGAAATAGGTTTGGTATTTGACGAAATTGAGATTCGAAACCCACAACTCAGATTTAACGAAAAAAGCAAAATCAGAGCTCTAAGTGATGCAAATATTAACAATATAAGTGTATCCATAGAGTTGGCCAATTACGAGTATGCAGCAAATGAGATCGACAAGGTAGTAAGGGCAACCAGGAGCTATTGGCTGGGTTATTGGTTGCGTCACAAATATTTGGCCACTAATAAAAAGGAAGAAGATGCAAGATTAGCCTTGGAAACTGCCTCAAAATTTGGGTGGGTACCATCCCTTGAATATCCAAGGCATCCGGAACTAAGCAAATCTCCTTATGATCGTGGTGTTGCGCACTTCAGCAAGGCCAACAATTACTACTTTGATGGTGATATCTGGTCTGCAGATTCAGTTCTTACGTATTTAGATAGAGAATATCTGAACAGAGGCGTTTTGGAGGGGGTAGAACATGGTGAAGAACTCACCCTTGAAATTCTCAAACTAAGTGCCAGTGTAGCAGAGGAATACCAAGATTACCGAGATGCTGAAAGTATCTACGACCGAATCGTTTATATGGCAGAGGATTATGATATTTATGATGCCCTTATGGAAGAGGCAGGGAGAAAGGCAGATAGTCTAGAATCTCCAATAATAGGGCAACTTCCAGAAATCAAATTGCAACCAAACATGATGATTATTATTGAGGACAACCCCTTAGCCCTAAAGAGCTCAATGATGATCTATGCAGATGGTATGCACCAATATCCCATTCGAATTTCTCGAAAGAACGCTATGATGAATAATGATTTTATTGTTCAAGGAGGTGCCAATTATAGACTAGAACCTGCACCTCTTCGAGAGGACATAAAACGAACTGCCAAAATGGTCCTGTTTTCCTCTGTTCTACTTGGTGTAGCCTACTACAACCAGGGCTTTTGATAGGATCTGGAACTGAAATCCTATGGTAAACTTTATACCCATGTACGCTGCCAAGAGATTATTCTTCGTAGGCTTGGTTTTTATAGTATCAACCTCTCAGCTATTTACCCAGGAAATCCCTGCCGATGAATTGGGCTGGGAGCAAGAGATGGACAACTTTTATTCCTATAGGCGAAAGAACCTAAAAGAAGCCACCCATATCATTGAGAAACTATATAATAAATACCCTAATAATGAACGGGTTATCATTGCAAAAATTGAGTTCGAGTTCAAGGATTTAGGTCATTTTGAAGATGCAATCGCTCTCATTCATCAACATGAGGATATTCTCACTAGCCCTGAATCAAAAGATCTTATTGATCTATTAGTTAATTCAGAGCTTAAGGAAGGATTTCGACCCCTGATATTGCGGGTAAAAGACAAAAAAATTGTTGAATCTGCTTACATCCCAAACATAAAAATTGACATTATTTTTCCAAGTTCTGAATTTCTTAATGAGTTGAGTCATATACAAAAGGCAAGGTTCAGATATATACGTTCCCCTGAATTTTCCGTGGCAAAACGCTTCCATTTTGTTCCTGATGAGACTGGCTCTGATGCACGAATAATTAAAGTGGATTATTTCCCAGTGAGCTCAAAGAATGAGGTATATAAACTGGTGGTCGACCGAAAACGACGTTATCCATTTACATTTTCTGAGCATCAGACAGATACAGTCTCAATTTTTTGGCATGATGAATGGAATTTACGTGAATGGATTCCAGATGATTACTTACTCCTTACCTACCCCGACAACTATTCCATCAAGTATGCGAATGAAAGTGTAAACGGTCTGCATGCCGGGACTGGATTCGAAAAAGTTGAGCTTAAAATTGCAGAGGGAGAAATGCAGGTTAAGCTGGAGCCTAAAGGCATTCGTAAAATCATTCTTAAAACAATAAAAATTACTACGATGACCATAATGGCTGGGTCAATTATTGTTGCTATAGTGCTATCAACAGGAGGTTAGTTATGCATAAGCTTAACGTGAGTGTACTAGTTGCTATATTTTATTTGCTTATCACTGATTCCTCCTTTGGCCAAAGGCTTAGAGATCTGAAACTTATCTTTTCAGAGCAGGAAGTCAGTGTGTACGAATGCGCTGCTTCAGCAGGTAGATATGCGTCATTTAGGACAACCAATTTTGATGCGGATATGCACTATATCTATGATTTTAAAACTGGAAAAACTCGAGCAATCTATGAATCGGGTGAAGGGTTCATGGAGGAGGTAGAGGAGTCAACCTCCAACCTTGTTTGGTCACCCACCAAAGAGACGTATTTTATTTTTAAGATGGTAAAAGATGGTGTGGGAACACCGGTTTTTGGTGAAATAAATCAGAATATAGACATTTCCCTAACTAGGATGAATGTAAAAGGTGAGAACCAGACACAGGCGAATACTTCCACCATCCTTGCCTGGGGAGGACGAGATGAAGTATTGTTTAGCCGGTGTAAACGGTGCCAAAATAATACCATCGATGTACCTGCCTCTGATTACGATCTATTTTCATTTCCAATGAGAAATTATCTCAGGGGGAAAACGGTTACGGATCAGTATAAACCACTTCCCAAGTCTCCAGAAATCAGGGAAATGAATGCATCTTATATCAATCGATTTGAATCCATTGTATCAGGGATAGATGCATCGGGCTCAAGCAATTTGTACAAAGTTAATCCTAGGGATGAAAAATATAAAGTCATAACAAATACCCCAAAACTTTCTGAATCTTGGCCAGCTGTAGGACCGGATGGTGAATATGTCATTTTTTGTGACCCACATATTGATAAAGAAACAGTAGCTGATCTGTATATCCTCGATTTAAGTGCTTTAAATGTGCAGCCCAGCTTTCTTGTCGGTGACGTTTTTATAGCGAGTACCGCCTTCTCATCAGTAGGTCAATATACTTGGTCCAAAGATGGTAAGTATGTCGTTTTCGTAAGGAGTGATCCAGATAATCAAAATCCACTAGCTCTTGTGGACATTCAGACCAAGCAAATAAAGGAAATTGATACTGGACTTGAATTTGTTAGTAGTTTCTCCATATCTGGAGATGGTGAGAATATTATCATGGTTGCCGCTGGAAAATCCGGGGCAAAAGAAAAGATTAGCTACAAAGTTTATGCAGGTAAAATTGAATATTAGGGTACTATTATTCTTACTCCTCGTTCTAGGGGCTAGTTTAATTCATGCTGCACAAGTTGAGCTTGATGGCACTCGTATATTTATTTCTGGTGAGTCTAATATACAGTTTGATGTCGAGATTGCCCTCACTGGTTCTGATACCATGCGAGTGGGGCAAACGTATACATTGCAGCTATTGAATACAAATGCTGTAAACCTCAGCGATGCACAAGTTTTTCCAAATCAGGGCGTTCTCACTATTCTAAATGATGAAATTCGGTTCACCCCAAATTCAGAGATATTTACTCCGGGAGAGTTAACTTTTAGTATTGATGCAATACCTCAAGGAGCTGGTGGAGCCTCAACATATCTTAGGGTCTCTGGACAAGATATTTCCCAAGACGATTCATCAGAAGAATTAGAATTGCATGAACTACAAATCGACATAAGTGAAGTAAGGATGCGATCTGGTCAGTCCACCTGGGAAGAAGTTTCCATCCAACTAACGGATGCCCAGGGAGGAGGAATATTTAGCTCCGCTCGCTCTTTTGTGATTGGTAATACACAAATAGAGTTTGAGATAAACCCAAACGCGCCAATAAGTGGTGATGGATATTCAAGAGATGGTGGGACCTATACACTTACCAGTGATTTGTCGGGAGCTAGCGTAATTCTTTCTCAACCAGAAGCCGGGAGTAATTCATTTCAGATTCTTCCTACCACAATCGAATCCTCAAGTGGATATTGGACAGTCGCTACAAATGGACTTAGTGTCACTGCAGCAACAGTTGCTTCAGTTGGAAATCTTGTGCTACATAACCGTGGGTTCTCGTCTCTGATCTGTGAAGATGAGCTTGTTCCCATGTCCTTTACAGTCATTGATGATCCAGTATTTCCATCTTTGGAGCTGGATGATACAGTAGAGCTC
>Ga0233437_1003018_pt1 | contig 23284 bp, 41 predicted proteins | sample SI_122_August201_FD_182714 | JGI IMG/M metagenome (GOLD analysis project Ga0233437, IMG submission 182714) | Seawater microbial communities from Saanich Inlet, British Columbia, Canada - SI_122_August2016_200_MG | ecosystem: Environmental > Aquatic > Marine > Inlet | place: Canada: British...
AGGTCCATCGATCCGACTCGCCGAAGCTATGGCACAGAATTGGGGGAACCTTGATTTCGGCATCACCGAATTGGAACAGCGTGACGGTGAGTCTGATATCATGGCTTACTGCTGGGATCTAGAAACCAATGTTCGCCAGACGAAGACGTTCACGGTAAGGCATGTTCGCAAGACCAAGACTAAAACAGTCAATCTGGATGATCCACGAGACATCTACGAGACGACAGCCAATCAGGGTGCAAGACGATTACGTGCTTGCATCCTCGGAATCATCCCAGGCGACGTGCAAGATGCTGCCGTTGCGGAATGCACCAAGACTCTGTCTGGTAACAATAGCACTCCAATAGAAGACCGTGTGCGATTCATGCTGACCACATTCGAACCGTTCGGCGTAACCAAGGAAATGATCGAGAAACGACTTGGTCATGACCTCGATGCCGTTAGCGAACATGAACTGGTGCTAATGCAACGCATATACACCAGCCTCAGAGACAACATGTCACAGCGGGAAGATCACTTCGAAGTCGCGAACAAACAGAAAGCAACAACAACGGAACTTCAGGAACCTAAGTCTGCTGCATCCTCTGAACAACCACCAACAGAACAACCGCAGCCAAAATCACCACCCATCGATGAACTGAAGGGACTTCTCAACGACGTTACCCAGGACATCAACCCAGAAGCATTGAATAAAGCACTGAACGATGCCGGATTCGGTTCACTCGCAGATGCTGCAGTGTCAAGTGATTCTGAGTTCGTTGAAGGCGCGATCAGCGTTGCCCGTGCGGTAAAAGCACGCAGCCAAGTTGCCCCAGACAAACCTAAGTTCGGAGAATACGGTCAGAAGGTCTACGAAAAGTTGCAGAAACTGGTCAGCAAACAATTGCCAGAATCTGCACCAGCGCAAGAACGCAACGCAGCGGCAAATGCAATCGTATCAGACATCACCAGCGAGCAGGAAACATCGGCGGCTGAGGTCTGCGGAGACGAGGGTTTAGCTGCAGCTATGCTAGTTCATTTCGACAACAAAGACTCTGAATGAGGTGCATAATGGAAGTCACATCCAAGAATGGTTCCAAGAAAGCACCAAAGCGTGGTCCCGGAAAACAAATGACTGACTGCGATTTTGCTGACAATGCCGTTGACTCATTCTTTGCGAAACTTGCTCACACAATTGATGAACGCTTTGAAATTTGCGAACTACTCAACAGCGACCAACATAAGAAATGCACCACCGCGTTGCACAACTTTCATGATGTGTGGATTGAAGCAAAAACGTCATAGTACATCGACATCATTTGGCGTAGGGCAAAGTAGTCGAGGATCATTTCATGAAGCTGCTCAGGAACGATGCGGGCGAAATCTACTACGTGAAGATCCCGATGGTACGCACCGAGGCTGCCACGTTTCTTCAGGAGATGTGGCGCAGCATTGACGGAGACTACTACCCACAGGGCGCAGATGCTCTGTGTGAATGGACCGACCGAGGGCGGTGTATCCGTTCGACTTACAGCAACTATGGGGGCGTGTGCATTCGAACGCACGCATGGACTCCAGAGGCGGATCAGGATCAGTTGCACGAGTCAGTGCTGTCATTTCTGCGTGAGCGAGGGTACGACGTTTAACCAAAAGATGGTTTGGGACTTTGGGGTGCCTGTCAACCCAACAGACGAATCGAGGTGCAGAATGATTCATGAGCGGCAGACGTCGGCAGGGGCGGGTTGCCGTTCGCACGGTCCCGTGGCGGAATTGGTAGACGCTAGGCGTCAATGTCGTGAGAGGGCAGGTCTTCTGAATGTAAATCCTGTCAACTGGGCGGCAACCCGACTCGAAATCGGCGACGCTGAGACTTGCCGGTCATGCAGGTTCGAATCCTGCCGGGACCGCTGACTGAAAAGAAGCTCTGAGGAATATGACATGAAACGACTACGGCTATTTCTGTCGATTGTGTGGCGACCGTGGGAGTCTAGAGGCGGTGTGCCAGAGCCGTATCGTGTCAAGCATCGGCTGACCGTGGCCGAGGCGTGGCGGACCGTTAGGACAATGTAGGGTTGCATCTTTCTTCTGTTTGGTGAAAGGGTCGTATGGTGTTCTGGATTTGGTGTCCACCGTCGCATGTGCGACGTACTGAGGGATTGACCCCAATACAGTGGTTGTGGCCACAGAGCGTGCGAGTCGGCTGTCAAATCAGGGAACCACCAGCGGTGTCGCGTCAGCATCGAGATTCATTCATTGGACGGCCAGGGACGCTGAAGCGTTGGACGGCTAAAACCACAAAGTAGGCTCTAGGAATTGGGGTGCGAGATGAAGCGGCTGATTTGGGTGCCTGGATTGTTCTGGCTGTTTCCGTTCTGGCTGTATTCTGATCCAGCAGCGATCAGACAATCGAAATCCATCTGCTACATCCACGGGCTGTGGACTGGGCTGCAACTGCTCGGGCTAATTGTTCTGGCAATAGCCTGCGGGTGACGTAGCAAATGATGTTTTTGGGAATTGGCGTGTGATGAAAGCGAAACACAAATTACGCATGGCGTGGTCGAAGCGTGAGCGGGATGTGGTGCTCCACTATCCGCTAGGCGAGCAGACGGTGTGTGATGCGCGGTGGTTGGCGGGCTTCTTCAACGATGAGTTTTGTGCGGAACTGGTATTACGCGGCTACGATCCAGAAACAATCAGATTTTCGGTAGAGCCGCATGCGGGCAATCCAAAATTCGCATCGGAGCGAAACAAGAAAGAAGCGTGAGGGAATTTGGCATGCCGCGAGAACCTGGATTCTACTGGTACAGACACAGCGATCAGCACCGATGGCATGTACTGGAAGTTCTCCAAGACGGTGCGCATTGGTGGGCCGCGAGCGATCGCAATGTCGTTGATTCGTGGCTTGCACTTGAAAATCTAGACGGCGATTGGCGTGGCCCAATTCCGAAGCCATCAGACTGACAAAAGAACTTGAAAGGAATTGGGCACATGAAAAGCACAATCGTGGTGGGGCCAGATAAGACGACCGTAACGACGGGACACATGACTACTGTGTTCAGGGACGATACCGCTGCCGATCAAGTGGCGATGCTGCAACAGGAAATCCAGCGGCTTATCGGGGATGTGCAGACTCTGACCAAGTCCCGAGATCACTACATACTGGATCTGATCTACGATGAGCAGGTGCGGGGTTTCTATCCCGGTCAGCGCAAATCGGAGTGTGTGGAGTTTCTCGATCTGGTCGAGATGCAGTGGTACGAGATTGTCGTTAGGCCAATCGACGGGCCTGACAGGTAAAAGGTGTGACGGGTCTTTTCAGGAGCATGACATGGATGGAGATCAATGGATAGTGTGTTCTGTTGAACTACCCCCTGACGGGGCTGTCGTAAGAACGAGGATCAGCGACGTATACGGCATCAAAAATGAACAGCGATTGGTCCGCAAGGGTATCATGTGGATGCTCCCTGACCATGCAACGTACGTGTATTACACGCCGACACATTGGCGAAAGAAGTAGGTCTACATTGGAGTAAAACCAAAAATGCAAGACCATGACGCGACCGTGCAATTTGGGCTGCACGTCTTCGGTGACTGGGAAACCGTTATCGGGGCCGCTCGCGACATTGCGAGAGAGACCAGTGACGACGGTGTGTATCAGGAAATCCTGAATCAAAAGCCGTTCGACGAGGATCAGGGCGACTACGACCGATACTCTGTCAAATCCAATCGGGCAGATGACCTGTTCGGACTGTGGCAGGCTTTCCGCAAACACCGCCTAGAGACTGAGGTTTTTTGCGGAATCGAGTCAATACCCACACGCACGTCATTGTTTGCGGCCACTGGCTCAGGATACGGCAAAACGGCCACACCGAACGCCACCGTACGAATCGACACCGAGACTCTTGATAAGTCGATAAAGATCAAGGTCAAGCAAGCCCTAAATATCCTGCGGGAGTGCGTCTGATGGCCGTCGATATTAGCGAGGTAAAATGGTGGCTCACACTGAGCGGTGTATCTCACGTGGCCGTGTCGATCGAGCTCGGCTACACCTACACCGCGAGAAACCGTAATGATCTGAGACTTCTTTTTATGGAGATCATGGAATGGTAACGCCAGCAACAAGTGAGTTTTTGGGTGACACCGTGGCCGCTGAACTAGCTGATACGATCGCTACGGAATTATTCCAGAATGGCCAAGGCGAAGAGGCGATACGGCTGCAAATCAAGCTGCGTGACTCATCGGATGGTGTGCCAGCCGAGTGTGACGGGGGTGGCTGGTGCCGACGCGCAGTCGTCGGCGTTATCGCACGGCATTTAGCCGAGAATTCGATCGTAGGCGAATTGCAGGCATATCGGATTTTGGATGCCGCAGGGCGCATTGACAGAACGTAAAAGAACCTGAGCATCTTTTCGAGGTGAACTATGGCCAAGAAATGCGGACGTGAAGAACGGCGCGGCAAATTCCCATACATGGCGATCGAGTGGGAAGAGCCGTCAGGACTATGGGGACTATTGACGCTCGCGCAGTCGCTGGAGGAGTTGGATGATCGGATCGACTACTGGCGCAGCCGGTGTTCTGGGGATATCCGTGTATTCGCCCTGACAGAGATTGAGGCGTGCACGGGAGACGACCGACGATGCACGGAATGTGAGTCACCCACTGGTAGTGACGGATATTTCATGATGGACGGCAATGGCTTTCTGTGTCCAACATGCTACGCAAATCGCGAATGAATTAGCTCTACTTTGGGGAGACCGGTATGCAAACATATCGCCCACAGGTTGGCGACTACGTGTTAGCCACCAAATACGATGACGGTGATCCATGCGATCATTTCTTTGTCGGATTCGTATCTGGGTTCACGCATCACAATCGATATCTGTGTGTCGATAATGACGGCAAGAAACAGCGGGCTAACGGGTTCCGTCGCGCAGAAGTGATCACTGCGGACGAGGGGCGTCAATTAGTCGAGATGATGCCGGATATAGGCGACAGGCCGGGACGATCCCTGTGGTGGCATCTCGGCACGATTCGCGGCGAGGACAATCCAGCCGATCCCTGCGACACCCAGGACGAGCAGATCCAGGAGGTGATCCCGCACCTGCGAGACACCGTAGCGAGGCTAGAGCAGAAGCGCGAACGTGATGGGCTGGTGCCACTGCCAGAGTCGGTACGAAAGGCCGTCGCAGAGCTGGAACAGGCGATCAAAGAAACCACAATTCCTTGAGGCTTCTTTTCATGCAGAAGCCACGCCCGAAAAAACGCGATGTATGTGACGGATGCCACAACCACGCCCCACTCCTGATGCCAGTTGGGATCATGCCTGGTTGGCCGATAGTGGTGTGGGAGATGCTGTGCCTGGAGTGTCGCACCACCATGCAGGTGTCACGACACTGGAATCGGTATTATGTACCCGCGTATATCCTCGAACACTCATCACGCCGTGAGGATCGTGAGCGGTATGCCGAGTATGTTGCGACAATGGTCTAAGTCGTTTTTGGGAGACACCACATGCGCAGACGCGACGTGAAAATAGGAATGCTGGTGTTGACCATGACAGCCAGCGGCCAATACATCGAGTGTACGGTACGCGAACGTGTGGATGAGCGGCAGTGGCTGCTGGACTCTCCCGCCCACGGATACGCAATCGTACGGCATCACACCGAATTCAATCCAGTCAAAAAGTAGTCCGTAGGAATTGGACCATGACACACGAAGAACTCGTACAACGCGCTGGCCGATGGCTGCGGAATTCCGCAAGGATCAAGGCTCCTATCGAGGGACACAAGCATCTTGGCGTGATTCGCTGTGGTGTCGTGTTCACCGAGCTGGTCACCTGGGAATCTGAAACGCCCGACGCGATCGGTTGGTTCAATGGCGGCCGAGGGTCGATCCTAATCGAGGTGAAAGTGAGCCGGGCAGATTTTCGAGCCGATGCAAACAAAGTATTTCGCGAGTTCCCCGCAACGGGCGTCGGTCTCTATCGCTACTACATGACACCAGCGGGGCTCCTCACACCTGACGAATTGCCCGATCGCTGGGGGCTACTCGAAGCCAAGGGGCGGTCGGTGAGTGTCGTCCGGGCTCCTGAGCGATTCCCGGAGTACACGATCTCCGGCGAGAAGTGCATGATGTATAGCGGCCTGCGTCGGCTCCAGACGCCAACCACAATTCCCTGACTCACCTTTTTACGGAGCTAACGGACATGGATCAGTGCGACGTGACCGACGTGCGAAATGTAGTGATCGAGTGTGACGCGGACACCAGCAAGTCAGTCGAGGCATTCCGAGAACAGGGCTTCGAGTTTTGTGCTGTGGTCGTGCGGTGTCCGAACACTGGCGTCAGGCACACTATCCAGTTACCGCCCGCATCTCCGACCAAATGATCTAGTTAATCTTTTCAGCAATCACTACACATAAAAAGACATTCAATGCAAGAAACATGGAATGTAGGACCATATGAGCTACGTATTCACCAGCGCAGAGCAGTCGAACAGCTCAGGATGTCAATATACGCACTGAAGCGGGCAAACAAAAAACAGCGAGTAATACTTCAGGGCGTGTGCGGGTTTGGCAAAACTGTTGTCTCGTCATATTTAGCACAGCAATGCATCTCAAAAGGTGGGAGATTTGCTTTTGTCGCTCATGGTCGCGTCTTAATATTTCAGAAGTCAGACAAACTTGCCGACTGCGAGATGCAACACGGCGTGTTAATGGCTGATGCATACAAGTACGTCACAGCACCATATGCATCTCAAATGGCGGTAGATGGCGAATCGGATATTTACGTCATCTCAAAAGACACCTACCAGTCATGGCTTAAGCAAGAACTACGTGAGCCCATTGAAGTTAACCTTGTTGTGGTTGACGAATGCCATGCATCAATGAGCAATGAATGGATGGCACTGCTAGAATCATTCGGCGACGTACCGATAATTGGGCTGTCAGGTACACCAGCACTTGGCAATGGCAAAGGACTAGGTAACTTCTACAACGATATCGTCATTGCGGCGACACACGAACAACTCATCAACGATGGGTTCCTTGTACCATGTCGATACTTCAAGGGCATTGCCGCAGATGTGCGTGGGCTTGATATCAACTATGAATCTGGTGAATACAACAGCGTGCAGGTTGACCAGTTGTTTCATCAGAGCGAACTTGTTGGAGACTTCCTGACAGCCTGGCATGAATATGGGCATGGGCGACAAACAGCATTTTATGCATCGTCTGTGGCTCACTCAGTCACGATGACGAAAGCGTTTCAGGAAGGAGACGGCACACTGGCATGCCCAGGTGTCCCTTGGGAACATGTCGATGCCGACACACCGCAAGACGAACGACGAAGGATATACAACGCACTTGCATCAGGAGCCATCAACGGCGTGTCTAACTTCGCTGTGCTTCGAGTAGGATTCGACTGTCCAGTAATATCATGTATTCAACTAGGTGTTGCAATGCATTCGCTGGTAGCTTTCCTACAGAGTGTCGGTCGTGGATTTAGACCACATGCTGGCAAAGAGGACTGCATCGTCATTGATCATGGGCAAAACCTATCAAGGCATATGTGGCCACAAAAGGACCGGCAATGGTCGCTTGATGTGCGTGAAACCATCATTGATCGTGAGCGTGACAACGGCGATAGAGACTTAGCAAACAAGGAAAAGACATGCAGGAAATGCGATTGCACTTACCCAGCTAAACTCAAGGTGTGCCCTCAGTGTGGCAATACTATCTGGAAGCGTGGCGAGTGGGTACGAACTGCTGACGGAACATTTGAGGAAGTGAAGCCACAAAACGAACAGAAGAAGGAACCAGTCTCTGAAAATCAGAGGTTTTGGAGCAAGACACTGGCACAACTGGCGTATCGCAATTTACCATACAAAAACGCTGCTGCTATCTTTCACAAGAAGACACAACAATGGCCCGAGGAATCTGGCGTACGACCAATCGCATCACGCGAAGATAGAAACACGTTGGTCAGGAAACTCTACCCTTACTTCATCAGGAAAAAGAAGACGTGAGTCTTATTGACAAAATCAATTCGCGTCTCAATACAACTGAGGCGTGGCGCGATGTTCTGTCTGCGGCTGGCGTCGAACCTAAGTATCTAACAGGAATTCCAGGACCATGCCCTATCTGCCAGGACGGAGTTGATCGATTCAGTTTTGACAACAAGTTTGGCGTCGGGACATACATGTGCAGACAATGCGGCGCTGGAAACGGCTACACTCTAATCCAAAAGACGCATGGACTTACATTTCGTCAAGCTGCAGAATTGATAGCCAAGCAAGCAGGCATCAACGGCAAGATGAATTTACAACCCAAGAATCGATACGCTTCGGTCAACTATCTGAAGCATGTCTGGGACACCTGCGAGAAGAACGGATCGTTCGGGCTTGCCAAGTATCTCGTATCGCGAGGCATTCACAAACTACCGAGAAGTGATGTTCGTCTTGCTAACCAACTCAGATACAGTGGCAATGACTATGACGGTTCTTGTCCCGCAATGGTCTGTGTATTCAGGATTCCTGATAATCAGCCTGCTGCATTGCATTACACGTTTCTCGGTCCTGAATGCGACAGAAAAGCGAAACTTGAGAAGTGTAAGACGTTCTCAAAAAAGGCTGCCGAACTAAAAGGCGGTGCTATTCGATTGATGCCAGCCACAGGCAATCAGATCGGCGTCTGTGAGGGCGTAGAGACAGCCTTAGCGATCACAGAGATGTTTGATATACCTTGCTGGGCAACAACAGGAACGTCACTTCTGCAAGCGTTTGAGCCACCTGAGAGTATCGAACATCTCAACATCTATTGCGACAATGACAACAACTATGCCGGACAGCGAGCAGCATACGTACTTGCCAACAGAATGAAGACAGACAAAAGGAAGAAGAGACCTGAACACATCAATGTCTTCGTGCCGACTCGGGAAACAGGTGAGACGGGCAATATCGACTGGCTCGATGTTCTGAATAGAAAGAATGTGTCATGAGCAAGATGCGAGACTTGAGAGAAGCAGCAGGATTGACACAGAAACAGTGTGCAGACTTCACAAGCATTTCCCACCAATACTGGGCATTCATAGAAAACGGCGACAAGATCCCAGGAAAGGAAGTCGCATTAAGAATCGCAGCGTTTCTTGAAGTCGACGTAGAAGAGTTAGAGTTCGCCGAGTTGACACCTGCAGTGAAGGTGCCGACAACAACGCTGACAATCTCGTTTCCTGATGACTCGCTTGCCGTAATCGACCGCATTCGGGGATCACTGTCACGTCAGAAATGGATACGTGAACTCGTAGCGGATAACGTAAGCCAGTATCAACTGCCGCTAACAGACGCTGCCTCACCTTCGAATGACCAGTGAAACACGGTCCCGTTCGCAAGGGTTGCCTTGTACTCAACTCGATAGTCGTGTCCACCAGTCGGGAACGCAGTCGCAGACAGGTCATGCAAGAAGTTGTATCCCGTCGTGTCGCGAGTCCAGATCGTGGTTGAAGTCACTGGTGTATCAAGCACATCGGTTGAGACAGTGACGCTAGGCTCAACGATCGCTGTCGTAGGCGTCTCAGAGTTCAGGTCGAACACCTTGCACGTGATCGTGCTTACGTCTGCTTGCTGAAGCCAATTCCCTTCACCGGCAATTCCAGTAGCACTTCCAGAACCGCTACGTCCCGTCAAACGCGCAAGCACTGTTGCTGACCCATCCTCTTGCCAACTCACATCAAAGTTCGACATGGGCATCTATCCCTTTCTGACCGCCAGGAAGATATGCCTCGCCATCTTTAGCCCCAGCAATAAATATTTGAACTGCCTGCACACCAGGAATGTACGCCATGCCTGCAACCGCATAACCAATTGTGCCAACAGCAGAACCAATGGTGTATCCTCGCGTTGACACTGTGATGATTCCAAGCGAGAAAGTTCCGTTGCTATATCCACGAGTGACAACATTCCTGATCGGCATTATTGTCTCCTTGCAGATGTCGGATCAGTGCCATCATCAAGAGTAACAACAAACGCCTGAGTTGAGTCATCAAGTTTCTTGACGCTGATGCTAGTGCCACTGATAGCAAACTGCATCAGCATCTGGTGAATTGCAAACAACGATTGTGCGAGCGTCGGAGACACACCATTTGCCGCATAACTCTCTGTCATCTGCGTAGTAAGCACATCAGACACACTTAGATCATTAAGCCCAGCGACCAACTCCTGCAATGCTTCCAGTGCGTCAGTTGTATTACTGAATCCACTCCAGTCACCGTCAGACGATGCCAACTTAGCAATGATTGAATTGTTTACCGGGTCATCTGAGTCAGCCACTGCTACTAGATGATCGAGTTTGTATGTCTCAATCGCCGTATCCACTTCCGCATTGACCTCGGCCGCAGACAGATCGTTGAGTGCCGCAATCAACCCTGGTACATCATCAGACTGTAGCTCGTTTGTGTCAGTGACAATCGCTGTGAGCTGTGCCGTGTGATCGGCAGTTTGTGCCGTGTGTCCCGTGAGCGTAGACACAGTCCCCACTGTCACAGCACTCTGATCTGCGACTAACGACACCTTGCCAAGGTTGCTCCCGTCCCAATCGTACCAGTCAGATGCTAGCAAACTATCCGACTCTGCCGGACTACCCCCCGCTTGCTCGTGCACGCAGATCAGATATCGCCCGGCCGCGATCCAGCTAGGAAATGCCGCAGCGTAGTGGAGCGATGCCGTGCCCTGCTCAGTGAGTGTGATATCGTAATCACCACGGGTTGCCGTGGCGTACGCTTCCCACGCCTCGGCGACCACATCAGCAGCCTGCGCAGCGGCATCACGAATAATCGCGTAGAGCGTTGCCCCAGTAGCGGGCCACGGTTGCTGGATCTGGTCGGCCATGTCATTTTACCTTAGTGCGGTCTGGGTCATTTTCTTCTGGGGTATTGGCCCCAGACGCTGGGGGAGCATCAACCGGGATCGCCGGCGCGTCGTCCTTCTCCTGGCCCTCGATTAGTTGGGCAACCGTCTGAAGGGCCGCCGCAATCTGGTTGTGATGGGCTCGTGTGGTTGGGACCATGCCGGTCCCATCGTGCAAGATTGTCAGTGCATCGCGTGGCGTCATGCTCATTCCGTCACCTGGAATTCTGGGAAGGTCTTCAGGAAGGCGTACAGCCTTCCACGGATTGCGATAAACTCTGCCCCATTCTGGTCGATCAATTCAGCAAAGCTCGGAATTGCCGGGCGAAGAATCGCAGCCACAACTTCTGTTGGATTGCCGTCTTCGTCCAACTCGTATTCGACTTGGGCTTCTTGTGCTTCCTTTTGCACGTTCAAGAAGAACGACTCAACCGGAGACGCAGTGTGTTCGACCTCTTTGGTCGCATAGCAGTTGACCTGGAGTCTGGCTTTCTGGGCCACAAAATCCAAAGCCAACAACGCAATGGACCAGTACGCTTCTGCAAAATTGGTCCCAAACTTATCAGACCGCTTTGCTTCGGATAACCCCTTTGATGGGGGCACTTCTTTCTTGGCCATGTCTCTACTCCTTATGCTGCGATGAGACCAGTATTTTTCAGGTCTTCAATCAGCGTCCCTAAAATGTCTGCGAGTTCTTCAACGGTTGTTGAATTCGCGTCACACGTACGATCTGTGCTGAGATTGGAGAACGTGGTGTACCCGGTAGCCGTCTTGTAGAGTTTGATCACGTCGCCTAGTTCGGTAACGGCGTGCAGACAGGCATTCCCGGCGGTTTGATCTGCGGAGTACAACTGAGTCGCGTCAGTGAGCCCGCTGCTTGGTGCGGTGCCGTTGGCTATGGTGACGCCACCTTGCAGCGTACCATCATGTGTCGCAGTCCCAATGCCAACATTGCCACGAGATACGGCAAGGTTCACATTGCCAATAGCTCCGTTCGCATCTGCACCAGTTCCGACTGCCCCGATGTCTAACGTGATATCGCCAGACGCACCGCCTGTCCTTGTGCCAGACCCACCAGTTGCGGAGCCACCGGCACCCGATGTGAGAGTCAACGATGAGCCGTTACCCGCGACATGTGTGCCTGCTGCCCCTACGGCATCCCCACCAGCGGAACCTGTGAAAGCCCACGCCCCGCCATTACCACCAGTGCCCGCTCCTTCCCCAGCAGCCGACCCTGATATAGCGAAAACGGATGCGTCACCACCAACACCTGTTGGATTTACATTGCAAGAACCGCCGCCACCTACGAGTAGACTCAAGGCACCGCCGTCACCACCAGAATTAAAGGAGCTGTGCGTATTGTTGATACCGCGTTGCGTCTGAATGGTCACGTCACTGCCAGCCTGTGCCGTGGCTCCGCCGTTATAGCCAATTGACCCTTGAATCAAGATGCTCCCAAGGGTGTCAGTACTACTCAAAGCAGTGGCACTAGCTATTGTGATATCCCCGTGCGTACCTGTACCGCGACCAGCGTTAATTATCACTGATGCGGAGTTTGCAGCCCTCATACCAGTAAGTTCGATTGAGCCACTCCGGTCGTACCCGACATGGTCCTTGCCGCCTCGAAGAACAACAGACCCGCCACCAGCAGAACTGCCATTTGCAGCAGCTTGCCCACCCCTCAACGTCAACGTCCCGCCGACAGCCGTACCAGAGACAGAACCAGCGGTTGCGTCACCGCCTGAGACAGTCAAGTCCTGTCCGATTTGCGACGTCTCTTCCTGTACTGGGGAGCCGCCACCAATCAACCAACTTGCGTCCTTCGGACCTTCCATCTGGACGTAGCCCCGAATACGGTCCGGCTCAACAGCGAAAAGACCAGCACCAACTGAATCGGTTATGGTTGCTAGGTCAGCAGTCTGAGAAGCGGTGGCCGTTATTATCAAGCCAACCGCGTCTGTGGCGTTAGTTTGGATATCTGCCATAGCTGCTGGGGTAGCGTTATTGATACCCAACTGTGCCCCATCAAACACAAATCCAGCAGACTGGCCAACCTGATTCGACCCATCTTCAAACAGGATACGGTTAGCGGCCCCGCCCGTGATGGCGTCACCAATAGTGATGCCGGAAGCAATCGTGGCCCACTCCGTACCATCAGAAGTGGCATCCCTTGACAACACCTGATCTTCGCTGCCAAGCGTCACTGGTGCTTTGTTTGCTACACCATTACCAATGTATGGGGCTACGAATACACTTCCCACAGTTCACTCTCCAAACAAGAAAGGCGTCGAGATTATTATTGATGTCATTGCAAAAGATGTGCGGCTGCTTAACGGCGTAGCTTGGCCAGACCAGTGACAGCCATTTTCAGTTCATCGTCACTCAGTTCGCTCGGTGCTTCGGCGATGCACTCACGTAGTTGTAATTCGTCGCGAAAGGGAATATTCCCGTGCTTCCGCTCGAATCGATCAATACCCCTTGCGACTGCCAGTGTTGACGATCTCCGCGTTGGCTGCGTCGTCCGCTGGCAGGCTAGTGAGCCCGAGTGTGTGCGTGTCGTTTTCCAGTTCATTTCGCATCGCCAATAGATCGGCGTTCGGTTTGGCCATTTATTCAACTCCAGAAACTAAAAAGATGTGCGGCGGTTTTATGGTTTATTTTGCGACAGGTGCATCAAATTCATCATCAACAGTAACCTGTCTAACACAAAACGCACCGTACTGAGGAATGGCAGGACGCAACACCTTTTCACTGTCCCAGCCATATCCATTGTCTCCCCACGATGGGGACCAGCTATTCGCATATTTGATCTCTGCGATTTTACGGTCTCGATTCCATCTTGCCAATACCGAACAGATCGCATGTACTTGCCGTCCGTAAACAACAGGCCACCCATTGATGATAGCTGTAATCAGCCCATCAATTGATGCAATGTCATACCACTCAGTGACGCGAAACTTTTTGGCGGTATTCTTCCACCCACTCGGAAGCGAAGCGTTCCAGCCGATTGCCGGATGCGTGTGCTCAAATTGCTCCTTGTTTGCTTGCGTATTGAGAGGGAGAATGCCAACATCGCGTGTTGCAACAAGATTGCTTGCGATGGTTGACCCTGAAGATGCGGATGACCCAACCCTCTTGTACAGAGACATAGGCGACAGGGGAACCCATGACTGCTGCCCATGCTGTAAGTTCCAGACGATCTCCATTGCTTGGGCTGTAGCCTGAGATGCACAGGAACCTTCTTGCCCCTGATCCTTGATCTGACCGATCAGCACCTCAAGCGACATTGCCTGTTCAAGCAGTTCTTCCCAGTCATTGCGCTGATAGATGTCTATCCCTGAGTCTTCCAGCACGGGGAACACAGAACCGACCTTGTCATCACGCGGCAAGCATCCGTTAGCAAATGGGGCAGATTCGAAATTGACATCAATCAGTCTTGAATCAGTCATTCTGTCAACTCCTTCACTTTGGCTTCGAACTCACTTCGAGTTTCCGGGCAATCACCTTCCCAGTAGACGGTCCCGTCATCACCTACGATAAACAGCGCCGGAAGGCTGAATGATCCGTCCATCCGGGCTGTATAGCTTGCAACCGTTGGGTCCGCATTTCCAGTAGAATCCTTCGCGTCCTTGTCGAATATGACTAGGTTGTGCTCCGCTTGAATCAGGTACGGGTCCACCCTTAGCTGCAGGTACAGTCGAGCTTGGGATGCGGTTCGGGTTCCACTCTCCTCCAGTATCACTAAGTGCTTTGCCCCCGGTGGGGGCTCGGGAGGGTCCGAGTCATCATCCTCATCGCCATCATCTTCATCAGGATCTGGTTTTGGCTCAGGGTTGTCACCTTTGACGACGATTTCTTTAGAAGCCAGCTTCAAAGGATGCGACTCTTTTATGTAATGATGCAGGTTTTCCATGTCCTGTAGGAGCCCAGCATCAACATTCTTAGCTTGCTTCGCACCGTCAATTGCAGACGCATACGACGCCGTCCACCCATTCACAGACACAGAAATAGTGTAAACGCCGGGATTCTTTGCCTGAAACAGAATGTACGGGTCTCCCCCCCAGGATTGCCCAGGAAATATCGTAACGCCGCCAGTAGGTTCGTATTCAACTTTCGCTGCTGGGAGTTCTTCCGATGATAGCCCAGGAACCCACAGTTGAACGAATTCACGTGGCTCGATCGGTTCATCTGGACCGGTAATGTCAATCTCCTGCCCCATAGCAGGGACAGACAACAACACCATAATGGAAAAGATCAGACGCAACATGTCATCACCGCCTTTCCATTACATTCCAAACAGTGACAGAATCGCCATGATGATCGGCATCAGTTTGTTGATGAACTCAAGGATAGAATCAAAGTTCAGCTTAGGGTCTGCAAAAGCAGATACCTCGCCTGCCGTTTCTGCACGCTGAGACTCGTTTTGCATCAGCCTGTCCATGACCATAGCAGATACTTCCATGTTTGTGCATGAATCGTCTACCCATCCTTCCTTGATCAATTCACTCGTCACTCGTCGCATGTTTGAGATAGACATTCCAAGTCGTTCGCGGTCAATGCCGGTCAATGACCCATTCCTGTTTATTGCTGCTGCAACTGATGCAACTTTCGCATCACTAGCAACCACCGTAGTCTTCGTTGGTGCGAGAGGTGGTTTTGTGTTATCACCCCATGACACAGCACCAGTCTGACCCTGTGATGCATTGAGAATTGCAGATGCAGTTTTCGCCACATCGGCAGTTGACGACACCACCCCAGTCTCAGGCAACGCATTACCTGTGCCCATTGCCACAATCACCGCAGCCATAATCGTCTTCATTTTCATGCTCCTCAAGTGAAATAACGTGTCACTAAATAGCGTGTTTTAAGCAACAAACAGTGTTTTGGAGTTGCCTTATCTGAATGCCGAAATCCCGACATCCCAAACACACGAACGCGACGATAGTACACACCAGGCACGATCGTCACGAGATACGCACGGCGGATAGCATCCTTCCACGTTCCCGCCTTTAGATGTTCCCACAACAATTGCCGTAGGTTTGCTCGCAGTTCTTTGTCAGCTCTGAAACGATCTTTCTCGGAAAAGCCCTGGCTGTACCGCCAATCATGAACACAGCATGCCGGTTTGAAATCACATCCATCGATGCTGTCAGGGGCACATGTACAACCGTCGTAGCGAAAGTGATTTGGAACAAGGAGACCGCCACGCATTTTATTCAACGCATCACGGATCTCACTAGCCTCAAACCTCAATGCTACGCCCATCTATCCAGCCCCCTGGGTAGCGATTATTTCCTTGATCTGCTTAATTGTCGTTTCATTGCTCTTGGTCGTACTGTCGATGTTTCGCAACTGTTCTCTTTGTCCCTCATGTTCCAGGTCTACACCTTTTGTGAACTGCATCAGGTGTTCCTGGGTTATTTTGCCATTCGTTTCTTGCCTGGTCGTAGACGCCTCGATCTCCTCAACGGCATCTGCAATCCTGTTTGTGTCCTCTGAGGATGAAACAGACGTCTCTGATAAAGTCTCCAGCGTGGCTGCAAGAGATTCGGTCAGCTTATCGTTGTTCTTGCTATCGTGATAAGCCTGAAAGCCGAATATGCCAAGCAGACCGAGACACATGATAGCAACCAACGCTTGTGGTGACTTCGCCGCCATTGATGCCAGTTCGATGCCTTTGTCAACCATTGTCAACTTTCTGTTCCCATCTTGGTTATCGTTATCATCTGCCGTATTTGGCATGGTTACTTTTGACACACCTGGCATCGTTTACGCTCCCAGAAGCTACAGGAACAGGTTTAGTTTTTTAAGAAACACAGTCCGCTTCTGTTTGCATATTGCGATTGCAATAGTATCTGCTAGCGGACATGCAGCTAACAACAAAGCCGATGGGTGCCACCACCGGCTTTATTTAGTCGTACAGTTCCATATGCACATCAATGAAGTCGTCAAGCAATAATCGATGCTCACAAACTACTCTGTCACTTCCCGACGACTTACATCTTCCTGTGCTACATGGTCTTGAAGTCTCACGCTCAGCACGTATCTTCTCGCACACTTCTCGAATCATATCAGTCGAAGGCTCATAGCTTGGTCTACAGCCACTCATGATTATGCCCTTGTAATGCCTGTATTGCGAATCCCAAGAGTCAATTCAGTTGCAGCAGACGCCACCGCTACCGGAACTGTGTAATTGGTACTGCTCAAATCACCTTCAGTACACAATTTTCCCGGCGTATTGCTCAGTAAATACTGCGTTCCCTTGGTGGCAACACTACTGATGGTGATAGCAATATCATCAGCCTTGACGTACGGGACTCGCTGTCCAATCTTCTCAGCCGAAGCAATCGCCATCCCTTCGATCGTAGCCTCTGCTGCAGTACCATCGGATTGTGCTAATTTTGCCTTATTGTCGTCATCAACATCCATGTAAAAGACTTCGCCAGCATCAATCACTGCACCTGCTACAAGAGTGCCAGCAGGACCGACAGTAGCTAGGATTGATACATCAGATGCTGTTATTGCCAAATCAGCCATTTTGAAATCTCCTTCTCGCTATACTATCACGCGACAACATGGGACTTCAATTGCAGTTACGCACGGCATCCACATACCTATCAGCGTAATATTCCATTGTGAATCGACATGCCATTGCCTGAAGGGCGAATGACCGCTGATTCCATTCTTGGCCATTATTTAGCACAGATTGGGCCATATCAACGATTTGATTGTCACTCATCCCGTCATTAACCTCAAGGATTGCAGAACCAAATCCATTTCTGAAGACTGAATCATTCGGCATATCAGACATGATAACACAGCCCGCCATCGCCGATTGTACCAACTTTTCCAGTGCATACTTGTATTTGCTGGTGCAACACAGGCTAATCTTCGATCGTTGCAGGTGATTGGCGTAGTCCTGAAATTGTGCCTGAGATTGGCTAAGTCCGTCAGATCGATAACTGCTTTTCGCTGAATGAAACTTTCTCCCACCCATATGAGGTCTAACTTCGCCTTGAAGTAAACCTTGTCGCAGCAATGACTTCAGTCGATGTCGTACAGGATAGATTTCCTTTGAGTCAACACCGGACATCAGGCAATCAATCTCCCGCACTTGATCTTGTGGAGGCACAAAACAGTTTGTGTCAGCACAATGGGGGATGTGTACAAGATTACCGTCAAATCCTGCGAATCGCGGTGCATCATTCTCATGATGGTGGATAACGAGGCGAAATCCGTGTTCCTGAACTTCCTTCAATGCCCGATTGTTCGGCCACCACGCTTCGTTGTAGGCAACCGACTTCAGACCATCCCATTGAGCAACGCCAATGTGATCCTCGGGCTTGTAGGCATGGATGACATCAGGCGTCCAACCAAGTCGCTTGATGTTCTCTGTCAGAGATTCAGATTCGACGTACCCATCAAATCCGTTGCCCCACATGGCGAATTTCACCACGTCTGGGTGCCTACTAACAGCCGCCATGTGATGTGCGCGACCGCGTGACATCTTCGTTTCGAATCGTACCTTTGATGTAAGATACAGCACTTTCGCGGTTTTCTTCGACCAATACCGTCTCTTGGATACATCAGGAACGTTCAGTGCAGCAGTCAGTTGCTCGGATGTAGGTGATAATTCGCACAAGTCTACGATTCGATTGATCGTCCCTCTCGGGTCAGTGAAGTAGTCGTCAAACTGCACACGAAAAACAGGGCAGGTTGGGTTTTCCACGAACGCTTTCTGGCACTCCCATGCCTCACTAAACCATGTATTTGCCTTTTCTACACCACAGCTCCAGAAATGATTCATCGAGTCTAGGATCTCTTGATGATCGCGTTCGCATGAGACAACGACAGGATTCGTAGCCATCTCTACGAAGTCATCGATCAGGAACACGAGATTTGGATGCTTCACGCCCCACACATGAAACCTAGCGTTTCGCTGGCTGATGAGTCGCCTCAGATGATCCTTGGCTGAATTGTCCTCATTGACATACAGTTTGCATATCTCGTGAAACTCAGCATCTTCGCCACGAGCTTCAGGGTTTTCTGCATCTCCCTGACAGAACCGATCCCCAAGAAACACCCCAAGTCGTAACAACACCTTCGCTGCAACGGTGGTTCCGCATCTGCCAGTGCCAATGACGATGATCGTTTTTCGACTCATCCCTGATCCTTCTTGAGTGTACTACACCACACAGAATGCCCTGCCTCGATCACATCTATGCCGCGTTCTTCGCAAAACCTGTTTACAGCTTGTGTTACACCGAATTCCCGTTTGCCGTAATCGTGCCCACAGAACAGCCCGCCTGCCTTCAACTTAGGATACCACGCAACCATGTCCCGGTAGCATCCATCTTCATGATGATCAGCATCAATGAACATGAAGTCTAGCAATTCATGGACAAGTCCTGGGGCATCGATCGTTTCCGCCTGAACAAGAGTCCTTCGCCTCGCCCATTTGTTGGTCGCTGTCGTTGCAAGCGATTTCCTGCGTTCATGACACGCAATATCAGCCGTTGCTTCGTGATCACCGCGAAGTGCGTACGGATGATCTGATGGGTACGGCGCCCACCGATCGACCATATACAGCTTCAGGTTCGGGATTCCCTCAAGCAGAACAGCGGACGTTCTTCCGGTCGCCACACCAACCTCTGCACCTACGATCTGTCTATCCCTACTGCAATTCGCCTTCACAAGCCCCAACAGTACCGTCCTGTGATCGTTCATTCTCAATCTCCTATCAACATTCGCGAACTAGATTATGTTATAATGGATATTCTACATTGCCGCACGGGAATAATTTTGGTGCAGTCCGACGTACTTTCGATTTGGGAGAACGGTTTGGTGAATTGAAGCGAACCCCAATTACCCAAGTGGCTGTGTTGGTCACAATCTCCCGTGCGGCTTTTTCACTTTTTTCAAGGATGGAAAAATGCTTTGCATCTCACGAAAAGTTGACGAAAAGGTGTTCATCGGCGATAACATCTCAGTTCAGATCATCGAAATACGAGCAGGGAAAGTCAAAATAGGCATTAAAGCACCTATCAGCATCCCAATTCATCGCGATAACGTCAAATCAACGGAGAACAAACATGCTGGCACCAAAGACACTGCCACTAAAACCGAGCCCAAGTGAGGCGTGGCAAGATCAATGGGACACGTTGATGGAAAACGACCAGTGGCTTAGGCGGAAACTGGATCGGGCACGCAGACTTCGCGAGCACTATGAGTATCTGAATGAGAATTGCCCCGATCTCGCCTCTTGCCTGCCAGGAATCGTTGTTGACATTGGTCCCGGTGACGGCGTCCTGCTTGAAATAGCACGCGCCCACGGACACACAGGCGTTGGAATTGACGCACCTGACGGCGCTGGCGGTATGGGCAATCCCTACCTTCAGGCATCAAAACTGATGCATCAGCGGCAGAATCTGACCGTCTTCTATGAACGGTTCGAGAATTGGAAACCGCCAGAAGAACTGCTTGGCAAGTGCGTTTTGGCTAACTCGCGCGGATCAGTGGAACAGGTATTCTCGTCGTACATGAAGGGAAAACCGCACGATCAGCATCACGTGGCGAAAGAACTTCGCTGGAAGCAGGAGTCCGATACAGAAGAAGCCCTGTTCCGTTTCGTGAACAAAATCTCTGAACTGCTTCGAGAAGGCGGGATCTTGCTTATTCACGCCAATGGTTCAGCAACACAGGAAAGCGATCAGTGGTACTCTGAGACGATCATCGCACAGGCGGCAAAGTGTGGGCTAACGCTGGAAACATCAAGCCACAACCTGAAGCATCGATTTGTGAAGGTCAATTGTGACGATTCAATTGAAGCATCCGAGTCTGACTCACAAAGCCTGAGTCAAGAAGATCGTTCGCCTGATCAGCAAAGTGTTGAATGAAGTAGTCGAAACTGTCATCCATTTCCTCAATCAGACGATTCATCTCGGCAACTTCCTGATCATCGCCGTTCTTTGCAGTCGCCACGATCACTGCTGCAGCCATTATCGCTGCTTCTCGATTGCCAAGGTATGTCATGCGTTCCTGCTATCCCTGTATCGTGAACCGACAATCCAGTTCTGGTGTTTACTGTAGTCTACGCCTGACAACCACTCACTCGGTTCTGGTCCGCCAGATAGCATCCAGCTCGCCATCTGGGAATAGCTACTGCTGTACGCACCGATCATTCTGTCGCACTGTGCTAGCAGGTACAAATCAGCCGCAGAGCCTATGATTCCCTGCCTGTCGTACCTGTAATCCTTCTCTTGCACAATCACATCAGGTCGCACCTTGCGGATGTAATCCTCAACGCATTTCGCATCTGCTGACAGGAATATCGGTGCATCCAACTGCATGATTTGCGCGGCATACCACTCAGGATGTTCGGTCATGGATTGTCTGATCGTATATCTGATATGAACACCGATGCAACCATCAGGAATCGATACATGATCAATCCGCTGTTGCACTTCTTCAGACGGAATCAACCGATTTGCATATTCGCTCAGAGGTAAATTGAACTTCCACGGCTGAAACGTTTCCGGACTGCACGTCCTTATGACCTGCTCATCTTCATCCACCCCCAACACGAATGACTTAGAGAGTATATCATAGCCGCAATCCTGTTCCTCGTATGGGTGCTTCCAAATATCATGCATCTTCGCAAGGAACAGATTGTTCTCATCCGTGATGCCCTGCCCGAATCGCGGCCAATCAACAATCAGACGCCGTCCTGTTGTTTCGCAGTAGCCAATAGCTGAGACCAACGCACGCATTCTTGAGGCGAGTCCGCTTATGACCTGAACTGTCAGTGTCTTCAAGGCTTTATCGCTTCCATGTTGAGGCTGATTTGAATCCCGGTTCGATCCATGTGTGGGATGTACGCTTTCGAGAAGTCATCGTGATCAGGATACTCCCAATGCGAGTCCCACTCCCTCACGCTAACAAATCCTGCTGTACTAAACATATTTTTAAGACTGGAACTGTCATAGACCGTCTTGTGATAAATGAACTCATCAGTGTTTGGGATACCCATTCTACCGAACAATGGTCCCATGATGCATTTCAAACCGAATCCACAGTACGCTGTGATCAATGCTGCAAAATCAGGCACAGACAGACGCAATACCCCACCAGGTTTCAACACCCGCTTCCATTCAATCATGGCACTCAAGCCGTCGTTACGGTCGAAATACTCGAATGCGTGACAGCAATAGATTATGTCGGCTGAATCATCATCGAACATTGGCAACTGACCAATGTCATGTACATGGTCAATGTGAGGATGTCTCGCAATATCGACATGCACATATCCTGGCAATTCTCGCCAACCACACCCGAGATGCAACTTCATACCTTTGCTTCCTCTTCAAGTAGTACATTGCAAACCTGATCAACTTGTTCCTCAGTCAATGTGAGGGATGACGGCAGATACAGCATTGACTGTGCCACCGCTTCAGCATGCGGGAATGGTCCCTGATCCTTGAAGATCGCGTTATGATTGTTTGGCTTATACAGCACCTGTGCGTCAACGCCCCTCTTTCGCATTTGTGCTGATACCTTTGCAGCATTTCGTGACCAGTATTCCACAAGCCACGTCATCATGTTGCGGTTGATGTGCTTGGCGTACCACTTGAAGACTTCCCGCTTTCGTTCAAGCAATTCGTCAATCATATCAAGCTGTGCAATCCCCATTGCAGCCTGAATATCGTTCATCCGCAAGTTCACGCCAAGACGCTTATAGGTTCGATCGTGCCGCCAGTCGCCGCCATGATCAATCAGATTGCGGCATTTCTCTGCTAATTCATCATTGCTTGTCGCAATCGCACCACCCTGACCTGTCGTGATCAGCTTTTGTGGCGAAAACGAATAGACAGAAACCTTTGCTATTGGCTTTTGCAGTCCCAGTTGTTGGCAGGCATCCTGAATGACGTATGGGTAGCCGAATCGTTCATGATGATCGACATACCCCTCAATACTTCCATCACGTCCGTTCTGGCAGATGTGAATGATGACATCACCACGCCGATACGATGCGTTGATGCAATACTGCGTTGACAGCACGTCCTGCAGGCACACTTGATAACCGCACATCTTCGCTGCATGTGCCCCAGCTATCATCCCGTACGCCGGAAACAGGACTCTGGTCTCTTCATGCAGGTTAAGAGTCTTCAACACGACAAACAGCGCCATAGTCCCGCTGGTCGTACAGACAACATGCTTCACGCCGAGGTAATCAGCAAGACGTTCCTCAAACTCGGCAACCTTTTTGCCGGGACCGACCCAACCGGACGCTACCTGATCCTTCACGGCTTTAGAAACATTCGGCGGAATGTACGGTTCATAGAGTGGGATCATCATTCCTCAATCTCTGAATAGAAGTCATCAGCAAGGGCACATACCACGTTTGGGTCA
>Ga0233437_1003021_pt1 | contig 23256 bp, 34 predicted proteins | sample SI_122_August201_FD_182714 | JGI IMG/M metagenome (GOLD analysis project Ga0233437, IMG submission 182714) | Seawater microbial communities from Saanich Inlet, British Columbia, Canada - SI_122_August2016_200_MG | ecosystem: Environmental > Aquatic > Marine > Inlet | place: Canada: British...
TTTTTGAAGCATTCCCAATCAGAATAGAACAAGAAGATAATATTTATGTTGGAAGAAACATAGTTCCTTATGCTTCTGAAATTAGAGTAACAGCTGTTAAGTCAGTTGCTGAAATGATCTCTGAAGCACAAAATGGAAATTATGATATCATTATAACTGATTTAGAATACGGGCAATTTGGTGGAGAGAGTGGAGGAATTGATGTTATTGATAACGTAACAAGTAATGCTACTATTGCACTCTGTACATCTTCAACTAATAAAAAATTATTGACTGATCTAAGAAGTAGAGTTGATATTCTTGCAGCTCCTGAATTAGAAGAAAATTATAGTCTTCTTTTAGGGGGTGGAAAGTTTGGATTAGTTGGTGAGAAGTTAAGTAAACATTATGTGGTTAGTGAAACAAGAGGAGAATAAGATGGAATACATACTAATGAGGCATGTAAATGATTCAGGTCTTAGTAAGACTTATCATCAAATAAAAGATATTGCAACTCGAAATGAGACAACATTAGAACATGAAGAGATTTTAGAGAGGATTGTAAGTTTAAAAATTGATCCAAAAGATTCTTATGTTCATGATGAGGTAATCGAGATTGTAAGACAAAGAGAAGAAGAATTTCGTAAATACGATGAAGAAGCTCGTAAACATGGCCATCCAGGTATAATTCGTATGAATAGGAACGTGCTTGCTGAAACAGCAGATAGGATTAATCAGATTGTAGCAGATCAACCCTTTACAATTGCTTACAATAATATGTTGAGAACAGAAGTTACAGCCAAAGCTGTCGCTAAAATTACTGGCGGAAGTTTAGTAGCAGGCGAATTGCACGACGCTCATGAAGTTTATCAATGGATGCAAAACTATTCTACCAAAGAGGGTTTAAGTCTTATTGTAACTCATCAACCAGCTATCCAAACATTGTTACTTGGTGCAGAAGCTAAACACTCTAGTGCGTTTTTAGTTGGTGAAATAACTGGTGAAAGACTTACTTACAAAGAAATATAATTATTTTTCTTTTTTATTTATCTGCAACAATTTCAACTATATCAAGATGCTTCAATTTATGTTCTCTACCGACAGTCATTTTTGTTCTAACATCTTTTGCACAAATAAACTTTTTACCAAAGTCTGTGTGAAGACGAAAAGCAAAATCCAAAGCAGTTGAACCATCTGGCATTAAAAAACAATCAGGAATTACATTTCCATCAGAATCTTCAAGTTTTCCAACACCACCTGGATGTATTGCAATATATTTTAATAAATCAAAAACAGCAGAATCAATAACTTCTTGTACACCAGTACTTCCAAACTTTTCTAACATATTTTTCTGAATAAATTCCAAAGCTATTTTTTGTTTATCACTTAATTTCTCCTCAGCAATTATTTCAAAATCATTCCCACCAGGAACATATTTAATTAAATTATTTTTTGCAGCTTCTCGTAAAGCCAGTTCACTTTCAGCACTACATGCAATTATTTTGTATTCAGGAAAACTCTCTTTTAATTTCTCAAAATTCTTATCTGCTCCAGGAATATCAATTTTATTTGCTGCAATTATCATGGGTTTTGTTTTTTTACGAAACTCTTTAGCTAATGATAACATTTCATTCTCTGTCCAAGCAGCAGGTTTCTCTACATCTAACCCTAACTTTTTTATCCCAATCTCAACCATCTCTTCATTAATTCTTAAACCAGATAATTGTTTTGCAATTGCTTTCTGAACAGGAGATTTTTCTTGTTGAATTGTTCTTGAAAACTTTTCCCAACCTTTTTTTAAAATTCCAAGATACCAATAATCTAATTCTTCTTCTAAAAACTTAACATCATTACAAGGATCATAACTTAATGCATCAACAGGTTCACCTTTTTCATTAATACTTCCAGAAACATCAATTACATGAATTAATGCATCTGCTTGTCTTAAATCATCTAAGAATTGATTACCCATTCCTAATCCTTTGTGAGCTCCAGGAACTAAACCAGCCACATCCATCATATCAACTGGTGCAAATCTAAAACCACCCAAACAATAACCTTCCCTCGGATTAGCTTCTTTACCAAAATCAGTAGCTGCATCTTTAATCTTCACAAAACCAACTGCATGATTTGGTTTAATTGTAGTAAAAGGATAATTAGCTATATCTACTTCTGCTAAAGTAGCTGCCTTAAAAAAAGTACTCTTCCCAACAGAGGGCTTACCTACACATCCTATAAACATTTTAACCTGAATCTCCTCAAGTTATAAAAAGTTTATGCCTTTAAATTACATAAACTTTATATACTTACTTTCTAGCATATATTAATATGACTTATTTTTCAGAAAGAGGAATATTAGATATTCATGTAGCTTTTTTTAAGGTCAATCTAGCAGAAGGTACAGTAGATCCTATGAGGATATACAGGGATGCACGTTATTTTCTAATGCAAGAGTCATATGTAGATGAGAAATATATAAATTTTCCTGAAACATTTTTTTGGCAAGCAGATTCTCAGCACCACGGTAAAGAGTTCTGGATATGGTGGAGAGTAGCTAAGGAAATGTCACCTCATTGGAGACCAGCAGGAGTAAAAAAGTTTTTTAAAATAAATTTTCATGGTCATAAATTACATAAAAGAGAAATAATGCATGAAGGGAAAAAACTTAAAGTTCATACAGGGAAGTTTGAAGTTTATGTTGATGCAATATTAAGGATAACCCCACCAAAATGGGGTAAAGAAACTCCTTTTAAAAGAGCTGCTTTAGATATTTTCTGGAAGAGATTATATAGAAAAAATGTTGAGATGTTTAGAAAAGAAGTACTTGATGATTCATATAAATTCCAAGCTTATTTCAAGAAAATCTTCAAAATGGAATCATTTACACCAAAAATGAAGTTCGCAACACCAGAATATGGTTTGCCCAATACGCAAGATTAAAGAAAATTATAAAAAGGGCCTCTTGTTTTCTCATCAATAATTGCCTCCGTAGCATAGTAGCTATTGCGGCAGACTTGTACTTCAAACTCCGTTTGAAGGTTTATATAAACGGAGTTTATAGAGAAATCTGCAGGTCACGAGTGCAACTCTCGTCGGAGGCTTTCAATTTTTCTCAGTATATCTATATTTTCGTGAGCTATCAATAACGATTTCTTCCTTAACTTAATTCAAGTAGGAAAATATATAAACATTATTGCTATGGAAAAGACTATGAAAATAACTGTTGATACAAAACAAGACCATCCTGATGAAATAAAGCGAGCAATTTCATTTCTGCAACAACATTTAAGAGAAAGAGGGCATTCTGTAGAAGATAATTCTAACACTGGTTTTATGAATCCTTTTGCAGATGAAACACCTTCAGAACCACAACAAAACAATATTGAACCAGGATTTATGAATATTTTTGGAGATGATAATCAATCAACACCAACAGAATCAAGTGATTCTACTCCAGCACCAGAATCAACAGATGTTCTTGGAAACTTTTTCGGAGAGAATTCTTCAACAGTAATCCCAGATGAACCAGAAAATACAGAAACTGAAGAGGAAAAAGATGAACCTAGACCTAGATTTTCTTTATTTGACTTAGAAACATATGATCATTAATTAAATGTCAAAAATCTTTCCTTCTTTACCGACGTTAAGAACTTTAGTATTTCCAACCTTTTCTTCAATACCTTCTGCTTCATGTACATGACTGCAAAGCAAAAAGTCTGGTTTAAATTTCTCAATTGCTGTTTTTACACCATCACTACCTGGCACAATTTTTGAAAAGTTTTCCATTTTAGTTTCACTTGGATGAACATGTGTAACCATAATTTTCTTTTGCAAATATTTAATTTTATCATGACTTTTTTCTAATAAACCCATAATCTCTTCTTCTTCTAATGCAGAAATACCAATATTTGCACCACCACATCCAAAAATACCAACATCTTCATATTTTACACTATACCCATGAATATTTTTGAAACCATAAATCTCTGTTACAAAATCTGCAGTAGCAAAACTATCATGGTTTCCAGGCACAAAAAGAACTTTCTTATTGAGTTTAGCAAACGGCTTCATTAGATTATCTTGCCAAGTATCAAAATTAGTCAAATCCCCACAAAGGATAATTAGATCAACATCCTCTTTCTTAGCCCTTTCAGCAAGCCTATTAGATAAGCTCACATCAGAGTGTATATCACCAGCTGCTAACACTTTCATAGTATAAATATGGAATTAATTGGAGTATATAAACCTGTGGGTTATAAGTTATATAATAATATTACCGGTAACATTTATAAACCACCTGCAATTGCTCTGAAACTTGTGCAGGAGTGGCACAGCGGCTAATGCGTCCGCCTGCAGAGCGGAATATCGGGGGTTCGAGTCCCTCCTCCTGCTTCAATATGCAATAAGATTGTATATTATACACACAATGGGCCTGTAGCCTAGCCTGGATAGGGCGACAGCCTTCTAAGCTGTAGACCGTGGGTTCGAATCCCTCCTGGCCCGTATTTTTCTTTAAATACTAATTCTCTCTGTATTCAAACAATAACCTTTATAAGTCACCCCCTATTCATGCACACAAACAGAATACCTGCTTAAACATACAGAGCGGATTTAAGCAGAAGAGATAGACCGAACAGAGCCTGAAAAGACGCTTTCAGTACGAAGTTTGGGAGAAACAGACTTGTAATCATACAAAACTGGTTGTTCCGGCTTTTTCTGAAGGAGAGTGTCAATAATAGGTATTTAATGCCATAAAACAGGCTATAGAGAGCTCTATAACAAATAAAAGGTTAAACAATGCCAAACAAAAGAAGTCCAAGACACGGAAGTATGGGAGTATGGCCAAGAAAAAGAGCCATAAGAGAAACACCTAGAATTAGATCATGGACTAATAAAAAAGAACCAGGTTTACTGGGTTTTGTTGGTTATAAAGCAGGCATGACCCATGTACATTATATAAACAATAGAAAAGCCTCAATTACAAAAGGTGAAGAACTTCAATCTCCTGTTACAATTATTGAATGTCCACCATTAAAACTTGCAGCAGTAAGATTCTATAAAAGTACAATAAAAGGAAGAACAGTTTCTACAGAAATTCATTTTAAAGCAGATAAAGAATTGGCAAGGAAAAAAACAATGCCAAAAAAACTTGATGATAAAAAATTAGACACAATAAAACCAGAAGAATATGATGATCTTGTAGTATTATTATACACGCAACCAAAATTAACAGGAATAGGAAAAAAGAAACCGGCATTTTTTGAAATGGGTTTAGGTGGTTCTAAAGAAGATAAACTAACTTGGGTTAAAGAACATATTGGAAAAGAGATTCCTGTATCAGAAGTTCTACAAGAAGGACAACAATACGATACAATTGCAGTTACAACAGGAAGAGGTTTCCAAGGACCTGTTAAAAGATTTGGAATAGGTTTAAAATCCCATAAAGCTGAAAAATCAAGAAGAAATCCTGGAAGTTTAGGTGGATGGAAAGGCCATGGACATTTTATGTATAGAGTAGCACACGCTGGTCAAACAGGATATCATAGAAGAACAGAATACAATAAATGGTTATTAAAAATACTAGAATCTCCAAAGGAAATTAATCCAAAAGGTGGTATAGTAAGATATGGTCTTGTTAAAAATACATGCTTATTATTCAAGGGTTCTATTCAAGGACCTAAAAAAAGATTAGTCAGAATTAATGTGGGTCAAAGACCTGCAAATAGAATACCAAAAGAAGCACCAGATATAACTAATATTAGTTTAGCTTCACCACAAGGAGTATAAGAAAATGAAATTAAGTATCATCAATCAAACAAAAGTTGAAATAAAGAAGAAAGATCTTCCTAATCAATTTTCTGAGAGAGTAAGAGATGACTTAATTAAAAGAGCAGTTTTAGCTATTCAAAATAATACTAGGCAACAGTATGGTGCAGATCCTAATGCAGGTATGAAACAAATTGGAAAAATATCAAGAAGAAGAAATGATTACAAAGCTGCTTATGGTCATGGAATAGGAAGATGCCCAAGAAAAATAATGACAAGAAGAGGAACAAGATTTAATTGGGTTGGAGCAGTTGCTCCAGGAACAGTAGGAGGAAGAAGAGCACATCCACCAAAAGCAGAGAAAATATGGGCTCAGAAAATTAATAAAAAAGAAAGAAGAAAAGCAATTAGAAGTGCAATTGCAGCAACAGTTCTAAAAGATGTTGTAACTCATCGTGGTCACAAAGTTCCAGACACTTATCCATTTATACTTGATAATTCATTTGAAACATTATCTAAAACAAAAGATGTTAAAGATATTTTAATAAAATTAGGATTTAAAGAAGAATTTAATAGAGTAGAAGTAAAAAAAGTTCGTGCAGGAAAAGGAAAAATGCGTAATAGAAAATACAAAAGAAAAATTGGACCTTTATTTGTCGTATCTAAAGATTGTCCTTTTATCAAAGCTGCACAAAACCTTCCAGGAGTAGATATTTTAGAAGTACAAAATCTAAATACAGAACAACTTGCACCAGGAACTGATTTTGGTAGAGCCACTTTATTTACAGAAGCTGCTATTGATAGATTAGAAAAAGAAAAATTATTCATGTGATAAAAATGGATCCATACACTGTAATAAAAAACCCATTATCAACAGAAAAAAACATTAGACTAATGGAAGCAGAAAACACATTGGTCTTTGAAGTAAATAGAAAATCTACAAAAATAGATATAAAAAAAGCATTAGAAGAAATATACAAAGTAAAAATTGTCAGAGTTAATACATTAATAACACCAAAAGGAAAAAAAAGAGCATATGTAAGATTAGCTGCTGATTCACTTGCAATTGATCTCGCAACACAATTAGGATTAATGTAATTATAAAAAAACAATAAAGGCACAAAAATGGGAAAACGAATCGTATCACAAAGACGTGGAAAAGGAAGCATGAGATATAGGGCTCCAAATCATAGATTTTTTGGAGAAGCAAACTATACTTCAGTTAATAGTGAACAATCCAAAGGCGTAGTTAGAGACATAGTACATTGTCCTGCTCACACAGCCCCTTTAGTTTGTGCAGAATATGAAAACGGTGAGCTTGCATTATTAATAGCCCCAGAAGGAATAAGGGTTAATGATATTATTGAGTCTAATACAGAATCAGTAGCTAAAGGAAATATTGTAAGGCTTAAAGATGTACCAGAAGGAACAAGTGTATATAATATTGAAGGCATTCCAGGTGATGGTGGAAAATTTGTAAGAAGCTCTGGCACAACTGCAAAAGTTGTAAGTCAACTTGGAAATAAAGTAGAAATTCTTTTACCTTCAAAGAAAAAGAAAATATTTAATCTAAACTGTAGGGCAACTGTTGGTGTAATAGCTGCAGGTGGTCGACCAGACAAACCATTTATGAAAGCAGGTACACGTCATTATAAAATGAAAGCTAGAAATAAATTATATCCAAAAGTTTGTGGTGTATCTATGAATGCAGTTGATCATCCACACGGTGGAGCTGAATCCCATCACAAAGGTAAACCAACAATTGCTAGAAGATATGCTCCACCAGGAGCAAAAGTTGGTAAAATCAGACCAAGAAGAACAGGTATGAAAAGATAAATAAGAAGGAAGATAAAATGGCTCAAAAAGAATTCACATATCGAGGAAAAACATTGGAAGAATTACAAGCAATGAGTGTTAACGATTTTTCAGAATTGCTCCCAGCAAGACAAAGACGTAGTTTAAAAAGAGGATTAACTGATACTAAAAAAATCTTTTTGAAAAAATTAGAGAGAAAAAACAATGTAAAAACACATTGTAGGGATATGATAATCTTACCCTTTATGGTTGGAAAAACAATTCGTATTCATAGAGGTAAAGACTTTATGCCTCTAGAAATTCAACCAGAAATGATTGGTCACTTTTTAGGAGAATTTGCATTAACAAGAAATAAAGTTTCACACAGTGCCCCAGGAGTTGGAGCAACAAGAAGCAGTTCAGCTGTTTCAGTGAGGTAGATAAGATAAAATGTCTCAACATAAATATGCACATCAAGGGTACAACCCAGAACTTCATGTACGTGCAGTAGGTAGATCTCTACCAATTTCCACAAAAGTTTCTGTTGAGATATGCAACTTCCTTAGAAAAAGACAATTACAAAATGTAAAGGAAATACTTGAGAGAGTAATTAAAAAAGATCAAGCAATTCCATATAAAAGATTTAATATGGATGTTGGTCACAAACCAGGAAAAATTGCTTCTGGTCGTTATCCAAAAAAAGCATCAACTGAAATACTTAATATTATGAAAAATGTTGAAGCAAATGCACAAATGAAAGGTTTTAACACAAACAATCTTGAAGTAATTCATTTATGTGCCCATAAAGCTTCAAGACCATGGCACCATGGTAGACAAAGAAGACAATTGATGAAAAGAACACATATTGAAGTTGTTGTTGCAGAATCTGCAAAAATAGCAAAACCAACTATAGAAACAAAAAAAGATAAAACAGAGAAGAAAGAAACAAAAGCAGTTAAACAAGAAGCAAAACAACCAGCAGAAACAAAAGAACAACCAAAAAAAGAAGTAAAAGAAACAAAAGTTGAAGCAAAACTTTCCGAAGGAAAGCAAGAACTTCCTGATAAGGAAGTAAGAAGTACAAAAACTTCTGAAGCCGAAAAGGCTTCTGTGGAAGAAAAGAGTGAATAATAATGTCAACAAGAAAAATCGTTAATCAAAAAATCAAGGAATATCAAATCCAAGAATTTGTAAAAGAATCATTAAACCAAGTAGGTTTATCTAATACTAGATTACAAATGACTCCTTTGGGAGAAAAGATAATTATTGCCGCTTCAAGACCAGGTCTTATTGTTGGAAGAAAAGGTCAAAGTATTAAGAAATTAACACAAACACTAAAGAAAAAATTTGGATTAGAAAATCCTCAAATTGAAATTAGTGAAGTAGAAGCTCCAAATCTAGATGCAAATATTGTTGCTGAGAGAATTTCAAACTCCTTAGAAAGATTTGGTTCTCAAAGATTTAAAGGTGTTGGCCATAAATGTATGGAAGATGTGATGAATGCAGGTGCACTGGGTATTGAAATTTTAATCAGTGGAAAAATACCAAGTAGTAGAGCTAAAAGATGGAGATTTTACCAAGGATATTTAAAAAAGAGTGGAGATATTGCAATAGAAGGAGTTAGAAAAGCATATACAGATGCTCAATTAAAAACAGGAACAGTCGGTATTCAAGTAAGAATAATGCCACCTGATTTAACCTTACCAGATACTATTACTTTCAAAAAAGAAATTACAAAAGGAGTGGTTGAAGAAATAAAAGAAGGATCAGAAGAAAAAACAGAGAAGAAAGAAGAAAAAGAAACAAAAAAGAAAACAACCACTAAACTTTCCAAAGGAAAGCAAGAAGCCGTTAAGACTTCTGTGAAGAAAACAACCAAAAAGAAAGAAGAAGAAAAGGTTGTTGAAAAAGTAAAAGAAGAAACTCCTACTGAAGAAACTGCAGTTGTAGAGAATTCTGAAACAAAAACAGAAGAAAAACCAGCAGAAGCATCTGAGGAAGAACAATGAAAGCAAAAGAGATCCGTGATAAAAACGAAGAAGAACTTCAACAAAAGATTGTTGAACTAAAAAAGGATCTTATTAAAGAATATGCTCAAGTTGCAACAGGAACTCAATTAAAAAGTCCTGGGCAAATAAAAAACATGAATAAAACAATTGCCCGTATTCATACTATACTTCATGAAAAAAAGAATGAAAAAAAAGAGGAGCCTAAAAAAGGCAATCAAAAAAAGAAATAATGACTGATATATGTATAACTTGCGGATTACCACAAGACTTGTGTGTCTGTGAAACAATAGCAAAAGAGAGTCAGAAAATCAGAGTATATAATATAAAGAAAAAATTTGGAAAAGTATATACTGTTGTTGAAGGCATCGATAACAAAGAAATTGACATCAAAGATCTTGCAAAAAAACTCAAGACCAAATTTGCTTGTGGAGGCACAGCAAAAAAAGGTAAGATTGAATTGCAAGGTAACCATAAACAAAAAGTCATGGAATCACTGGTCGAAATTGGTTTTCCTCCAGAATCAATCGAAGTAAAATAATCAAATGAACATAATCACAAAAGAACTCATTGGATCACAACTGAAAGTTGTGGATTCGAAAAACAAAGCAAACATGAGTATTGAAGGAAAAATTGTCGATGAGACAAAATACACCTTTGTTATAGAAACCAAAAAAGGGAAGAAAGTGCTCATGAAGAAGAACATCGTAGCAGAAATCTGTTACAAAGGAAAAAAATACACAATTAATGGTGAAAAAATAACAAAAAGACCTCATGAGAGGATTAGTATACGGTGAATAATAATGGTTGAAAAAATAACAAGAAACATTGGAATTGATGTTCCAAAGCCTAAAAATACATGTGAAGGAGATAAGAACTGTCCTTTCCACGGAAGTAATATACTTCGCGGAAAACAAATAACAGGAAAAGTCATTCGTGTAAATTTAGGTAAGACTGCTTTAATTGAATTAGAAAGAAAAGTCTTTGTTCAAAAATATGAAAGATATCAAAAAAGAAGAACAAGATTGTGGGTTCATAATCCAGAATGTTTAGGAATAAAAGTAGATGATATTGTTAAAGTAATGGAAACAAGAAAAATAAGTAAAACAAAGAATTTTGTTATTATAGCAAATCTTTCAGAAGAATAAAAAGGTATGAAAAATGAAAGCATTAAAATCAAAAGCAACAAGGGCACTTCCTTCAGGGTGTGTTATGGACACTTGCGATAATAGTGGAGCTAAAACCATAAGGCTCTTTGGAGTTAAAGGCCACAAAACATCAAAAGGAAAAATACAAGCTGCCAAAGTTGGAGATTTTATTTATGCTAATGTTATAAAAGGTAAACCTGAAATGAGAAAAAAAGTAGTATATGCAATTGTTGTTCGACAAAAGAAAGAATACAGGAGACCAGACGGTACAAGAATTAAGTTCGAAGATAATTCAGCTGTTGTATTAAAAGATGATAAAGGAAATCCACAAGGAACAATTTTCAAAGGCCCAATTGCAAAAGAAGCATGCGAAAGATGGCCAGGTATTGCAAAAGTTGCAAGTATAATAGTCTAAAATTAAGGTGAAAAAATGAAACAAAGTTGGAGCAGTTCATGGAAAGCAAGTACGCAACGAAGAAAACAACGTAAATATAGATATAATGCTCCAATTCATGTATTAGGAAATTTTATGAATGCACATCTTGTGAAAAATCTTAGAGAAAAATATCAAACAAGGTCTATAAGAATTAGAGTTGGAGATAAAGTTAAGATATTACGTGGACAAAATAAGAAAAAAGAAGGAAAAATATCTAGGGTAGATGTAAAAAACAGCAAAGTCTTTGTTGAAGGTATTGAAAGAGGCAAAGGAGATGGTTCAAAGTCATTTTACCCAATAAATCCATCAAATGTAATGATTTTAGAATTAATAGATGATAAAAAAAGAATGAGAAGATTCCAATCAGAAAAATCTGCTAAACAAACTGAAACAAAACAACCAAAAGAAACAAAACTTTCAGAAGGAAAGCAAGAACTTCCTGATAAGGAAGTAAGAAGTACAAAAACTTCTGAAGCCAAAGCTTCTGTGCCAGAACAATCACAATCAAAACCAGTTACATTATCGCAACCAGAACAAAAAAAAGTAGAAAACAAAGAAGGTGAGAAACAATGAAAAGACACCTTAAAAGAATAGCAGCACCAAAATCATGGGCAATCAAGAGGAAAAAAACAAAGTTCTTGATTAGGCCAAACCCTTCAGGTCATCCTATGGGTCTTAGTATTCCTTTAAGCATTTTCCTTAAAGATATGACTAAATATGCAAAAACAACAAAAGATGTTAAAAACATTTTAACAAATAAAGAAGTATTTGTCGACGGAAAAAGAAGAAAAGACAGAAAATTTTCAGTTGGATTTATGGATGTTGTAAAACTTCCTGATGCAAAAGAGAATTATAGGGTTTTACTTAACACAAGAGGAAAACTTTTTGTTCAACAAATTGATGATACTGAAGCTCAAACAAAGCTTTGTAAAATTATTGGCAAAACATTATTGAAAAAAGCAAAAATGCAAGTAAACCTAAATGATGGAAAGAACATCCTTATCAAAGAAGGTAATTACAAAGTTGGAGACTCCATTGTATTAAATCTTAAAGATTATACAGTAAAGGAACATTTTCCTATTGAAAAAGGAGTAATTGCATTCCTAATTTCAGGAAAAAACATAGGAAAAACAGGTCATATTGAAGAAGTTAAAGAAGAAGGTTATATGTTCAAAGACCAAGATAATAATCAATACCCTGTTATGAAAAGTAGTGTTTTTGTAATAGGAAAAGACAAAGCAGCAATTAAATTAGAAAATTAAAATATATGAGTAATTAAAATGAATAAGATGCAAGAAATCAGGATTGAGAAACTCACCCTTAATGTAGGTGCAGGAAAAGACCAAGGTAAATTAGAAAAAGGTCTAAAATTAATAAAGCATTTAACAGGGAGAGAAGGAGTTAAAACAATTACTCAAAAAAGAATTCCAGGATGGAGCTTAAGACCAGGACTTCCAATAGGGTGTAAGTTAACTCTTAGAGACAAAGATCTTATCAAAAGTTTATTGGCTAAAATAATTGCTTCAAAAAATAATTCCTTAAAAGCAAAACAATTTGATACAGGAGGAAATCTTTCAATAGGTATTCATGAATATATTGACATTCCTGATATAAATTATGATCCAGATATTGGAATTCTTGGTTTTGAAATATGTATAACTTTACAAAGACCTGGGTTTAGAATTAAAAAGAGAAAATTACAAAAGAAAAAAGTTCCAAAAAAGCATAGAATTACAAAAGACCAAGCAATCTCATTTATGGAAAAAGAATTTCAAGTTAAAATAGAGGCGAATTAAATGACTTATAGCTATTATAAAAAACCATTCAAACAACTTCGGGCAAAGCCTGCAAAATTAAAGAAGTATATTAAACACAACTCTCCAAAAGAAAGAAGTTGTGGTTTCACAACACAACGCTGTAGAAGATGTATGAGAATAAGAGGACATATTAAGAAATATGGTTTAGATCTATGCAGACAATGTTTTAGAGAAGTTGCATCCGATTTAGGATTTAAAAAATATGATTAAGATCAATTAAAGGTGAAAAAATGACAATGAACGATCCACTGGCAAATGTGCTTTCACACATGCTCAATAGCGAAAGATTAGGTAAAACAGAGTGTGTAGCTAAACCAGTTTCAAAACTAATAACAAATGTATTAAAATTATTACAAGAAAAACATTATATTGGTGACTTTTCAATTATAGAAGATGGAAAAGGTAACATGATTAAAATAAATTTAGTAGGAAAAATAAACAAGTGCGGAGTTATTAAACCTAAATTTGCTGTAAAAAAAGACAATTATATTAAATTTGAAAAAAGATTTTTACCTGCCAGAGATTTTGGAGTCTTAGTTGTAAGTACACCAAAAGGCTTAATGACACATAATGAAGCAGTTGAAAAAGGACATGGAGGAAAATTAATAGCATATTGTTATTAAGTATACTAAAAATGAATGTCAAAAACTTTACTCAAGAACTTAAAATTCCTGACGGAATTACCATTATAGCAGAAAAAGGAATTGTAACAGTTAAAGGTCCAGAAGGTGAAGTAATTAAGAAATTATTAAGTCCAATTGTAAACATAGAAGTAAAAGACAATAAAGTTGTTTTTAATATTGCAAAAATGACTAAGAGAGAAAAAACAATTCTCGGTACCTTTACTTCACATATAAATAATATGATTAAAGGTGTTCAAGAACCATATGTGTATAAATTAAAAATTTGTTCTGGTCATTTCCCAATGAATATTAATATTGCAAATGGAGAACTTTCAATTAAGAATTTTATTGGAGAAAAAGTTCCTAGAGTTTTAAAACTAAAAGAAGGTGCTGATGTAAAAATGGAAGGTGAGATAATCACAGTTACATCTGTAAACAAAGAAACTGCAGGACATGTAGCATCAGATATAGAATTACTTACTAGAAGACCAGGTTTTGATAGTAGGATTTTCCAACAAGGGATTTTTATTATAGAAAAAGCAGGAAAGGCAGTATAAAATGACAGACAAAAAGAGATTATTGGAACAGAGAAAAGATCTAAAGTCCAAAAAGCCAAATTTTGTTAGACAAGACTCTCATAAAAAACCAAAATTAGGCAACAAATGGAGAAGACCTAAAGGAATACAATCAAAAATGAGATTACATAAAAGAGGATATAGAAGAAGTATTTCAAAAGGATGGAAATCACCTAAAGAAGTAAGAGGACTTGATAGGGATGGATTCATGCCAGTAATTATTCATGCACTAAACCAACTAATTAATATTGACAAAGAAACACAATCAATTATAATTGCTAGTGATGTTGGTCAGAAAAAGAAAGTAGATTTGGTAAAAGAAGCTTTAAAATTAAATTTAAGTATTACAAATTTCGACGCTGAGAAATATCTAAACAAAGTAGAAGAAGAATTGAAAAAGAAAAAACAAGCAAAAGAAGTAAAAGATAAGAAAAAAGAAGATAAGAAAAAAGAAGAAGCAAAAGAAGACAAAAAAGACACAATTGAAGAAGCACTTACAGAAGAAGAAACAAAACAACAAGACAAAAAAGACAAAGACAAGATGTTGATAAAGAGGACTGCGTAAAATGCAATTAACTGTTCAAAGAAGATTAGCCGGAGATTTACTTGATTGTTCACAAAAGAGAGTATCTTTTGATCAATCTAGACTTAATGATATTAAAGAAGCTATTACTAAGGCAGATATTAAAGCATTAATAAGAGAAAAAGCTATTAATGAAGTTCCTGTAAAAGGGATTTCAAGATTAAGGGCCAAAATACGTCATACACAAAGAGTAAAAGGAAGACAACGTGGCCACGGAAAAAGAAAAGGAAGAAAGAATGCTAGAGAAGAAAGCAAGAGAAAATGGATCAATAAAGTTAGAGCCCAAAGGAAGTTCCTACAAGAACTCAAAATAAATAAATCGGTGGATTCTAAAATATATAGATCATTATATTTAAAATCAAAAGGTGGCTTTTTTAGAAGTAAAAGACACATTAAATTATATATTACTGAACATAAATTGGTGAAGAAAAATGAGTAAAAAGAAGCTAAGTTGTCTTCCATTTAGGAGAAAACTACAAAAACGTACAAATTACAAAAAAAGAATGCAATTGTTATTATCAAATACACCAAGATTAGTAATAAGAAAATCATTGAAAAATATAATAGCACAAATTGTATTATACAATCCAGATGGAGATAAAATTGTAGTAGGGGCTCAAGCAAAAGAATTAAAAAAACTTGGTTGGCAAGCTTCAACAGGGAACATTCCTTCATCTTATTTAGTTGGTCTATTATTAGGGAAAAAAGCAACTGAAAAAAAGATTATTGAAGCTATTTTAGACTTAGGACTTCATACTTCTGCAAAAGGTGGAAGATTATATGCCTTAGTAAAGGGAGTTGTAGATTCAGGTTTAAAAATAAGTGTTGATGAAAAAGTTTTCCCTACAGAAGACAGGCTTACTGGTAAACATATAAGCTCATATGTAGATAAAGCTAATAATAATCAATTTTCAAAAACAAAAGAACATGCTAAAAATATTTCACAACAAATTGAAACAATAAAGAAAAAGATATTGGAGAGATGATCATGACTGAGGAAAAAACTAAAAATCCAACTCAAGGCCTAGAAAAAATCGAAAAAGGCACTCAAGAAGATTCAAGTAAGTCTGATAAACCTACTGAACCTGTTAAAGATACTGAATCAAAACCAACAGAAGAAGCTGAAGTAGTAAAAGAAGTATTAAAAACAGAAGAAGATAGAGTTAAGAAAACTAGAACACAGGTTTTTGATAAAGAAGCATGGAAACCTAAAACAGATTTAGGTAGAAAAGTAAAAGCAGGCGAAATTACAGACATTAATTTAATTCTCGATAATGGATTAAAAGTTTTAGAACCAGAAATAATAGATGTTCTATTGCCAAACATACAAACTGACTTACTTATGATAGGACAAAGTAAAGGAAAGTTTGGTGGTGGACAAAGAAGAGTATTCAAACAAACACAAAAGAAAACTAAAGAAGGAAATAAACCAAAGTTTGCAACACTTGCAGTTGTAGGTAATGAAGATGGTATTATTGGAATAGGATATGGTAAAGCAAAAGAAACAGTTCCTGCAAGAGAAAAAGCATTAAGAAATGCTAAATTAAATGTTTTTAAGATAAGAAGAGGATCTGGTTCATGGGAATCTCATTCAGTTGAAGCTAACTCAATTCCTTTTGCAGTTCAAGGAAAATGCGGTTCTGTTATAGCAAACCTTAAACCGGCCCCTAGGGGAACAGGTCTTTGTGCAGAAAAAGAATGTGCAAAAATATTCAAATTAGCAGGAATTAAAGATATTTGGTCAAAGACAAAAGGGCAAACAAAGACAAAATTAAATTTAATTTATGCAGTTGAGAAAGCTCTGAAAAGAACAATATCTACAAAAATACAACCAGAACACGTAGAAAAGCTTGTTATTGTTGAAGGAATTTCAGCTGAACAAGCTTCTGATAAAGAATTTCTTGAAGAAATCAAAAACAAAGATACTAAAAAAAGTGAAGAATAATGGAACAAGAAAATAAAGTTAAGGAAGTTGAACAATCTAGCAATAAACCAGATACAGCTCCAAAACCTAAACAAAACAAAACAGGCAAAATGTGTGCTCTTAGGATTAGGGGAGTAACTAAAGTTCAACAAGAAATAAAAGACACTCTAAACATGTTAAATCTTTATAGAAAGAATCATTGTGTTATTTTAGATAATAATCCTACAATAGTAGGGATGCTTAAAAAAGCTAAAGATTATATTACTTGGGGAGAAATTGATGAACCAACAGTAAAACTATTATTTGAAAAAAGAGGAGAATTATATGAAGGTCCTGAAAAAGATAAAACAGGTAAGTTAAGTTACTCTTCAAAATACAATGATTATGCTGGTAAGAAATATAAAAAATATTTTAGACTTAATCCTCCAAAAGGGGGTTTTGAAAAAAAAGGAATTAAAACACCATTTACTATTGGTGGAGCATTAGGTTACAGGGGAAATAACATTACAAAATTAATCAAAAAAATGATCTAAATTACAACAGGTGCATAATATGAATTTAAGATTTAAAAGAAAAAAATTAACAAAATACCGCGGATCAAAGACTCATGGCGGCGGCTCTATGAAGAAACGTAGAGGTGCAGGAAACAGAGGCGGTAGAGGAATGGCTGGTACAGGTAAAAGAGGAGATGCTAAAAAACCATCTGTATGGGCAAATAAGAATTATTTTGGTAAAAGAGGATTTAAACCTCAAAATAAAAAAATCATCAAATCATGTTCTTTACTTTATATTGAAAAATCTCTTCCAACCTTTATTAGAAATGAGCTTGTTAAAGAAGAATCAGGCATGTTTGTTATAGATTTAGCTACATTAGGCTTTGATAAACTATTAAGTCAAGGAAATGTAACTAAAAAGTTCAAAATTACAGCATGGCAAGCTTCTACTAAAACAATTGAGAAGGTTAAAGCAGCAGGTGGTGAAGTTATTGTATTAAGCAAACCAAGTGGTGCTGATAAAGGTAGTAAGGATAAAAATGTAGAAAAACCAGTTAAAGAACCTAAACCAAAAGAAAAAACAGAACCTGCTAAGGAAGAACAAGCAAAAGAAACACCTTCTGAAGATAAAGTTCAAGAAGAGACTTCACAGTAATTAACAAATTATTTAAATTATGATATCTGAAAAATTAAAATGGCATTAAAAGATATATTATTCAATCTTCCAGAAGTTGCAGGACCAACACAAAAAAGACTTTCTTTTAAAGAAAAACTCAAATGGACATTAATAATTCTTGTATTATTCTTTGTTTTAGGTATTATTCCTTTATTTGGCTTAGGAGATAATGCATTAGCACAATTCGAATACTTATCTATCATATTAGGTGCAGAATTTGGAAGTATAATATCTTTAGGTATAGGTCCAATAGTCACCTCATCCATTGTATTGCAGTTATTAAATGGATCTGGCATAGTTAAATTTGATTTAACATCTCCTCATGGTAAAAGATCATTTCAAGGAACACAAAAAGTATTAACTTTCACATTCATTATTTTCGAAGCATTTGTTTATGTATTCATGGGTGGTTTAGCTCCTGGATTTTATTATGATCCTGCCTCGCATCAATTTATGGCGATGGCAATTCCTGGCGCAATTGCCATGTCTGCTTCATTAATACTATCTTTAAAACTATTATTAGTTGCTCAGCTTACATTAGGTGGAACTGTGATTGTTTTTATGGATGAAGTTGTAAGTAAATGGGGTTTTGGATCAGGTGTTTCATTATTTATTGCGGCAGGAGTCTCAAAATCATTATTTATTAGAAGTTTTAGTTGGGTTTCAGGCCCAGACACAGTTGTAGGAGAATTTACTTATGCAGCAGGAAAAGTACCACAATTCTTCCAAGCATTATACAATGCAGATCCACAATCCGCGATAATTGCAGCAACAGCTATTATTGCTACGATAGTTGTCTTTGTCATAGCAGTTTATGTACAAAGTATGAAAGTAGAAATACCTCTATCTTTTGGAAGAATAAGAGGACACGGTATTAGGTGGCCACTAAGCTTCACTTATGCAAATGTTATTCCAGTTATTTTAGTCTCTGCGCTCTTGGCTAATATGCAGCTTTGGGCAAGATTATTACAAAACTGGGGCCATCCTATTTTAGGAGAAATTGGTCCAAATGGTACAGCTGTTTCTGGCTTTGTAAGCTGGATATATGCACCAGGTGGACAAAATGGTTTACTTGGTATGATTGTTCAGCAAGGAACAGTACTTGTCGGTTTCAGGCCATATTTTCAATCTATAGTGTATATGTTGATTATGGTTGTTGGTTGTGTTGTATTTTCTTATTTTTGGGTGCAAACATCTGGAATGGATTCAAAATCACAAGCAAAACAAATCTTATCTTCTGGTTTACAAATGCCAGGTTTCCGTAAGGATCAAAGAATTATGGAACGATTATTAAGCAGATACATTAATCCATTAACAATAATGGGTGGAGCAACGATAGGATTCTTGTCGTCGATAGCAGATATTTTAGGTGCATTAGGTAGAGGTACGGCTCTATTGTTATGTGTTATGATTATTTATAGACTATATGAAGAAATTGCTAAGCAACACATGATGGATATGCATCCCATGTTGCGTAAGATGATGGAATAGTAATATCAGAAAGTAATATAAAGTAATATATACTAAAAGTCAATTAGTTTTTGGAACTAATTTACTTTGGTATATACAAACGAAAAATGAAAATTAGAAATTTCATTTTTCGTTAAGTATAAATAAAAGAAAAAGAGAGTGACTACATGGCATTAAACGCAATATTAGATCCAATATTTTCACCATTGTTATTATTACCTACTTGGTTAGCTATTTTAGTGGTTTCTCTAGCTATTTCTGGTTTAATTGTTGTTATTTACAAATATGCTACTGATCAAAATTTAATGAAAAGACTAAAAGACGAAATTAAAGAATTACAAGCAGAGATGAAAACCTTAAAAGATAATCCTTCAAAAATGATGTCTGTACAGAAAAAAGCTATGGAAACAAATATGAAATATATGATGCACTCTTTGAAACCAACATTATTTACATTTTTACCAATAATACTTATTTTTGGTTGGTTAAATGCACATTTTGCATACATGCCAATTTATGATAACCAAGATTTCTCAGTAACTGTTGATTTTGATGAAAGTTATAGTGGAAATGTTGAACTTATTTTACCAACACAAGGGGTTATGTTATTAAATGGAGACCCAACTATTCAAGAAATCAAAGAAAACAAAGCAATTTGGTTTATGAAAGGTGATCCAGGGGAGTATAGTCTATTGTTTAATTACGATGAAAAAGAATATTCTACGGATGTCTTAATTGTAAATAGTGGTGAAAAAGAATATTCACAACCAGTTAAAGTCCTAAAAAAAGAACCAATCAAGACAATAACAATGAGCAATAAGAAAATGACACCCTTCGGCGGTTTAAGTATCTTTGGCTACCATCCAGGATGGTTAATGACTTATATCTTCTTTTCAATAATCTTTTCTATGAGTTTAAGAAAGTTGTTGAAGGTTTACTAATTTTCCTTATTTTCCTTATTTTCCTTATTTTCCTTATATGACAATATTGCCAAGCGTAGTCCACGAATATCCTATATGAATTCGCGATCCTAGGTCGACACAACAGATCTATATTGATACGAAGCGCAATATTGTCATAATTACATTAATTATTTAAAACCCTAAATATTTAGGTAGGTTATGTGGCTAACTAAGTTAAAACTAATGCATAAAGATTGTCCAGTAGTTCCAAGATGTAAGAAGTTTAAACTAATTGTTTTATCATATCCAAGTACATGGTATGAAAAGGATGAGAATAAATTTGCTACAACTACATGTTTTTTTCAAAGTGGTGATGAGAAAAAGAAGAAACAATTCTTAAATGCTTTGAAATCAGATAAAAGACTTACAAAATTAGAAATTTCTGGAGATATTTTTACTTATGAAATTGATTTAGGAAAAAAAGGACAACACGTCATGCTCTATCATACAAAAAATATCTTTTTTGTAAAACCTGTTGTTAATCATTCTGATGGGCATGAATATTGGGAAGTTGCTGCTTGGGAAAAGTCAGTATTACAAAAATTTATTCAGTCTTTACAAAAACAAATGGATAGTTGCTCAATCATGAAAATGGAAAACACAAAGCTTTCTGATGTTTATTTCCCTAATGTAATGCCAAAGATATCTAAACAACAAAGAATGGCAATTGATTTGGCTTATGCCAATGGTTATTATTCATACCCAAGAAAGACTACTCTTGAAAAATTAGCTAAAATAGCTAAATTAAGAATATCTACATTTCAAGAACATTTACGAAAAGCAGAACTTAAACTTCTTCCGGTTATTATAAAATATCAACAGAAACCCTAAATATTTCGGGTAAATTATTAAATATACTGGGTTTCTTCTAATTCATATGACAGAAACAATAGAATATGGGGATTTTAGAAAAGTAGATTTACGTGTTGGGACAATAATTGAAGTAGAGAACTTTCCAGAAGCACGAAATCCAACATATAAGTTAAAAATAGACCTTGGTGACTTAGGAATTAAGAAATCAAGTGCTCAAGTTACAGAGGAGTATTCTAAAGAAGAGCTTGTTGGAAAACAAGTAGTCTGTGTTGTTAATTTCCCTAAGAAACAAATTGGTCCATTAATGTCAGAAGTTCTAACAACAGGTTTTGATGGAGAAAAAGGCGTTGTTATTACAACTGTTGATAAAAAAGTAAAGAATGGCATGAGATTGTACTAATTTTCTTTATTTTCTTCTTTCGGAAACTTTTTATACTAATTCTTCCAGAAATTAAGATATTCATGGACAATAAAAGGGGGGATACATACAAAAGTAGATCAGGAGTGCTCTACTTTAGGGGGAAAGCTCTAGTTTTTTGATTATTTTACATTAAATGTAAGTATAATTGGGGGCATAGTACCTACATAATGTTGTATTCTAGTATATAGCAGACTTTAGTCTAATATACAAAAAACCGTTGAAATACATATTAATTAAGTAAAAAACAAGAAAAAACCTAAATAATATGTAAAAAAACAGAAAATATATAAAGAAAACATCAAATATCATACTTATAAGACACAAGATTCATTTCAAGTACATATGATATAAGTAATATCATATAAGTGACACAATAACATGGCACAAAAAGGCGCAGAACAGCTAGATGACTCTTTACAGCAGACAATAGACTCTCTTTTTGATAAAGGATTCTCTGCCAAACAAATTCTCAAACATATTCAATCCCATATTCAAGATGACTTAGAAAAACTAGAACAAACACAAAAGCAATCAAAACAAAAAGAACTTTCTTTGCCATCATGTATTTTCGACAATTCTTCTTTAAGTGCCCTAGAAACTATTGTAAAATATCTAAAAGAACATAAAGATCTCAGATTTACTAATATTGCAAAGCTTCTAAACAGAGATCAAAGAGCCATTAACACAACTTATCGCGTTTCAAAGAAAAAAATGCTTCTTCCTTTACAAATTAAAGAATCAAAATATCATATTCCTGTTTCTCTGTTTACAAATAGGGAATTAAGTGTTCTTGAGAATCTTGTGTCTTACTTGAAACAAGAACATTCTTTGTCTTATAGGAAGATTGGCCTAGTTCTGCGCCGAAATGAAAGAACTATTTGGACAACCTACCAAAGGGCAATAAAAAAGCAAGGGGGGACTAAAGAATGAAAACTTTAACAAGTAAACTTGTATTGTTGATTTCTTTAGTCTTAGCTCTCTTGTTATTTACAACAGGAGTATCTGCTCAATGTGTAAATCCAACAGATGATTACATGGTTAATTCTGATGTAACTTTCTGTTCAGGAACATTTGAATTAAATGATGGTGGTACACCAGGAATTATTATAATCAATGCTGATGATGTAACAGTTACATGTCTTGGCACAGTCATTGAACCAGGTGATGGAACTTCAACTCTCGGAATTAATATTACAAATCATGATAACATTGTAATTGATAACTGTACAGTCCAAGGATACGATGTTGGTATTATGGTAACATCTGATTCAAGTTATGTTAATATCACAAATAATACTGTAATAGATTCAGCTACTTATCCATTAAAAGTTTCAGGAAATAATTCATTTGTTGCAAATAATCGTTTAGATTATACTGGCGGAGATATAGCATTACAAATAGATGGAAGTAATGGAACCTTTATTGAAAATAACATTTCTGGTGGTTACATTGATGTAACAAGTACAGCAATTAAAAATAACATTTCAAGTAATTTGATTTTAGAAGAGTACATGTATATTTATCTTACAGGGGCAAGCAATAATAATTTAGAAGACAATACTATTAGTGATGGTCATATGGTATTGGGACCTGATGCAAATTGGAATAATATTACTGGAAACAATATAACTATTCTTACTAATAGTGATGAATATGGAATTTTATTATATGATGCATCAAACAACACTATAAAAGATAATACTCTTACTAATGGAGATATTTATTTAGAAGTCAATGCCGATTGGAATTATATTTTACATAATACCATT
>Ga0233437_1003022_pt1 | contig 23252 bp, 18 predicted proteins | sample SI_122_August201_FD_182714 | JGI IMG/M metagenome (GOLD analysis project Ga0233437, IMG submission 182714) | Seawater microbial communities from Saanich Inlet, British Columbia, Canada - SI_122_August2016_200_MG | ecosystem: Environmental > Aquatic > Marine > Inlet | place: Canada: British...
TTATCCCATCTTCAACGGGTGCCGCTAAAGCTGTTGGCAAAGTTATTCCATCATTGAATGGTAAGCTGACTGGAATGTCAATGAGGGTACCAACTTATAATGTATCTGTGGTTGATTTAACAGTAAGGTTGGAAAAAAGTGCTAGCTATGATGAAATCAAAGCCGCAATGAAGAGGGAATCAGAAGGATCATTGAAGAACATTTTAGGCTATACGGAAGAGGCTGTTGTTTCATCCGATTTTATGACCGACCCACGAACATCTATTTTCGATGCAGCGGCAGGTATAGCCTTGAATGATAATTTTCATAAGGTTATCAGTTGGTATGACAATGAATGGGGTTATTCAAATAAAATCGTAGATTTGATTAATCATGTAGATAATCAATAAAACTACAACCGGAGCAGTAGTAAATATACTAATTAATCTACTGCCCTTAATTCTTTCCAACAAAGCACTTGTTAACACTGAATCATTGAGGAATTATGTCTGATAACAATGATGAACGAAGGCACTTTAGCAGGGTACAATTCCAGTCAGAATGCTTTTTAACTTTTGGGGATAAAAAATATGCTGGTAAATTAGTAGATTTATCGCTTAAAGGTGCTTTAATTCATAACGATGAAGTCTTAAAGGTAAAAAGCGGAGATCGATGTAGTTTTAATTTTGCACTGGATGGTGCCGGATTTGAACTTAATTTTGATGCAACTCTGGTTTATTATCAAAACGATCAGCTGGGCGTTCAATTTGGCAATATCGACCTTGAAAGTATGACCCACCTCCGAAGACTTGTAGAATTAAATACAGGAGACTCCGGTAAGGTTCAGGATGAGTTATTCTTCTTAATTTCCAAATAGATCTGTGAGTTGTTTTTGATTTTATTATGGCAAGCTAATCTGTTCTTCCTTGGGTAGGCTCTTTAACTCCCTCAATATTTTATGCTTCGTTTTTACTGATAGAGCAAAAAAAACCTATTTAAATACTATCCTCCTTGTTACCTTTCTCTCAATATGGCGAAAACATTGCATTTAAAACACGGCTGAAAGCTGATACCTTTTCTATCATTTGGTTGCGCTGCAGTATTACCAAAAATACACTTTATTGTAATTGTTTTTAACAACTCAATTGACACAAAACAAATCTCAGTTATAAGTAAATAGCTTCCTAATTGATTCCGATTGTTCCGTGTTCCAATAATTAAGAGAATGACAAAGAAATACAAGCATATAGCAAGTGGTTTAGTGATCATCATTGTGATACTATTGTTGCTATTAATTATTAATCGTTCGCCGAAGTTTCCTGATAACATTCCTTCTTCAGATAAGATAAATGTTGAGGCTGAAAACTATCTGGAACAAAAAACGATATTTAACCAATACACAAAATATATTAGAGATAACCATGGTGGGTTACTCATTGCGGAAGAGAGCAAACGCATCGAAGCTGTTCAAAAAGAATCAAGATATCAATATACTCAATTTAGGCAACGTTATAAGTTTTTTGATAGCTCGCTGGTTTTTTACCTGACCAAAAATTTTTCTAAACAAGAAGTATTAGAATATAAAATAAAACAATTTCCCCGTTCGGATAAAAATTTCGGAGCACCAAAGTATCAGATTGAATTTCTTAAAAACACAAATGCCTGGGTGATTGTCATCATTGAAATTGTAGGAGATGAAGTTAAACAGTATGAGGAATTTACAAAGGAAGCAAAACAGGATTTAACTGAAAAACCTGAATCTCCCAAAATAAAAACAGATCGAAAGGTAAGTTTGTCAGAGGATATCAGTGGCAAACTGGCAATAATTATTGATGATATTGGTTATAGTATGAAGGTGGTCAATAAGCTAATTCAGTTGGACTATAATCTGACATTTTCGATATTACCAAACCTTATTAATACGGAACAATCCGCCGAGTTAATTAAACAAAGAAACAGGCAAATTCTTCTGCATCTTCCAATGCAACCCAAAGATTGGCCAAAATTAAACCCAGGTCCTGGTGCACTCTATATCAATGACAGCACGGATGATCTTATTAAAAAACTGGAAGAAAATATTGCTTCCGTTAAATACGCTGTTGGTGCCAATAATCATATGGGATCTGCCTTTACAAAGGATCGAAATGGATTGGCAGTAGTTATGCAGGTGCTTAGTCAACATAATTTGTTTTTTATCGACAGTAAGACAGCTCCGGGGAAAACCTCTTATAAAGCTGCTTTGCAATATCAAGTTCCTTATTTATCAAGAAATATTTTTTTGGATAATGAACAAAACGAATCTGCGATCACAAAACAACTAAATAAGGCGGTCAATATTGCTAAAAGAAACGGACAGGCAATCGTTATCGGACACCCTTATATTAGCACTTATAAAGTACTGGAAAGACATTTACCGACAATTGCTAAAAACGGAATAAAAATCGTTTCTGCCAGTCAATTATTCTATCCGAATTGATATTGCAAATAACACTGGTGTTACCTCTTTTAATCATAAAAAGATCCAATATATTCAATTTCTCCGGAAAGATCCTTCGGTTTGGGCAGTATTAATGGTTTTTAAACCTGGGAGTATAAATCAACTGAACAAATAAGTGGAAGTCGTATTTTGGGCGATAAATAAGGCCAGACGCATAATACAAAGTTCCGTCTGGGCCAATAATCGGTAGTTAAACTGGTGCTTCTTCTGTCTTCTTTCTAAGTGTTCTTGAGCCAGGGACTTTTACAGCTCCTGGTCTGGGGACTTTTGTCCTTCGAGCCAAACGATTTTCGCCGGCTGCTTTCGGTTTTACTCTGCGTGCTAATCTACTAGAGTCACCTCCCGGTTCCGCGGTTACGGAAGCAGTTTTTCTTCTTCTTACCTGTCGCCCACCGTCATCATCTCCGCCACTGGCTGTTCCACGTCTGGTAAAAGCTTTTCGCCTCACATGACGAATAGCTGATGTTGCTTCGACGCTTTCATTTCCATCTTCTGCATTACTATATGTTTCAGGTGTTATTTCCAATCCTATTGATTCGCCAGGAGGCTCATCTGTACCAGATATTACTGCTTTTGGAGCAGACGTTTCAACAATATTTTTAACAGGGACTTTTACTTCTGTAGCAACATTTTGTTGTAAAAATGAGGTGTAAAGATCTCTGGAATTTTGAACGACGGTTTTATATTTTTCATCTTGAATTTGATTTAATAAGTCATACAACTTATCGTGAAATTCCACTTGGGTAGCATTGGATTCTTCAACTTGTGGTGTAAAAACGGTATTAAACTGTAAATTATTAATAATTTTTTTTCGGGTCATATCTTTGCTTTGTGATCTATATATTAATGATTCCAGCTCCTTAAACACTAATGATTCTGTGATTTTTAAATACTCTTCAGAATTTTCATCATAAGTAATAAAGTTTTGATGCAGAATTCTTTCAATATTATAATAGACATGATTAATGATATCCTGTCCGGCATTTAAAGGCAGAAATATTCTGGTGCAGTTGACACTCTCGCCTAAAGCAAATATTCGATATCCGATATGTATATCCAAACCTTTTTTAATCGTATCCGAAAGAAATACATCACCTGGTTCAGGTACCTGATATTTCCCTGTAATATTGACATCTTTAAGTAATCGGCCTGCGATATCTGATCTATTCTGGAAGTAGTCAATTAGCTTTTCCATTTCCCGGCGTAGTAGACTGGTTGTATTTCCTTCTATAGTTAGGTTGGCAATTCCGAAATGGCTTGATTTTGGTTCAGCACTAATATAATAGCCCATCAAGGTTTGATATATGATACTGGCAAAATTAACTAATATTTTGTCCTGATCTGACTCATATGGGATGGCTAATATAGTCCGACCACTGTTGACGGTTGGTGCATCTAAAGTAATTCTAACAGCAGGTTCAGCATGAATGAACTCTTTTAGATTCGCAGTTAACTTAGCAATAATATCTTGTTTATCATCGTATTTTATATATGGATCAGTGCCCAACATGTATTCTCTGCCGGGGCTACAGGTTTCGCGTTGCCATATGGTTTCAGTCATATCATCTCCAGAAGTCAAACCAGTCTTATTATGTCTAATTTCCCATTTGTTATATCAATGGGTAAGCTGCTGATGGGTGTTACAAGAATTTTTTAGTCCATAAAGATTTTGTTTGGTTAAGAATATGGGTAAAATAAAGACTTGTCAATAAACTTAATTTTATCAATTTCACCCATAAAAGCACTAAATAGTGCCTGTTAAGTTGTTGATTTAACCTTATACTTCCGATTTTTTTGCCCTGGCTAATTCTCTTTCATGTTGCTTCATTTTTTCTTCCATATCCAGCATAACTTCCCAGCGCTGCATCAAGTTTGCTAATGACTTTGTTTTATTCGAACGTTTATAAATATGAGCTAAATACATAAACACATCTTTATCAACTTTCATCCGAAAAGCCTGCTCCAGATTTTGAATCGCCTTATCAAATTGATGTTGTTTAACAAAGGTCTTGCCACGGCTGATATAATCCTGCCTGAATTTCTCCAAACGTTGGTCTTTTTCTCTTTGTTTGATGATGTCCAGTTTTTCCTGAAGCACCTGAGCCTGTTCCAGATCGTTGATTTGAGTATATGTTTTAATTGCCTTTTCATACGTATCAATGTTTTCAACAACCTGTAACGCTTTTACATAATAGTCAGCGGCTATTCGGAATTTTTTCTCTATATGATTACTTATGGCTTTCTCAAAAAACATATCATGGATTTCATTCAACTTTGCCTGCCCTAATTCAGACCTGGGATCAAGCCTGGTAATTTCTTTAAAGGTATTGACAGCAGCATCATAGTTTTTAACCCTTAAATATATTTCTCCAATATAGGACAAGACGCGTTCTTCCTCTTTTTCTGAAAGCACAATCTTAAACAGTTCCAGGGCCTTTCGATTCGAACCTTTATTAAAGTTTTCGATCGCAATATTCATTAAATCAGAGATTTTATAAAATCCTTCTGATTTTTTTAGCAATGAGGCCCCAATTGCTAAATATTTAGTGGATAACAAATGATTTCCGAGCCTGCGATACATTAAACCCAAATTAACATTTAAAAACCGATTATATTGATCCCGTCCTAATAATCGAATCATCATATCAAAGGCCTGATCTACATTACCTTTGTGGCTCAGGGTCATTGAAACAAGCATATCAAGGTATTCCATACTGATTTTAGCTTGTTTGATCAGAATAAATGCATTAAAGGCAGTTTTAATATCATTGCTAGCCAAAGCGTATAAACCTTGATTATAAAGCATATTATAATACAATTGCTTATTGCCTGATGTTGGCGCATCAGATAGTTTCTCAAGTCTATTTTGGATCTCCTTTAACACCTCTTCATAAGCAGGTACATATTCCTGTACAGCTAATTTTTTTTCTTTTTATTTATTTTTTTCGTGTTCAATTTTTTTTTTGATTCGATCTACATAGCTTACAATGAGTGATTTTTTGATACTTTCAATAAAATCAGGATCATCAACAAAATCAGGTAAAATATATTTATCTATAGAAATATATTTCTCAATGACATATTTTACATCCAGATCAAATAAAGGTACCTTTCCCATGCTGGCGGCTAAGTTATAAAACGCCTCTCTATATCCCTTTTTATTTCTCAAAGATAATCGATACAAATTATTGGCCTGTTGATAATTATGGATTTTTCTAGCGCAATTACCCACTCTGTTTGCAAGTTCATAATTTTTTTTATTAACCTGCAAAAGTATTAATCCAATCGATAAAGCAGAATCCCAATCCCCCCTTTGGTAATAAGACTTAAACTCTATATAAAGCTTTTTCACTACAAATTCAGAATTTAACTCAATCGCATTGCTGAAGCAGATCATTCCCTGCCTATAAAGTTTATAGGATAATTTAGTTAATCCATTATCAATATAAGCTTCAACCTGTTGTTGAATTTTTCGCTCTTTGCGTTTGCTAATAAAATCTAACATTTAAATGATTCTAAAATTCGAGAACCTGAATTGTGAAAAAATGAATGAGGGAAAAATAGTAGAGGTAACTATAACAATCAGAAGTGCAGTTAACAACAATTAATTTGGAGCAGAACTATCATTTAAATTTCAATATTATTAATTATTTTCATGTAATTTAATGGAGAGAAAATATTTAACCATCCTGTTTTAATTGTTCCAGAATTTCATCAAATACTTGCTCCCATTTTTCAAAAGGAACCTGACAGGTGCCAACTGCGTGATGGCCACCACCGCCGTTTTTAAGCATTAAATTCCCAACATTTGTCTTGCTGGTTTTGTTAAGAATACTATGGCCAACAGAGAAAACAACATTTTGTTTATTTTTCCCCCAAAGTAATCTTATCTCTATATTCTGATCAGGGTGGCTGGCATAGATAATAAAACGATTCCCGCAATAGATCCTATCTTCCTTCAATAAATTGGTGATAACAACATTACGATCAATTGTAGAACATCTACGCAACATATCTTTATGTAATATTTGATGTTCATTGTACCGATCAACTCTTTCTTTTACATCAGGATTTTCAAGAATTTCATCAATTTGCATGGTGTGACAATATCTAATTAAGTCCATCATCAGTTGGTAATTACTGATTCGATAGTCACTATATAATCCCAATCCTGTTCTGGGGTCCATAATAAATGATAACAATACCCAACCTTCAGCAAATATAATCTCCTGCAAGTCAAAGTTGGCGGAATCACTTTTATTAACGGCGTTAAGTAAAGGGATCAGTTTTTTGCCAAATGTCTCGATGCCACCATAGTAATCCCAGATTACTTGCGCGCAACTTGGCTCTGGTGAAATGGCACCTTCATATTTTAAATTTTTTAATTTAATCCTATCTGTTTCACTGGTATGATGATCAAACCACAGTCCGCATCCAGCTGCGTAAGGTATGTTTGCTAATATATCATTACTGGTGATTTCTACTAGACCATCCTGAATATCTTTGGGATGTACAAATAAATATTCGTCTATTAGACCTCTTTCCTCCAGTAACACTGCACAAACTAAACCATCAAAATCAGAACGCGTAATCAGTTTCATTAAAAATCTCCAAATTGAAAATATCCATCCGGTTTAATAGGTGCTGTTTGGTATCCCGGATTTTATGCCGTAGTTCATACATTAACAACTCTATAAATAGGTCAAATCTGAATATTAAAACTGTTTCTTCTTATAACATAAAATTAAATTATAAGTAAACAGAAGTTTATATTTCTTGAGTCTAAATACTATTTTTCAAAATTATTCGAGGTTGTCATGCAACACATATACCATACAGACCCTTATCAGATTTGAACTTCTAAAAGCGAAAGCCTAATGGTCACTCAAAAAAAAAATAATTTCATAGTATTTTTTGCTATAAAAGGTTAACCTTACTGCATGTCATTGATTCATGTTGACACAGGTTAATACTTTGACGTTCAGTCAGTAAAATTGCCCATCTGAACAATAAGTAAGTTGTATTGCAAAAATTCTTTTATATTATTAACCAACTTAAAATAATGTTGAATTATATCACTGACAAATTATAAAGAGGTTTGAATGAGATTACTAACCCGGTCTGATTTTGACGGTTTGGCCTGTGCTGTGTTACTGGAAGAAAGGGGTCTAGTTGACGAATATTTATTTGTACATCCCAAAGATATTCAAGACGGTTTAATTGAAGTCACCGATAATGATATTCTCGCTAATATTCCTTTTGTAAAAGGTTGTAAATTATGGTTTGACCATCATGTCAGTGAAGTTGACCGTTTGGAAGTCAACAATTTAAAGTATGAAGGAGCATCTCATCCAGCTCCCAGTGCCGCACAGGTAATATGGGATTACTACGGTGGTGAAGAAGTATTTGGTTCACACTTATTGTCACTACTGGAAGCTGTAAATAAAACTGATGCCGGATTTCTAACCAGAGAAGATGAGATCATTAATCCAGATGGCTGGATATTATTATCCTTTATTATGGATCCCCGAACGGGACTCGGTAGATTTAAAGATTATCGAATCGCAAATTATCAATTAATGATGAATTTGATAGGGTATTGTCGATCAATGTCGGTAGATCAAATCCTGGATATTCCCGATGTCAAAGAAAGAACAGTGCGGTATTTCGAACAGCAGGATCTATTCATAAAAATGCTGAAACGTTGCTGTTTAACTGATCAAAACATTATCGTTAACAATTTGCTGGATGAAGAAGTAATTTATTGTGGCAATCGCTTTATTGTATACTCTCTGTTTCCTGAACAAAATATCGAAATAAGGATTATGTGGGGTAGAAACAAGCAAAATGTTGTATTTGCTGTTGGTCACAGTATCACCAATCGATCTAGCTTAACGAATGTTGGTGAACTGATGTATCAATACGGTGGTGGTGGGCATGAGTATGTCGGGACCTGTCAGATTCCACGTGATAATTGGGAAGTCGTTTTAAAGGAACTCATCGATAAAATAAAGAAAGATTCATAAAAAACGCACAACACTGTCGGACATATCATCCACTCGAATCAATAAACTGAATTATAGATAATAAACTTCGCCATGGAAGAGGAATACATAAGATACGCAGGGTTCAGCCATCTTGAAAAACTGGATATGGTTATCGATAATATGCTTTCAATTGACCCAGCGATCCGCCCACTGGACAATGACGAACAATATGGTGGACTTATTGAGTTTCCACCTAATGACACCCGTGAATTTATAATCGTGGGAGACTTACACGGTAACAACAAAAACCTTAAAGCGATTTTACAGCATGAACAAAACCTCTATAAGTTAAAAGATAACAAAGCTGTAATGATCATATTAGGAGATTGTCTTCATATAGAAACCGTTGGTAAATTGTATGAAATGGATTCATCCATCGCTATCATGGATATCATTATTCGGCTATTGAATGAATACCCTGATAATGTATTTTATGTTTTGGGAAATCATGATACCTATTCAGAACGGTTATCTAAGAGCGGTATTCAACAAGGGGTTTTATTCCACAAAGCACTGGCCAAGAAACGGGGTCGTAAATATGTAGAGTTGTTGCAGGAGTTCTTCGACTCACTTCCGGTGGTGGTATTGCATAAAAACTTTATTGCAATGCACGCCGGTCCTGCCCGAGGTGGGATTTCCAGAGAAAACATTATAAATATTCGTAGTAATCCTGATCTTTTGTGGCAAGTCACCTGGAACCGTCTAAATGAGACACGTTCGTATCCCAGTAAAAAAGAATATTCTCCATATGATTTAGAAAGGCAAAGAATGCTGCTGAATTGTCCTCCTGACATCCCGATAGTGGTAGGGCACAACCCCATGTGGAAAATAAGTAACGAAGATTCTATTTGGATTGATATCGTAAATTCTAAAGATCATGTCATCCTCTACAGCAATCATGAAACGGTGTGTACCTATATTACATTTAACAAAACCAAAAAATATAAAGTTAAACATGCAAATTTAAAAGTAAAAAAACAAAAATTCCTATTGGGTAATTACTAAACAATATCGAGATAATATATGAAATCTGTAGATTATTCTGATGTAAAACGTTTTATATTCGATAAAGAGTTAATAGACTTATTGTGTTACAATAGAAAATTTGGAGAACTACTGGATTATTTTATCCAGGATGATTTTCTGGAAATCAAAGACAATATGAAACTTCCTTTTTTTGCAGAAATCCGTGATTATCAGGGGGCAGTTGAAAAAGCCGATGAAAAAGCTGAGTGGCTTGTAAAAGAAGCAAAAGGACACGATTTAATTGAAACTGAAATGGCAATGATAGTCTATTTCCTGGATATGTTCACACATACCTTGTCAGTCCCAATGGTCGTGACTAAAATTAACGGAAAAATCTATCGTGCCACCAAGACCATCAATCAGGCAGAGCAGCTTTCTGGAGCCAACTATACTGTTTTTCCGGATCTCACAGAACCATTGTTGCTTGATATGATCAATCGTTGGATTTTTTGTGATGAAGATCGCAATCCCAATAACTATATGATTAAGTATAATTCTAAAAACCAAAATCTAATATTAGCCATTGATTTTGGAAATACAGATTTGCTTTATAAAGGGACTAAAATTAGAGGAGCGTCTAAAAAGTTCGGCTGGGAAAAGAAAGAAAAAACCAGATATCTAACGCCACTTAAAGCCGAAAATTTTCCTGTTTACGACATGCAGTTTTATAATCAACGGTTTAAATATTTTAACAAACTAACAGGAAACCAACTCTTTGGAATTGCCAAAAAAGCTCTGAGATATAATGAAAATAAAGATGAACTGGCAAAAACGATTACCACAAATTTATTAAAAAGGCGGGATTATGTCTATAAATACTTCAGCTCAAAAATTCCGGATGTCATAGAAAAAGATGAAAGTTACAAAGAAATGGGAGCAGCGTTTCAAAAATTTTACGGTTAATCCTGCAATCTAATCACTTGTTATTCACTGAGATACATTTGATCGGGAGTAACTCCGAAATTCGGATCCGAATCTTTTTCCAGTACAATTTCTGTAATTGACTGGATTAGTTTTCGTCTATTATCAAAATAATCTGATCGAATTTTACTGGCTTGCCTGGCAATCTCTATCCTGTCCTGAAAATCTTTATGAGCAAAGCTATCCAAGTCTGTAATGCAAGATAAAAAATCTAGAATTACTCGATTTAGAGGAAATTCCTGATCTTCATCCTCTACAAGGTGTTTTCCTACGTTATTAATGTCTGCGATGGTGGGGAGATAAAACCGGACACCTTCTTCAACAATATGATAGACAGAGTGTAAAAAACCGCAAAAAACTCTCTGTACCTTGTTGTACATTCCTTCACTCTTAAATTTTGTAAAGAGACTGAATACATTCTCAAGGACATAACTATTCGGCACTATAATTATTTCCAGGAATTTTTCAGGTTCGTAGTTATTCAATAAAGCATCAATCGCAAATTGGTTATTTGAATCAAAAATTTTCAAATAGAGCGGGAACAAGTTGTATTCCAATTTTTCGTCATTTAAAAATCTGGCATAAGCTACTAAAGCACTGGAAGCGCGCAAGTTTTCAGCCTTGAGTATATCAAGAAGATAAATATTATGTAATGAATCTAATGCTTCTTTTCCAATCATGGTATCTCTTGAAAATTGCCAGTTCTTGAATAAAAAAAATAACCTTTTGTCAACACTGAAGCGGTGATCCGGTTAGATCAATTTTATTTCCGTATTTGTTAGCTAAAAAGAATTTCTTTGTAATCTATTTAAAGAAAAGTCAGCGGAGATTAATCTCCGCGTTTAGATTAAGCTGGATCCGGTTCCAATTCTTCGTCATCAGATGCACCTTCTTCTTCCTCTTCTTCATACTCTTCCTCTTCTTCGTACTCTCCCTCTTCCTCTTCGTACTCTTCCTCCTCATACTCCTCATCAGAATATTCTTCATCGCCGTACTCTTCGCCATCTTCAGCATAAGGATCCAGACCTGCGTTTTCTGATTCGTATAATTTTGAATCTTCAAAAGAAAGAATATTTCTAGGGTGAGTTTCAAGTTTTCTGAAATCCATCCGGACAAGCAGTACCTGAGGTATCACTTGATTTAACCGTTTGGTCTCATCAAAAAAGTAGCTTCTAATCTCATCTGCATGAATTGCTAATTCTTCTTTAACCCTTGCCGGGCCACTTAAAGATTCAATTCCCAAAGCACCTTGTAATTGAGAAACCTTTTCTAATATATCCAAAATCACACGATTTAATGAGTCTTCCTGGCCAATTTCTTCATCTAGGTGCTTTCCTAAAGCATTAATATCGGAAATACTAGGCGCGTATATTTTATAACCATCTTCAGGCACATTGTAAGTGGTTTGCATGACACCCAAAATCACTGAAAGTGATTTAGCATATAAGCCACCAGGATGTTTTTCTGTCAATAAACTAAAGAAACTAGCTAAAATTTCAAAGTTAGGTTGAATTGAACTTAGGAATAGGAATGGATCTCTTTCCCCAATTAAAGCATCAATTGCCCAATGATTTCCAACCTCTAGTACCTGAACGAACATGGGATAGTTTTCATTGGTGATCCCAGTCAAATTTAAGAATCTTGAATAGGTTATACAAGCTTCAACAGCGTCTGGTGTTGCGCAAGCAAGAATGCGCTTTAATAGATTACTTTCAATTTTTCCGATATCATGCGGAGTGTATATTTTTTGTCTATCTATGATATGCATTTCTATTCTCCTTGATTAGTCTTCAAAAACTAGGTTAGGTGCGATTTCTTTGACAAGGTAGTCGGATTTAACAAGTAATACTTGAGGAATGACATCTTCCATTTTACGACGACGATCAAAGAAATGGCTTCTTACCATAGTAGCCTGCCTTGATAGATCTTCCATTTCCTGATCTCCCTGGCCTTCAAGAGAAGCAAGTCGATCCAGAATATCAAGGATAGCTCTATTGACTGGATCAGACTGTCCGGCATCTTTATTAAGATGTTTTCCCAGGTTGTTTAGATCGTTAATAGAAACTTTATGAATATCATATCCATCTTTAGCGTAGCTATATGCTGCCTGTAAAACTCCTAGGACGATAGACAGGGTTTTAGGATAAATTCCCCCAGGATGCCATAGTGTTAATAATCGGTAACATTCTCTCAATAAGTGTTTTGTTGGTCCAATAGAGGTAAAAAATACAAAAGGATCTTCTTCTCCAATCAAAGAATCTATGACATAATGATTATCGATTTCCAGCAAGGCTAAAAAAACCGGATAATTTTCATTCGTCATTTTTGCCAAACGTAAAAACCTGGTGTAAGCCATCGATGTTTCGGTAGCTTCAGGTGTTCGGCATGCAAATGCATTGCGGAGAATGATACTTTCCACGCGATACATAGACTCCGGGGTCCATTCATCTCTTAACTGATTAGTTTCAATATCATGTGCTGCCATTTTTCTCCTTTTTAGCTTTTAATACGGTTTATAGAGTTGCGCTTTAAGTTAATATTAAATTAATAAGTGAAATGACAAAATTATTTCTAGATACGCAGATTTTCAGGAATCACTTTGTCCATTTGGCCACGGTTATCAAAGTATGCATTCCTTATCTTATTTGCGTGTGCGCCGATTCGGTCAATTTCTTTATCTTCAGGTTCCTGCGAAGATAATTCACCGATATCACCAAGAATGTCAAGGATTATCCTGTTAATTTTGTCAGATTGTGGCTTGTTCTTATTCAGATATTTACCAACATAATTTAAATTTTCAATTGTTGGCTCAAATAACTCCCAACCTTTTATAGGTTGTCTGTAATTCCTGTATAACACACCAAATAATGCTTCAAGTGCTTTTGGATATGAATTGATTGATAACCGTTTCAACATTTCAAATACAGCCCTTACCAGTTTTTTATTTCTTTGCAATTTTATAAATGCCTCTAAAGGAGCGCCATCTGCAATTAAGGCATCAATTACTCCATCATTTTTATGCAATAGTAGTTGAAGAAACATCGGATAATTTTTATCATTCAACTCTCTAAAATGAAGATACCTTGCAAACTCGACTGAAGTTTCAACACTTTGTTGTGTTTCTTTATCTAGGAAAGAAGATATTATATCCGATTGTAATTGGTAAATATCCGCATCTTCCCAGGAATCTATTAGTTTTCCAAACAACATTTAACCTTTATCTTTTATCAAAAAAATGAAAAAACAATTTTCAAACCCTATTCTAAATCTAAATTTCAATCACAATTGGGACATTTCGTCAATAAATTAAACCAATTCAACCCGTTTAAAGCTTTTACATGCGTCTGGCTTGTTTTGAAATTTAACAAACAATAATAGGGTCATATAAAATTTTCGATTGAAAAAGTAACGATTGTTGAAATAAAAATAATTATTATTAAAAAAGCAATTGATAAAATTTAAAAAACAGTAGCAAAGTAGGTATAACTTCTTCAACTTAAATGTATTCATTTTAGAAAAATCTGTAAAATTTTTCCAAAAATCTAGAACTAACATTGAGCCTTAATTTTCTAATATCTTTATTAATACTTTACCCCAAAAGTATGTTTTAAAAATACGATACTAACGATGGTTAAAAATAGTTATTTTTCTTTGATTTGAATTTGGTCATAAGACCTGATAAATTTTCAATAACACAAATGAAACGATAATGGAACAAACTACCGGTACTATTATAAGAAGGACGAAAGGGTTTTATTACATTTTAACCCCGGAAAAAAACATTGTTGAATGTAAAATCAAGGGAAAGCTCTTTAAGGATAGTCGTTACAACAATCAGTCTGCCGTAGGGGATAAGGTTAAATATATCCTTGAAAATGATCTGGGTCTAATTACTGAAATTTACCCTCGCACCAGTTTTCTTTCCCGAAATAGAGTTGGTATAGAGGTTGAACAAGTCATTGCAGCGAATATTGATAATTTAATTATAACATCCGCCATTAATAAACCAGCTATCCGGCACAATTTAATTTGCCGGATGTTGACAGCTGCTTTTGTCGGTAATATCAAACCAATAATATTAATTACTAAAACCGATTTGGCTTCAAAAACAGAGTTACAGGAAGCTTTAAAACCTTATCAGGACATCGATATCGAGGTTATCTGTTCATCTATTATTGACGACTGTGACATTTCTAATCTTAAAAATAAATTAATAAACAATACCAGTGTCCTAGCGGGACAATCAGGTGTTGGTAAATCATCAGTATTAAATTTGATGTTCCCGGATTTAAACCTTAAAGTAGGTGCGGTAAATAAAAAAACAGCAAAAGGTATACATACCACAACATTTGCATCAATGCATGAAATCTCTGAAAGTAGCTATGTTATTGATACACCTGGTATCAGGGAGTTTGGCTTATGGGGTATATCCAGGGACAATCTCTGTGAATACTTTCCTAGAATTAAAAATTTTGTATCTTGCTGCAAACACAGAAATTGCAGACATATCACAGAGCCGGGTTGCAAAGTAAAAGAAGCCCTTCAATCCTCTGAGATCCATCCAGTTTTGTATGCCGGTTATCAGGCTATAATGGAATCTTTCTCCTAAAAATAGCTGGTTCAAATAAAATTTAATATTTAATCAGAGCGTCACATTTGACTATTAACATATTAATATATATAATTCTCGATTCTTTGTTATGAATTCTAAAAAAATTCCAGACACAACATCAATGCTTTATGTATTTTAACATTAACAGATCTTCCTAACTCTTCATATGTCGTACAATCCTAAAACAATTGAAAATAAATGGCAGTCTTACTGGCTAGAAAATAAAACATTTAAGGCTGAAATTGATAGAAATAAAGAAAAATTTTATGCTTTAGACATGTTTCCATACCCTTCCGGACAAGGATTACATGTTGGCCACCCAGAAGGATACACTGCGACAGATATCTTATGCCGTTTTAAAAGAATGAGAAATTTTAACGTTCTGCATACTATGGGATGGGATGCTTTTGGGTTACCCGCAGAACAATTTGCAATCAAAACGGGTACTCACCCGGCTGGTACGACTGAGAAAAATATTAACCGCTTTAGAGAGCAAATACAATCCCTCGGATTTTCATATGATTGGGATCGGGAAATTAATACCACAGATCAAAAATATTATAAATGGACTCAATGGATATTTCTGCAGTTATATAACAAAGGTCTGGCTTATCAGGCTGATGCACCGGTGAATTGGTGTCCTGCGATGCGGACCGTGCTTTCGAATGAAGAGGTCATCGACGGAAAATCAGAACGGGGTGATCATCCTGTTGAAAAAAGGATGATGCGACAGTGGATGTTAAAAATTACAGAATATGCAGACTGCTTATTGGAAGACCTGGATGATTTAGATTGGCCAACTTCTATCAAAGAAATGCAGCGTCACTGGATTGGAAAATCTATCGGTGCTTCTATAGATTTCAAAATTAAAAATACGGATGATACTTTTAGTGTTTTTACAACTCGCCCTGACACACTGTTTGGAGCTACTTATTGTGTCTTTGCACCGGAACACCCACTGGTTGATAAAATCACTAGTAAAGATCAACTAAATCAAATTAATGCTTATAAAGAAGCTTGTGCTAATAAAAGCGACCTGGATCGTATGGAATTATCCAAAGATAAAACAGGTGTTTTTACAGGAGCTTATGCAATTAACCCAGTAAATAACCAACCCATTCCAATCTGGATTGCTGATTATGTTTTAATGAGTTACGGCACAGGGTCAATTATGGCGGTTCCAGGGCATGATCAACGGGATTGGGAATTTGCAAAAAAATTCAATCTGGATATTATTTCAATTATCAAAGATCAAACAGTTGAAAATGAAGCCTGGGCAGGAGATGGCGTTCTTGCAAATAGCAGTTTTATAAATGGTTTAGACATCGAACCGGCTAAAGAAAAAATGTGTGAGTGGTTGGTAGAAAACCAGATTGGTCAAAAATCCATCAATTATAAATTACGTGATTGGCTTTTTTCACGTCAACGATACTGGGGTGAACCATTCCCGCTTTATATCAAAGAAGATGGAACTGTTGTCCCCATGGAAGAAAAAGACCTACCCATTACATTGCCAGAGGTTGAATCATATCAACCTTCTGAAAACGGCGAAAGCCCTTTAGCAACAATAAATGATTGGATTAACACAAAACTTCCAGACGGAACCCCTGTAAAAAGGGATTCTAATACGATGCCAAACTGGGCTGGTTCCTGTTGGTATTTTTTACGATTTGTAGATCCTAATAATAACGAGCAACCCTGGTCGGAAGAAGCTGAAAAGTACTGGATGCCGGTAGATATATACATCGGAGGCGCAGAACATGCGGTATTGCATCTTTTATATTCCAGATTCTGGCATAAAGTTTTATATGATCTAGGTTATGTTTCCTCAAAAGAACCTTTCCAAAAGCTTGTTAATCAAGGTATGATTTTGGGTGAAAATGGTGTTAAAATGTCTAAATCACTAGGTAATGTTATCAATCCCGATGATGTTGTCCAGGAATATGGTGCAGATACATTGCGGATGTATGAAATGTTTATGGGCCCCTTGGAAAAGTCAAAACCATGGAGCACAAAAGGGTTGGAAGGAATGTATCGCTTTTTGAAAAGAGTTTGGCGACTGATTGTCGATGAAGATGGTGGTTTAAGCGCTTTTGTTTCAGAGGACCCATCAGATGAAAAAATAGACTATTTAATCCATGAAACAACCAAGAAAGTAACTGAAGACATCGAAAATTTAAGATTTAATACAGCTATTTCTCAATTAATGATTTGCAGCAATGATCTTAATGATTCAGTAAAACGAAATAAAAAATTGTTAAAAAACTTTGTGTTACTATTAAGCCCGTTTGCACCGCATATGTGTGAGGAACTGTGGAACAGGCTGGGGGGAATTAAGACCCTGGCTTATGAAAAGTGGCCTGAATATGATGAAAATAAACTTGTTAAGGCTGAATGTAAAATTCCAGTTCAAATTAATGGTAAAGTGAGAGATAATATTAAAATACCAGTGGATTGTAACCAGGAAGCTGTTATGAAAGTTGTTGAACAATCAGATAAAGTACAGAAATATTTGGTGGACCAACAAATCAAAAAAATTATCTTGGTACCTAACAAAATTTTAAATATTGTTATTTAGTTTTTAATTTAATGAACGATACAGAACTTTCTGATATAAAACGTAATGATCCATGTTGGTGTGGTAGTGGCATAAAATATAAAAAATGTCATATGAAAGCCGATTTTACTTCCACACCCCCAAAAGCAGAACCTCAAAAATTGCCGAAAATACATCGTAATAAACAATTTATTAAAGGTATGGAGGCATCATGTCGGTTAGCGAAAGCAACATTGGATTCCATTGAAAAAAGGTTAAAACCTGGAATCACAACCAATGATATCAATCGATGGGTTCATGATTACACTATTCAGCACAGTGCCATTCCGGCACCACTAAACTACAATGGTTTTCCGAAATCTGTTTGTACTTCTTTAAATGAAGTTATTTGCCATGGTATCCCCAGTGATCGTTTGCTAAAAAACGGTGATATCATTAATGTTGATGTTACCTGTAATTTAAACGGTTACTATGGAGATACCAACAAAACTTATTATATTGGTGATTGTTCTGAAGAAGCCGTAAAAATTGTTGAAGTAGCCAAAAAATGTCTGGAGATTGGGATTGAAGCCGTACGTCCCTACGGTAGAATAGGTGACATTGGGGCTGCAATTCAAAAATATGCACACGCACAAAGCTGTTCTGTGGTTGAACAGTTTGTTGGACATGGTATTGGTCGAAAATTTCATTGTGAACCACAAGTACCCCATTTTGGAATTAAAGGAACCGGACCTAAAATAATTCCGGGAATGTATTTTACGATAGAACCAATGATTAACATTGGAAAAAAAGGAGTCATAATTTTAAAGGATAACTGGACGGCAATTACTGAAGATAAAAAATTGTCAGCTCAGTTTGAACATACATTATTTGTAACAGAAGGAGATGTTAAAGTTTTAACCCGATAGAATATACTTAGTTAAGGCAAAAACAATTTGTTTGTTTTTCGAATATTTGACAAATGGTTTTCATCCAAATAACAATATATGAAAAAGAATGGGAATTGCATAGATGATAAATCTACCTATTGATTGTTAAAAATGAATCCAAAAAAAGTAAACCATGAAAAATAAAATAAAACTTGTTTTCGCACTACTATTTTTTTTAATACCGATACCGTTAATGGCTATTGATTATGTCTATATTGATGATCATGGAATTCGATATTACCTTTGTGACGCTTTAGGAGCAGGCGGCACGGCAGGTGTAAAGTATGCCGGAAATGGTAATTATAGAATTACCAGCGGTTTTAAGACAGGAATGATACAGGCGGGCTCCCTTATTTTAGCGGCAAGAATTGCTTGCGGTGAGATAAAGGAAGTTAGAATACCTGTGAGAAAAGGATCAGGGAGAAATCAATAAAAATAAATTGATTTCAGCTATTGGTTAGTTAGTAAATAAGCTGATTGAATACGCTGAATAGATTTTGAAAGATTGAAAATGGATTCCCAAAATATATTTAAACAATATATTTTGTTTTAAGTAGCTGATGAAACCTTTCTACTATTGCCTCTAAGACACATCAAAGCTGAATCAGTTCATTTAGAAACTGGTAGGATTTGAGCTCCTATTAATATTTATCAATTATTCACGCTGGTTAGTAGTTTTTATATTAAAATAACCATAATTGCCGGCAGACGAATGATATGAAGTGGAAATTATCCAACAAAAAGACAAAAAAAGCCTCACCTGCTTCCAAAGTTTGATTGTCAATCAACAGAACCAGGTAATGCTACCAAAAATTAGAAATGGAGTACAAATGACAAACAAATTAATGCTAATTAATGTTACTGATGACGAAAGCAGAATAGGAATTGTTGAAGATTCGGTTTTGCAAGAAATGCTTATTGAACACGAAACCAGAGAACAAATTAAGAACAATATTTATAAAGGGGTCGTAGTTCAGGTTCAGACAGCTCTGCAAGCAGCATTTGTTGATTTCGGAAATAAGAAACACGGTTTTTTACCCGCCAGTGAAATCAATCCTGGACTTTATAAAAATAAAAAACTAAAGGGGAATCGTCACCCCATTCAGAAAATTTTAAAACCAGGGCAATCAATCGTTGTTCAGGTTACCCGGGAAGCAGTTGATAACAAAGGCGCAGCCCTAAGCACGAATATTTCATTACCCGGACGTTTTATGGTTTTAATGCCTGACACCAAAAAAGGGGGTATTTCCAAAAAAATTGAAAATGCTGAAGAACGTGATCGTTTAAAAGGATTTATCTCTGGCATAGAATCAGAAGATCACGCAGTTATTATCCGAACAGCTGGTATTGGTCGTAATTTAGTAGAGTTGACTAAGGATTACACTACCTTAAAGAAAACCTGGGAAGAAATTCAATCCAAAGCTAAAACTATGACTCGGTCCGGTTTAATTCAGGAAGAAGATGATGTAGTAACAAGAACATTGAGGGACTATTATACTGAAGATATAAAAGAAATCTGGGTTGATAACGCTGAAATCTTTCAAAAGGCGCTACAATTTTTGAAAAAAACAACACCAAGACGTCAAAAAAATTTAAAACTTTTTGTTGGTGATCGCTCCTTATTTGCCACGTACAATATTGAGAAACAGGTTGAACAGTTAACCGATCGGGAGATTCACCTAAAATCAGGTGGTTCTGTTGTCATAGAACAGACAGAGGCATTAGTTTCTATTGATGTTAACTCCGGAAAATCAAATCAGGAGGGATCCATCGATGAAACAGCGTTAAGAACAAATTTAGAAGCTGCAAATGAATTAGCCCGTCAACTAAGGTTAAGAAACCTGGCCGGGCTCATAGTCATCGATTTTATTGATATGGAAACGGAACAGGGGCGTCGTAAAGTTGAACAAGAAATTCAAAACGCCATGTCTAGAGATAAAGCACAACGAAAATATAATCCCATTTCTCAATTCGGTTTAATGGAGATGAGTCGACAACGCCTTTCAGTAGGGATTTCCAGAACAATAGAAAGTATATGCCCTGTCTGCAATGGGAAAGGAAGAATTGCCTCAATCCTGGCTGCAACTAATCTGATAATCAGAAAGATCAGAGAAATGGCTGCAAAAGGAAGTCTGTACAAAATTGAAGGTGAATTGCCATTAGATGTTGCCAATCATTTGCTTAACGAAAGACGAAAATCAATCACTGATTTAGAGTTTGAATTTGATATTCAAATTATTATTAAAAGTAATCCTGAATTGTTAACGTTAAATGATCAATGTATTAAACCTTTTCATCTGAGTACTCCTTCCAGTCAGCAAGAGAAAAGCCCTATTCTGGATCAAAAACAAAAACCTGAAAGCAGTAAAAAGAAAAATAAAAAGCAACATATCGATAAAAAATCGGCCAAGAGCAAAGAACAACATGATCAAAAACCAGAGCTGATTGAAATTGAACCTGAACCAGTAGAGACAAGTAATAATGATACTGCGAAAGATGTTACTTTTGTTGGAAAAACAGTCAAAGAACCTCAAAAAGCACCTGTTAAAAAAGCGCCAAAAAATAAAAAACCTCAGAAGAGTAAAGTTAAAGAACAGGAAAAGGTTGAATTAACACTACATCCTTCATGCCTATTTCAAGATGTACAAGAACTCTCACCTGATGATCTCGAAGAAGTAACTTCATCTTTCGAAAACCGATTAAAAGGGAAAATCGACAACCAACTATATTCAAGTATAGACTCAAAATTTTTGTGGTCTCCCAATACAGAGGGGAAAACACAAGATAAAGTTGAAGACAAACCTAATGATAAACCTATTAATAAAAAAAGCACTACAAAATCAAAGCCTAAACATAAAAAGAAAACAGCTACAGTAGAAAAAAGTAAAAGTGAAAAAACAACTTCGACAAAAAAACCTTCAAAAAAAGCTGCCACTCAAAAGAAAGAACCAAAAGAAATAAAAGAAAAAGTAGTAACTAAACAAAAAAATGTGAAAAAACCAGCTGCATCAAAAGCACCAACAAAAAAAGTGGCAAAAACTGTTGAAAAACCTAAGAAAAAGCCAGCAACATCCCGTAAACCCGCAACTCAAAAAGCTAGTGCCAAAGCAAAAAAGGAACCAACAGGAACCGGTAAAAATAGTAAAGAAGTTACTGCCCAAAAAACAAAATCCGTAAAGAAAGTTTCTTCAACTCAAAAAAGGAAACCAGCAACACCAAAAAAAAAATAGCCTTATAGTCAGTGATTAAGTGCAGCCTTTTCAGACTGTACTTGATCATTGTTGTTTACTAAAGTAGATACTCATCCTAATTCTTGCCTAAATCCTGCATTGTTATTCTCCAAACTTGTATAATCAATTTATGCTGCATGATATTATTAAACATATCAATATAATAAGCAGTTTAAAATACCGTCTACAATTCAATTTTATCTGTTTGGAAAGGCATATGTATAATAAAAAAATTTCTAATTTTATACCTTTATTGTCTCTGTTATTTTTAATTCTTGGATTAATCCCAATTTCATCAACTTTTGCGCAAACACCAACTGAGCAATTAATAAAAAATACCCTGCAGCCATTAGATTCTGAGAAAAGCGGACTTTTTGTATTACAATTTTCAACCACAGGTATGACAGAATCTGCAGCCCGGGCCTATACAAATATCGTTGCTCAAAACATTAACAACACCAATCGCTTCAATGTCACCTATTTGGAAGAAGCCGAAGAACTAATTCAAAAGTCTGCACCGGAACTTCTTCCTTGTTTTGAAATTGGATGCGGAATTCAAATTGGTAAAATCCTAAAGGCAAAGTGGGTAATTACTGGTCATATTTCACTGACTGAGGTGGGATCTTTTGTTTTAACCGTTAAATTAGTTAATATTTTTGATAATTCTCTGGTTTTTGAAGAAACAATGCGTTTCACTGACACAAATATGGATCGGAGAATGTACTTACTTTCAACCAGAATCGCTAGAAATGTTCCTTTAATCGGCTTAATTATCGAAGCAAACAACAAAATTGCTATTATTTCTTTAGGTGAACAAGATGGGATTTCTGTTGATGATCAATTAATCATTTATAGGAATGATATCATCAGAACGGCCAGTACTACCGGTCTTCCTAAGGCGCATGAACGGCGAAAAAATATTGGAATCCTAAGAATTACACAAGTTGGGGAAAAAATCAGTGAAGGGGTATATTTTCAATCCATTGAAATTCCAAAAACGGATCACATTGTTACTACTTTTCTGGATAAAAGGCGGCAAATTGCCACTGTTGACGAAGTTCGGCGAGAATTAGATACCCACGAAAGAAATGTGTATGAAATTACTGAAAGAGTTGAATTGTCACCAATACAATTGATAGATCAGGAAAAAACCAAATGGTTATCTAAAGTACGTATTCTCGAAGAAAATCAGGAATATTGGCAATATTTCTTAATTGGTTCAGGTGTTTCGACCGCTTATCTTTTAAAAGAATTTGAAGAAGGGGATGATTGGAGAATGATGGCCGCTGCAGGAACACTTGCTTATAGTACTTATCAATTCATTCGTACCAGAAACGAGTTAAATAAACTTGAAAATGAAGGTCGATACAAAGGATATATTGAATTAAAAATAAATCCTGAAATGGATGGTGTTGGTTTGAATTATCGTTTCAGTTTCTAGCTAATTAATAACA